>Ga0114920_10000468_pt1 | contig 17585 bp, 17 predicted proteins | sample ChitaG_FD_88683 | JGI IMG/M metagenome (GOLD analysis project Ga0114920, IMG submission 88683) | Deep subsurface microbial communities from South Pacific Ocean to uncover new lineages of life (NeLLi) - Chile_00310 metaG | ecosystem: Environmental > Aquatic > Marine > Oceanic > Sediment ... | reverse complement strand
TAATAATCATGACTGAGCCAGAGGAATTTTTTGCCAAGAAGCGGGATTTTTCACCACTCCTAGTCCATTTTACCAAAGACGATGAATATTTCTGCGCAAAAGATGTTTTAGATGTAATTCTAAGCGAGAAAATTCTAAAAGCGTTCAACCATTACTGCCTATTTAGCCCAAATCTAAAAGAAACACAAAATATCTCTTTACAAGATAAATTTAAGGTGGTCTGCTTCACTGAGACACCTATTGACCAAATAGATGTACTTCTAATGGAGGTAAGTGGAAGAAATTTCAATCCGAAGCCTTATGGCTTGGTTTTTAAGAAAGAATATATTAGGCGGCAGGGAGGTAATCCTGTATTCTACACAACTAAAAAAATCGCCAAACCGTTTTGGCAACTATATAGGTTATTATCCGATAAAGAGAAAGAGCAATCTTCTGGGGAAGTATGCAAATTGTTAGCTCTAGTGACCTTATGCGACCAAACCATGGATTTTCATTGGGAAAGGGAATGGAGAATTGTAGGTGACTTACAATTTAAACTAAATGATATTTATTGTGGGCTGTGTCCCGAAGAGAACATAGCCTACTTCGAAAGCAAATACTCACAAGTCAAATTCATCAGTCCGCGCTGGGGGATTAATAAGATACTTGATAAACTAGTAGGGAAATGATACTATCCCCTCAGATACTCGTCTAGAGAAGCGGCGGCGTGTTTGGCTGCCCCCATGGCAGAAATAACGGTGGCGGCGCCGGTGACAATATCTCCACCCGCCCAGACCTTATCTTTCAATGACTTACCGGTCTGCTCATCAGCGACAACGGTGCCCTTGCTTGTGGTCTTGAGACCTTCAGTGGTGGAGGCAATTAAGGGGTTTGGGGTGGTGCCCAGAGCCACAACCACTACGTCAACATCAATGGTAAATTCACTCCCCTCCTTGACGATAGGGCGGCGCCGGCCACTCTCATCAGGTTCACCCAGCTCCATTTCATAGCACTCCATACCGGTTACCCAATTCTGCTCGTTACCCAGGAACTGCTTGGGATTAGTAAGCAGCTTAAAATTGATACCCTCCTCTTTGGCATTCTCAACCTCTTCACGGCGAGCCGGCATCTCAGCTTCAGAACGCCGGTAGACAATGTTAACCTCCTCGGCACCAAGCCTTAAGGCACATCTGGCAGCATCCATAGCCACATTACCGCCGCCAATCACCACCACTTTTCTGCCCACCTTCACCGGCGTATCGTATTCAGGGAATTTATACGCCTTCATCAGATTGACCCTGGTCAAAAACTCGTTTGCCGAATAAATACCATTCAGATTCTCACCGGGGATGTTCATAAACATCGGCAACCCAGCCCCGGTACCCAGAAAGACGGCATGGTAGCCATTCTTAAGCAGCTCATCTACCGTCACCAGCTTGCCCACCACCGCATCCAGCTTAAGCTCCACCCCCAGAGAGGTAACATAGTCAACCTCATCCTGGACAATAGCTTTGGGCAACCTAAACTCGGGGATACCATATATTAATACCCCGCCGGCTGTATGAAGTGCCTCAAGAATTGTAACCCCGTGTCCAAGCTTGGCTAAATCAGCCGCTGCGGTTAAGCCGGCTGGTCCCGAGCCAACCACAGCCACCCGCTTACCGCTTGGCGCAGGTTTGGTTTCTTTAGACTTTACTGCCCCTTTATTTGCCCGCTCCCAGTCAGCCACGTATCGTTCAAGTCTGCCGATAGCGATTGGAGCATTCTTTTTGGCTAAGGAGCAGGTAACCTCACACTGTGTCTCCTGAGGGCAAACCCGCCCACAGATACCGGGCAAGGCGTTTTTACTCTTGAGTATCTTAACCGCTTCAGGCATATTGCCCTCGCCCAGCGCCTTGATAAAATCAGGGATGTCAACCTCAACTGGGCACCCCGAAATACAAGAGCGCTTGGGGCACTGGATACAGCGCTCCGCTTCAGAACGTGCCTGCTCAGCACTATAGCCCAAGGCAACCTCATTGAAATTTCGCATCCGCACCTTGGGGTCTTGGCGAGGCATTTCCACTCGGTTAAGATTTAGCTTTGCCATAGCTACTTATTGCCCCAGATTCCCTTGCCACTTGGCAAAAGAATGCTCTTCTTCATCAATGTAGATACTCTGCCGGGCAAAAAGCAAGTCCCAGTCTACCTGATGCCCATCAAAATCGGGGCCATCCACACAGGCAAACCGGGTCACCCCTCCAACCGAGACCCGACAGCAGCCACACATACCGGTGCCATCAACCATTATTGGATTTAAGCTGACGATGGTCTTAACCCCAAAAGGTTCCGTGGTCTTGGCACAGAATTTCATCATGATTGAGGGTCCGATAGCAATCACCCGGTCAATCTTATTACCCTGGGCAAGTAACTCCTTAAGCGGCTCGGTTACCACCCCTTGGCGAGCATAAGAGCCATCATCGGTAGTAACTATCAGCTCATCGCTAACCCGACGTAATTCATCCTCCCAGAAGATTAAGTCTTTACTCCGCGCCCCTAAAATTGAAATAACCTTGTTGCCCTTTTCTCTCATCGCTCGGGCAATGGGCATTATCACCGCCACGGCAAAGCCGCCAGCAACACAGACCACAGTGCCAAATTTTTCAATCTGGGTCGGCACCCCCAGCGGCCCAACAAAATCAGCAATACTATCACCCCCCCCCAGAGTGGCTAAACGGTGAGTGGTTGTCCCCACCTCCATGAAGACAATGCTAACACTGCCCTCTTTCTCATCCCAGTCAGCTACCGTTAGCGGAATACGCTCCCCTTTTTCATCAATCCTGATGACCACAAACTGTCCCGGCTTGGCTTTCCTGGCTACATCAGGTGCCTCAAACTTAAAGAGGTGAATTGAGGGCACCAAATCCTGTCTTTCCAGAATCTTATACAACTACTTTAGCCTCCTCAAATACTTCTCTCGTCTTGACTGGCGGCATTGGGGCAGGTGGGATTTGTAACCTGACACCACACTGGAAACACCGCCTGGCCTCTTTGACCGCCAATTCTTCATCAAAACCAAGCTCTACCTCAGTAAAGTTACCCCTACGCTTTTCTAGAGCAAGACAGGGCATCTGAACCCGGTTCTTGCTGGCAAAATCCTCCTCCATACCAACGCACATACCATAGCGCCGCTCCCGAGTTAACTCCTCCTCAATAACCCCCTTACCACCAAGATACCGGTCAATGGCGCTGGCTGCCTTCCTACCGGCAGCAATTGCCTCAATTACCGACGCCGGACCAGTAGCAACATCACCACCAGCCCAGACCCCCACTCTACTGGTAGCCATTGTTTTAGCATCAACCTGGATAGTATTACCTCTACCAGTTTTCAGGGTAAATTCGGCGGGAATATCTGGATTCTGCCCGATAGCAGCGATGATACTGTCAAAGTCCATGGTGAACTCGCTGCCTTTAATCGGCTCTGGGCGGCGCCGCCCGCTGGCATCAGGCTCACCAAGCCGCATCCGATTGCAGGTTAGCTTAAGTTTTTTGCCATCCCGGCTAATCCTTAAAGGAGCCGCCAGATAAATTATCTCAATCCCCTCTTCAAGTGCCCCTTCAACCTCCTCTTCACTTGCCGGCATCTCAGCCCTGGTGCGACGATAGATGATTTTGACCTCTTTGGCACCAAGACGAAGGGCGGTGCGGGCACTATCTATGGCCACATTGCCACCGCCAATTAGCGCCACCTTATCCCCGGGCTTAACTTTCTCACCAAGGGCTACCTTTCTTAAGAAACTGGCACCATCAACCACGCCCGGGCTATCTTCACCCTCCACCCCCATCTGCATACCGCGATGGGCACCCAGAGCTAGGAAAGCAGCCTCATAGCCCTCTTGGAAAAGACTATCAATGGACTCAACCTTGGTGTTAAACTTTATGTCAACCCCAACCTTCTGTATCTCTTCAATTTCAGCATCCAGCACCTCTTTAGGTAAGCGGTAATCAGGAATACCGACGCGCATCATGCCACCAGCCTTAGGCAGTTCCTCAAAAACAGTAACCTGATGCCCCAGTTTAGCCAGATAATAGCCAGCGGTTAACCCGGCTGGTCCTGAGCCAACAATGGCTATTTTCTTACCTGTTGGTGGTATCTTCTTGGAAAATTTTTTCCATTCTCTTTGGTCACGGTCGGCAACAAAACGCTTAAGGAGCTTAATGGAAATGGGCTCATTTAAGCTGCCGCGGCGGCAGGCCTCCTCACAGGGGTGAATACAGACCCGCCCCAGCACCCCTGGGAAGGGAACCTTTTCCCTGATTATAGCTAAGGCTTCGGCAAATTTACCCTGACTGATAAGATAAACATAAAGGTGGACATCTATACCCGCCGGACAGGTGTAGTGGCAGGGAACAACCACAGCTTCACGCCCAAGCTCCGGCTCCCATTTAGCCGCTTTGTCCATCAGGGCTGCAGTGGGACAAACCTCAACACAGGCACCACAGTACCGGCAGCCTGACTCAATTAGGGATTTGCCATTAGCTGGCTCAGGGATACGCATGCCATCTTTTTCTGTCATCCTGATTGCCCCGATGCCACGCACCTCCTCACACATTCTGACGCAGCGGCTGCAGCCGATGCAAAAGTTATAATCTTGATCAAAGAGGGGGTTTTCGATATCCACTGCTAAATTCCGGTAGCCCTCCGCTAGCTCCTGCTCTTCCAGACCAAAGAAGTCAACCACCGCCTCAAACTCACAAGTGCCATGCCTAGGACAGGTGACACAGCGTGCCGTAACCGACACATTTCTAAGACAAATATCATAGGGTTGACAACGCTGCCGACGCCAGCAGGTAAGACAGCCATTGGGATGGTGGGACAATATTCCCAAAAGCACCTGCCGCTGCCTTGACCTTACTTCAGGGGTATCAGTATGAACCACCATTCCCTGAGTTACCGGGGTAATACAGGAGAGAGGAAGGTTATCTTTACCTTCAACCTCAACTAGACAAAGCCCGCAAGACTCTTCCGGCCGCAGGCTGGGGTGATAGCATAAAGTTGGAATATAAATGCTGGCTTCCCTAGCCGCTTCATAAATAGTCGTGCCCTTTTTCACAGCAACTTTGCTGCCATCAATAACTAGATTAACCATGCCACTCTCCTGGTCAAATCATCATATTTAATAAGCTGATTTACCCATTAAACCCAAAAATTAGGCTACCTTTTCGAGACTATCTCCCAAAAGGATAACCCAATCTATTCTTGGCAAGATAGGCCGAAACCTATCGCCGCCATCTTTAGGCATCAACTCCAAAATAACCCCAGCCTTATAATTTATCACCAAATAGTGTATAATTCAAGCGCCCAGGGTTTAAAAAAATTAGCTCAAAACTATTGCTTAATTATCACTAGGGGTATAAGATAATAAGCACTGACTGATGGTGCTAGAGATGCCTAATTTAGTAATCAAGCTTTTTGTAAATATATTAAGGGGGGTGATATAAATTCTCAACTACTGGAGTGCAGCCAGATTTGCTAACTTAACCGGGACACTCATAGTCTGCTGGTTTACTAATCTAGTGCTCGACTGGTTTTAAGATAATAGAAGTAATCATCTGAGGTGTAGCATGTCCATAGAACTGGTTCATATCGGTTTCGGCAACATTGTCGCCATGAATAGAGTCATCGCTATCGCTTCACCAAATTCAGCACCCACCAAACGTGCCATTCAAGAAGGTAGGAACAAAGGGTTCCTGATTGATATGACCAATGGCAGAAGAACTAAAGCCGTCATCGCCACTGACAGTGGGCATATTATTCTGGCTGCCCTAGCTCCAGAAACTATCGCCGGTAGACTGCAAACCAGCCGAGGAGACTTGGTGCTGAAACCAGAGTTAAGCTATGAAAAAGATGAGCCATGAAAATCAGCCTGAACTCAACTTACCGACAAGAAGACCACTGCTTGCGGTTCTCTCTGGCCCCTCAGGCGTAGGTAAGGACTCTCTTATAGCCAGGATAAAAAAATCAGAACCCCCCATGGAACACATTGTCACTGTAACCACACGGACCAAAAGAGCCGGTGAGAAGGATAATGTAGACTACCACTTTGTCACCACGGAAAAATTCCAACAGATGATTAAGAATCAAGAGCTAGTGGAGTGGGCAAATGTCTATGGCAACTTTTATGGTGTGCCCTCAGAACCGGTCAAGAAAGCACTGGCCAGCGGTAAAGATGTACTGATAAAGGTTGATGTTCAAGGCGCAGCAACTCTTAAAAAAATCTTTCCCCAAGCAATATTCATTTTTCTAGTGCCCCCATCGATGGAAGAACTTCTGTCAAGACTCCGAAAACGCCACACTGAATCATCATTTGATTTAGAATTACGCATCAAGACAGCTAGAGAAGAAATGAAAAAATTACCCCTATTTGACTATGTAGTAGTGGACAAGCAAGATAAAATTGACCTGGCACTATCCACCATCAAGGCTATTGTAACCGCTGAAAAACACCGCACCAAGCCCCGAGAGGTCAATCTATAAACAAGCTAAAATATGGTATGCAGCAGCCAAGCAAAAAGGTAACCCATCCCACCACAAATCGGGAAAGTTAAAATCCAAGCCAAAACGATATTACCCGCCACCCCCCAACGCACCGCTGAAAGCCGCCTGGTAGAACCAACCCCCATAATTGAGGCACTGATGCAATGAGTGGTGCTTACCGGCAGACCTATATTTGAAGCAGCTTCAATCACCGCAGCCGCTGATGCCTGGGCGGTAAAACCGTGAACCGGTCGCATGGTGGTAACCTTTGTTCCCAGCGTCCTAATCACCCTCCAGCCACCAATAGCCGTACCAAAACTAATTGCCAAAGCTGATACAACTATTATCCACCACGTGTCAGGAGACAGCAAGGAAAGGCGGTCCCACATACTAGTGTCCTTATAAAAAACCACTAGCGCCATGGTGATGACACTAATTGGCATCTGCCCGTCATTCTTACCGTGGCTATAAGCCATAAAGGCTGTCGTCAAAAATTGCGCCCTGCTGAAGATTCTTCGCATCTTATCCGGGGCACTTTTTCTAAACACCCAGTAAAAGATAACCATCATCACAAAACCGCCGGCAAAGCCAAGAATAGGAGCCAGAAACACCCACGATAAAATCCACAGCACCACATTCCATTGCACCGCCTCACTACCCACCACTGCCATTCCGGCCGCAGCTAACCCGGCAATAAACCCATGGTGCAAGCTTATTGGCAGGCCATAATAGGTAGCCAGTGTACCCCAGACAATAATGGCGGCTAAAGCCGCAATCACGGTGAGGTAAGTGATTGCCTCCTCAACTAAAATCTCTTTGCCAATAGTCCGGGCAACAGCCGTGCCGGTGGCGGCACCTGCCATATTGGCGACGACAGCTATTAGAAGAGCGTCTCGTGGGGAAACAGCACGGGTACCGATTGCCGGAGCAATGGCATTAGCCGCATCATTGAAACCGTTAACTATTGCGAAGCCAATAGCAAGTGCGATAACAAGGATAAGAAGGTAAAGCGAGGAATCAGGCATGCTTGAGGGCTACCCCTTCAAGGACATTAGCCACATCCTCACATCGGTCAGTAGCACTCTCCATATGGTCGTAAATCTCACGCCACTTAATTACCCGAGCAAGGTCAGCAGTATCCTCAAAAAGCTCAGCTAGGGCAGCACGGTAGATACGGTCAGCCATATTCTCCAAGCGATTAAGTTCAACACAGTGCTCAGGGATATTTTTTAAGCCAGAACGGTTACGCAGTAATCCAATCGCCTTCTCTACCTCAAATGCTCCCTGCATAATGACATCGGCCAATTCCTTAGCCCTCTGGCTGGGCTGGTCTATCTTATATATCAGCATGGCATCAGCTGCGGCATGGATAAAATCAGTAATATCATCCATGGTATGGCCCAGTAAGGCTATATCCTCTCGGTCAAACGGAGTGACAAATGTACGATTTAGCTGGGCCATAATCTGGTGAGTAATAGAGTCCCCCTCGTGGTCAAGCTCGGTTATCTCAGCAACCCTGGCTTCGACATTATTCCAGTTATCAATCAGGTCTTTAAGTCCCTTGGCTGTCTTGACCATATTGCGGGCACTATCCTCAAAAAGCGTAAAAAACATCTCCTCTCTGGGGATTAAGGAGAACTTGACCACACTAACCCTCCTTTGATAACAAGCAATCTTATTATCGGGGTGAGAGGACTTGAACCTCCGACCTCAGCGTCCCAAACGCTGCGCGCTACCCAACTGCGCTACACCCCGCTAGGAAAGTATAACAAAGCGATAACTAGTGGTCAATCTAAATCCAGCCGGCAACAGGGTGCTAAAGCCTAAGCCAACCTTAAAAGAGGCTTAAGCCAGTTACTATAGTAGCCACCTGGGCCGGGGTTCGTAACTGCAGCTTATCTTAAGCTTTATGAGAAAACATCCGCCGCCCACACTACCGCTTGGCTTTATCTTCAGCCATCACTAACTATAGGGACAATAGAAAGCTCGTCGCCATCTCTAACTGGTTTACCTAGCGTATCTGCATCTAGGTAGGCAACCTCATTATTAACACAGAATAAGCAGCCAGGACAAAGCACTTCGCCATGCCCGTCAAATAACTCCAGCTCAAGGCTAGGGAACTGCTTTGCCAAATGCCTAAGGCACTCACCAACCGTGTTTCCACTAACTTGAGCTATAGAGAGACCATTAGTAAGGGGTTGCAAAAATGGAGGAATATTAAGTTTTATAGCCATTTCTTTACCTGTTCAGGTTCGTTTAAGCACTACCCTGCCATCTTCTCTTTAAGTTTAGCGTACTCCTCCTCCACCCTTTGCTGGATTTCTTTTATCACCTCATCAGACAGGTGTCTGAATCTCCCCTGAAGCTTCAGATATTCGGCAACCGGTTTTAGCTGGGGCAAATCCAGGTTTAGGCTGTATTTGCCATTTTCCACCTCATAGAGAGGAAACACCCCCGTTTGCACCGCCAGGCGGCCTATTTTAATGGTTAAATCAGTGGCGCACCTCCAACCGATAGGACAAACCGAGAGGATATGGAGATAAGCTGGGCCTCTTATTTTTAAACCCTTTTCAACCTTGCGCATCAAATCCTTGGGATAGCTGGGGCAGGCCGTAGCCACATAAGGTATCTTATGGGCAACAGCAATAGCCGGCATATCCTTCTTCCAGCTAAACTGCCCGATACTCCTTCTACCTGCTGGTGAAGTCGTGGTATGTGCCCCAAAGGGGGTTGAGGATGACCTTTGAATCCCGGTATTCATATAGGCCTCGTTGTCAAAGCAAAGGTAAAGGAAATCGTGTCCCCTTTCCATTGCCCCTGATAGGGCTTGCAGTCCAATGTCACTGGTACCGCCATCGCCAGCTATGGCGACCACATTTGCCTCTTGAGCCAGCCCTCTCCCTTTCCCTCTCATTACCTTCAAAGCAGCCTCAATACCAGAAGCTACCGCGGCCGTATTCTCAAACAGGGTATGAATCCAGGGGACACGCCAGGAGGTGTAAGGGAGTTGAGAGGAAACGATTTCCATGCAACCGGTAGCATTAACGATTATTATATTCTGCCCCAATGCCTTACAAGCCAGTCTCACCGCCAGTGCTTCACCACAACCAATACAAGCCCGGTGCCCAGGGGCAAAGTATTCTTCCTCAATATATTCAGCCATTACTCCCTCACCCCAAAGATTTCAAACTCTTCCTTGCTTCCTTTTTTGGCAATCTCAATACCTCTACTTATTATTGCCTCAAACCCATCTGGGGTAATATCCCTGCCACCCAAACCACCAACAAACCCGATTACCTTTGGTCTTTTGTCCAGGGGATACAAGGCTGACCTCACCTCAGAGCAGACTGGTCCCCCGGGTCCACCGAAGGAGATGGCTCTATCAAGCACAATTAAAACCTCGGCAGCTTGAGCAGCCTTACGAATCTCCTCAAAGGGGAAGGGACGCCACAAGCGCAGTCTCAGCAGCCCCACCGCTTTACCCTCGCCCCGCATCTTGTCAACAGCTACCATTGCCGTCTCACAAAAACTTCCCATAGCCAGTAGCAGCACCTTGGCATCTTCACTACGGTAGCATTCAACCGGGTGGTAAGAGTGCTTAAAGATGCGAGCAAACTCATTCCAGCACTCCAAAACTACCTCTTTAGCTGCCCTCAAATTAACCTCCTGGGCCTTTTTTGCCTCCGAATAGATTACGGGTGGGCCGAAATCACCCATTGTTACCGGTCTTGAGGGGTCCAGTGGGAGCGGGTATTTGTTTTCAGGCAGAAACTTAGCCACCTGGCTCGGCTCGGGGAGAAGTATCGGTTCAATCATATGGGAAAGGTGAAAACCATCAAGATGTACCATCACCGGCAGCAAGACCCTTGGGTCTTCACCGATACGGAAGGCACAGAGCACATTGTCGACGACCTCTTGACCATTCTCAGTAAAGATTTGAATCCAGCCGGTATCACGCACCGCCATGGCATCAGAGTGGTCGCCCCAGACACTTAATGGTGCTGAGAGAGCCCGGTTGGTTACCGCCATCACTATTGGCAGTCGCATTGATGAGGCAACATAGAGTACCTCATGCATTAACTCAAGCCCCTGACCAGCACTAGCGGTAAATGTCCTCGCCCCCACCGCCGCTGCGCCAAGGCAAGCGCTCATTGCTGAGTGTTCTGATTCAACCGGAATAAAAGCAGCATCAAGTTCCCCTTCAGCCACCAGCTCAGCCAGATGCTCTACAATATGCGTCTGAGGGGTAATGGGATAGGCAGCAATAACATCGGCATTGACCCGCTTGACCACCTCGCCAATAGCAACTGAAATTTCCATGCCTACTTTTTTGACCATTACTCTTCTCCCTCATCCACCATAGTTATCACCGTAGTCGGGCACTCGGTGGCACAAATACCACACCCCTTGCAGTAATAGAGGTCAGCTTCAAAGTACCCCTTATCAGTCTCATTAATGCACGCATCGGGACAATATATCTGACACAGGCGACACTTAATACACCGGCTAAAATCATAGCTGGGGCGCTGGGAGCGCCAGTCCCCAGTTCGGTACCGACTGGCACTGCCCGGCTCGGTTACAATACCGCCAATCTCCAGCTCTTTCCAGGTTAACTCGCTCTCTGATTTGGCCTGCCTAGACACTATGCCGGCTCCTTTATCTGGGTTTCTTCATAAGCCCTCTTCATCGCCTCGATATTCCTCTCTGCCAGGCGACCAAAACGCTGTCTTACCGGCTCAAAAAGTGACTTTAGTTTGACCAATCCGGTTGCCCTCACCAAGACCCCAATCATGGTAGTATTGGTAATTGGCACCCCCAAGACCTCCTTGGCAATACTGGTGGCATCTACCGTGGCCACCATCCACTTGCCCAGCCCAGACTGGACATCTTGAGGTGATTTTATGGTATTAATTATTAAAACCCCTCCCTCTTTTAGCCCTGAGGTGATATTGACAATTTTTATCAGCCTGGGGTCAAGCACCACCACCACATCAGGCTCACTTACTTCAGCCCGTATCCTGATTGGCTTATTTGAGTCTATCCTGACAAAAGCCAGTACCGGTGCCCCCCTCCTCTCGGGACCAAAACTGGGGAAGGCATGGGCATACTTACCCTCACTTATCGCCGCTTTCGCCAGAAGCTCAGCCGAGGTAACGGCACCTTGCCCACCACGACCATGCCACCTAATCTCAATAAGCCCTGAAAGCTCTATCACCCTTGCCTCCTAGTAAGCAAAAACGCCCCTGAAGCGACTCGAACGCTCGCACCCAGCTCCGGGGGCCTAGGCCTAATAATACCCTGTCGTCAAAAACTAAACAACGGCTATCTTGCTGCCCCAAGTAATGACACTATTAAAGCAGATTTTTCACCGGCTTGTAAAATATTGTAGCTGATACTGCCATGAACCCACCTCTCAAAGCTGGAGTATCCGTGGCTTGCCATGGCAATTAATCGGCAGTCTGTATTACGAGCATAATTGATTATTTCACGCCTAGCATCACCAAGCCTAAGTTCAGTCTTTAGCTTAGCCTTGGTGCCAGCAAATTCGGCACCCGCCCTATCCAGATAGTTTTGAGCCTTTTCTTTCACCCGGCTTATATCTAGGTCAATGAATTTGACAAAGTCAAGCCCCCCAACAGTATGAACATGTTTACCTGAGGGCACCACCTGAAGCAGTGTAACCTCAGACTCCACCCTCTTGGTTATTTCTACCACATAGGCTAATACCCTCATGCTTGCCTCAGAGCCATCAAGCGGTATTAGTATTTTACTGAAAAGCCCAACCCTGTCTGACTCCAGCGGCTTCTCTTTAGCCCTAACGATGAGCAACGGAATATTCACCCGGTGCAGCACCTTGGTAACAGTGCTACCCAGCGACCAGGGCATGATGCCAGAGCGACCGTGAGAGACCATAACTATGAGGTCAACATCACTCCTGTCAGCATAGCCAAGGATTTCATCAGCAGATTTACCCACCAGAACTTCGGTTTTAATCGAAACTCTAGAACCCGCCCCCATATCCTGTCTTAACTTTTCCGCTTCGCCGCCGATGTAGAGTCGACACACCTGCCCGTACTCGCTTTCATCCGGCTCACAAATGCCGATTAAAATCACCTTTGAGTCAGAAGCCCGGGTAAGCTCAACTACATGAGGGAAAACCTGTCTGGCTAGTTTTGAGCCATCCAGCGGCACTAAAATCTTTTCAAACATTGTCCTTTACCCGTCCCAACTAAAATCTTTAATTATTCTACAAGTAATTAAATTAAGAGCAAAAGATGGTGACTGCCTAGCTTTAAATTCAAGCATATCTTAGAATTAAATACAAATGGCAAAGCCCGACCACCATAATCATCGCCGGGAGGGCATATTTTAGAAATCTTCCCCAGCTAATGGGATAGCCTTCCCTATCCGCAATAGCGGTGCCGACAACATTTGCCGATGCCCCAATAGGGGTAGCGTTACCACCAATATCTGTGCCCAATGCCAGAGTCCAGGCCAATGTTGGCAGCTTAAAGCCTGCTGTCCGGGAAAGATTAACGATTACCGGCACCATAACCGCGGCAAAGGGGATATTATCCACAATGGCTGAAGCAAAAGCCGAGACCCACAGGATGATGGGTATCACCAGAAAGATGTTCCCCCCTGAAACCTCGCCGATATATTCAGCCATCATCCTGAGTACCCCCGTCTCCTCAAGGCCGCCAACACAAATAAACAGTCCAATAAAGAAGACCAGGGTACGCCAGTCCACCCTTTTAATAACACGGGCAGCGCCTTTGGTGGCAGCAATCAGGGTAAGCGCCGCAGCAATACAACCGATTAAAGCCACCGATATCCCGGTTTGAGCATGGGTAACCAGCAAAATCACCACCAGAATAAAGATGGCGGTATTTATCCAAAACAGGCGAAGGTTAATAATGGCTTCTCTAGGCTCTGGATACTTACTAGGAGAGGTATCCAAAGAGTCTTGAGAGGAGGTTAAAATCTTGCGGAACATAAAATAAAAGAAGCCCAAGGTAAAAATCATCCCTATCCAGGCAATGGGACCGGTGTTAACGGCAAAATCGGTGAAAGTATAGCCAAGGGCGGTGCCAATGATGATATTAGGTGGGTCACCACACATAGTGGCACTACCCCCGGTGTTAGCGGCAAAAATCTCGGCGATAATTACCGGAACCGGGTCAAATTTAAGCAGCCTAGCCAGCTCGATAGTCACCGAAGCCAAAAACAGCAGTACCGTAATACTATCAATGAACATTGCCAGGAAACCGGAGAGGAGCATAAAGACAACCAAGATAGGTACCACCCGGTAGTTGACCAGCTTGGCAAGATAAAGACATATCCAGCGGAAGAAACCTACCGCACCGAGACCCTCCACCATGACCATCATGCCGCCGATAAAAATGATGGTCTGCCAGTTTACCCCGTGGGACTCAATATGTTCTTCTCCGGGCACCCAAAATCTAAACTGTATAAGTTGCTCAAGACTGAGGACATTTAGAATTGCTTGGGGGCTTTTCATCACCGCCACAAAGACGACGGTGATGACTAGAGCGGCACCAATAAGGGCAGGGATATAACGATGCACCTTGCCAATTATGATGGCAATGAACATCACGGCAAAGATTAAAACGGCAAGGATTTGGCTTACGGCTAGCATCTACCAAAACCGCTAGTTAGTCTCTTGCTTGGCTAAAAGCCACTACACCCCATCACCCTATCTGATGAGGTAGACAAAACACAAAACCGTGCTATTATAACAGAAGTCTTATGCTTAGACAAGGTAACCAAATTAGCTCAACTGATAATTTAGAAGTTGATGCTCTGCGCTGGCAGCAATAGAATGGCTTTGATGAAGGAGAATATATCTTGGTCTGGGTAAATTTTATTTTATGCATCCTGATTATTCTATTTGCCGGGAGAGCGGTAGCCAAGTACGGGGACATCATTGCCCGCAAAACTGGCTTCGGCGGGTTATGGATAGGGCTGGTTCTGCTCGCCATAGTTACCTCACTACCTGAGCTTTTCACCGGCATCAGCGCCGTTACCATAGTCAAGGCCCCAGATTTAACCATTGGCGACCTGCTTGGCGCCAACACCTTCAACCTCTTAAACTTGGCGCTGCTTGATATTGCCTGCCAACAGGGCTCTCTTTTCAGGATGATTAGCCCCCGTCTGAGGCTGATAGCACTATTCAGCATAGCTTTAGTTTTCATCACTGGTCTCTCAATTTTTATAAGCAGCCACTTCTCCCCGATGGGTATCGGCTGGATAGGCTTATACACCCCAGTCATCATTATCCTCTACCTCCTCTTTGCCCGAGTGATCTTCCGTTCTGAACAGAACGTCTCCAAAGAGGCAGAATCAGATTACGGAGGGATGCTCCTAAAAAGGGTTTACCTCTATTTCGGCATCGCAGCGGCTTTTATCATCGGTGCCGGAATCTGGCTTGCCCTAATTGGTAACGAGATTGCCAACACCTACGAGTGGGCAAGCCAAAGCTTTGTGGGTAGCCTTTTCCTTGCCTTTACTACTTCTCTGCCTGAGATTACCGTTTCCTTCGCCGCAATGAGGCTCGGTGCCTTGGACATGGCTGCCGCCAATATGATAGGCTCAAACCTGTTTAATATGACTATCGTCTCTATAGACGACCTCTTTTACCTTCAAGGCCCGGTGCTGGCAGCGGTTTCGGAAAAACATGTAATTACGGCTCTGGTGGTAATCGGAATGACCGGGTTATTTATTTTGGGACTTAAGTTAAGACCTAAGAAGTTCTTCCGGCTTAGCTGGATTAATGTTACCATGATAGCCCTATTTCTGGTTGGGGCTTGCCTCAGTTTCACCCCGGCCTAAAGTACATTCTAATTTGCCGGTCAGCCGACGTACTTCTTCGTCTTACCCCATCTACTTAGGGCGTGATGGGCACCTATAGCTACTACGAAGCCAATGGCCATATTCGTTGCCAGGGAAAGTCCTACCGTCAGGGCAATTATAGCTATTTCATTCAGTTTGATGTCCCTGGCAAACTTGACCAGTTCGATTCCCACCAGGAGCAGCATTGCCCCGATAATGCTCTTGGGAAATAGAACAAAGAGGGTAGCGATGGAACCAGCCAGGAAAAGCCCCAAACCTATTTCTATAAGGCCCTCCATAATATTGGCACCCCCGGTTCTTGCCCCGAAGTAATACTGTCCCGCCAACCCGCCAGCACCGTGGCACATTGGCATCCCGCCGAAGAAAGGCGCCGTAACATTCATCACCCCGTGGTTTAAGGCAAGCTTCTTCTCTGAGACTGGTTTCTCCGGCCAGTACTCCTTAATTAAGGCGCTGGTAGCAATGACAGCATTACTCGCCGTCAAGGCTATCTGGGCAAAACCGGCCAGAACCATTCCCTGCCATATTTCAATTGGGCTAAACCGGGTAAGAGGGGGTAAAGTAAACCCGAGATGAAACGTCTGTGGAAGTTCACCCCTAAAACCGACTATGCCAATCCCCAGCACCACCAGCACAATAGCCGCCGGTGCATATTTGTTTTGGCGCAGGAATATCACAATAAGTATTGCAATAATTCCCAGAATCCAGCCAAACTTGATTGAAACGGCCCCCAGAATCCAGACAATGCTGCCGGTGTTGATCAAATTGAAGCCCTGAATGGCAAGCATGATGCCTAAAGCTACCTGAATGCCCCGCACTACACTCCTCGGGGTTAAGGCGGCTATCTTCTGAACTAGCCCGGTGAAGGCGAGTATCACCCAGATTAGGCCGGTGCCAAAGCCCGCAGCGTAGATGAGAGAAGGAGACCATCGCTGAGCAATGGCGGTCGCTGCCAGCACCTTTTTCGGCTGAATGGGCATCGGCAGCCGATAAACGATACCGGTGATAATGTTTGCCAGGCCCATCATTACCAATAGACCGGCTGGATTTAGACGATTAACGGCAAAGTAGCCGATAGCCAAGGGGAAGAGGGTACCGAAATCACCCATCGAGCCGGCAAGCTCACGGAGATTAAATTCAAAGTCCCGAATACGCATCCAGAGTTACCACCATCAACCTACTTGTTACGCCAGTTTAACCTACTCTAAATCCATTGACAAGCCTCAAGGTTTAGAGAAAGCGATTTATTTCTTCTGCAAATAGTTGCAATAAATCAAAAGTTGTGCTATATTCTGATTGAGGCAAGCAAGGAGGGTAAATGCGCCACCCTGAGACAGCTTCTGAAACTCTGTCCAAATTAGGCTACCGGCTAACACCCCAACGGCTGATGATACTGGATGCAGTAGAAGGTGCCGACAGCCACATCAGCGCTGAAGAGATATACACCAAGGTTCGCGCCCGGTATCCCCATATGAACATATCCACCATCTACCGCACCCTTGAACTGCTAAAAGAACTGGGTCTGGTAACGGAGACAAACCTTGGTGATGGCAGGGTGCGCTATCACAGTATCAAAAACGGGCACCACCACCACCTCATCTGCCACAAATGCGGGGAAGTCTTTAATATTGAAGAGGAAATCTTAAGCCCCCTATGGTCAGAAATTAAGCGAAAACATAACTTTAAAGTCGATATGAAACACCTGGCCTTCTTTGGTCTCTGTGCCAAATGCCTAAAATAAATTTTTTTTTATAATTTAATGCAATTAGTTGCAATTGCACTAATTCGCTCAAAATTGGGAAATGGAAAAACTTTACACCCTTCTCACTGGGATGCTAGTCTTGAGTCTTTTTGTAACTGCACTCGCCCTAGGCTGCTCATCGGCAGGTACAGCAAAGCTCAATGTAGTTACCAGCACATCCATGATTGCTCAAATAGTTGAACGAGTAGGTGGTGAGATGGTTGATGTGGTCAACATCGTTCCGCCGGCACAATGTCCAGGACACTTTGATGTCAAGCCCGGCGATATTCAGAAGCTGGCTGATGCTGACCTCTTTCTCCTGCATGGCTGGCAGGGGGAGAAGTTTTCTCAGGAGCTAATCGACTCTGCCAACAATCCTGACCTTACCGTGGTTACGCTTGATATACCCAGTAACCCGCAGAGTAACTGGATGACGCCGTCAGTACAGCAAGAGGCAACCGATAAGGTTGCCGC
>Ga0114920_10000467_pt1 | contig 17614 bp, 18 predicted proteins | sample ChitaG_FD_88683 | JGI IMG/M metagenome (GOLD analysis project Ga0114920, IMG submission 88683) | Deep subsurface microbial communities from South Pacific Ocean to uncover new lineages of life (NeLLi) - Chile_00310 metaG | ecosystem: Environmental > Aquatic > Marine > Oceanic > Sediment ... | reverse complement strand
TTGTCAAATTTTTCTTTATCTATTTTTTCATTGTTTGTCATAATATCTTCTATTTTCTAATACTTTTTTCATCTTCTTAAAAAACGGTGTCGGCATCTTACTCTCAACAGTTCTTAAAAGCCAAAAAGTAGGGCATTCAAGTTAACAAGAGTGCCCCCACTGGGATTTGAACCCAGGTCTCAAGCTCGAGAAGCTCGAATCCTTAACCGTGCTAGACGATAGGGGCGTAATCAATATTCATATTATTCTTTTTAAAATTTATGGACTCGGAGTGATTTGATTTTATTTTTGGTGCCCTTTTTATACTTTTCGCCAATCTTGTAAGCATCGATTAAATTATAAATTTGAAAACCCCAACTTATGGTAAATGGTATTAAAGATAGATTTACAAGTCCCAAATGAAGCATATAAACTCCGGACCATAATCCTCCATGGATAATTGGAAATAAAATTAGCTTTTTCCATTGTTTTGCAAAAATTGCCTGGCCTAAACCTGGGTAAAGCCATGATGAAATCAAAGAACACCAGGGATTATTAACTCCACAGAGCTGTTTTGTTTTAGTTATAGTTCTTACTTCTTTTCTTTTTCTAATCGTATTAACAAAACCAAAAATCCATATAGCAAGGACAATAAATAGAAAAATATACAGACCACTCGTAAAACCGGTTACTTTAAAGAAGTAATAAAAACCAACTAAAATTAATGCAATAATAATTCCTAATTTGATATCTTTACGCATATTTTCACATGGGCTCGGAGGGATTTGAACCCCCAACCTCTCGGTCCGAAGCCGAGCGCACTATCCTTGTTGTGCTACGAGCCCCTATTTACATTAAGAATTTTTAAGATAAGAAAGATTTAAGTTTTATTATTTTCAATCACAATTTCAATTAGTGGTAAAATGGTAGAAACTTCTAAATACTGGAAAATTAACAAAGAACTACTTGAGCATGTTTCTAAAATTGCTAGGCTTGAATTAAGCGATGAAGAAAAAGAAAAGTTTATTAAACAACTGGAGGATATCCTAAAGACCTTTAAAAAAATTGATGAAGTTGATACTTCAAAAGTTAAACCTTCTTTCCATGCCCTAGAATTAAAAAATGTCATGAGAAAAGATGAAGTAAAACCCTGGAAATGGGATCCTTTGGCCAATACTAAGCACAAAGAAAAAAAATATTTCAAAGGTCCGAGAATTGTATGAAATCTTTAGTAAAAGAACATATAGAAAAAATAAAATCAGGAAAAATTTCTTTAGATGAATTTATATCTGAAATAAAGAAAAAAATAGAAAAAATTCAATCTGAATATTCACCTTTCATAACTATAAAAATTGAAAACCTAGAGAAAAAAGGAATTTTATCTGGAGTTCCGATTTCAGTAAAAGATAATATCTGCACTCAAGGCTTACAATCAACAGCAGGTTCTAAGATCCTAGAAGGTTATATCCCACCTTTTGATGCTACTTGTGTTAAAAAAGTAAAGGACCAAGGTCCAGTTATTATCGGAAAAACTGCTCAGGACGAATTTGGGTTTGGAAACTTCTCTGTTAATTCTTTTGTTATTCCAAAAAATCCTTGGGATAAAAACAGGGTTTGTGGAGGAAGTTCAGGAGGTGCTGCTTGCTTAACTGCTTTAGCAGACTTTCCACATATCGCTATAGCTGAATCTACTGGTGGATCGATTTCTTGCCCTGCTGCTTTTTGTGGAGTTGTTGGAATAACTCCAACTTACGGAAGGGTAAGTAGATTTGGTTTAATAGACTATGCTAACAGCTTGGATAAAATTGGGACTATTGGTAAAACAGTTTATGACACTGCTTTACTGCTTTCGGTAATTTCTGGCTATGACACTTTAGATTCTACTAGTTTAGAAGTTGTAGATGAAGATTTTACAAAGTACTGCAAAGAAAATTCAAAGATAAAAATTGCAGTTCCAAAAGAATATTTTGGAGATGGTGTTGATTCAAAAATTAAAGATTGGGTTTGGAAAGCGATTAAAAAACTTGAAAGCCTAGGAGCAAAATACCAAGAAGTTTCTTTACCTCAGACTGCCTATGCATTACCTTCTTATTATTTGATTGCTATGGCAGAAGCTTCCACAAACTTAGCAAAATTCTGTGGTATGCGTTATGGTTTTCATTCAGAGCTAAAAGGAAATTTTGAAGAATACTTTTCTCAGGTAAGAAAAGTAGGTTTTGGAGAAGAAGCAAAAAGAAGAATTATTTTAGGAACTTATGCAAGGATGGCAGGTTTTAGGGATGCTTATTACTTGAAGGCTTTAAAAGTCAGGAGTCTAGTAATCCAAGACTTTAGAAGAATTTTCAAAAAGTTCGACGTAATTGCCGCACCCACAATGCCAGTAATAGCTCCAAGGTTTGATGAAGTTGAAAAACTTGAACCTATCGAAGCTTATATGATGGATGTCTTAACCGCAGCTCCAAATCTTGCTGGAATCCCAATGATTTCTTTGCCTTGTGGTTTTGTTAATGATTTACCTGTTGGTTTACATTTGATGGCAGATCATTTACAAGAAAAGAAAATTATTCAAGCTGCTCACACTTTTGAGGTGAATGAATGAAAGTTTTAATAGGAATTGAGATTCATGTTCATTTGCTAACAAAAACTAAACTTTTCTGCAGTTGTTCGACTGACTATGAAGGTAAGGAACCTAATACTTTAGTTTGCCCAATTTGCTTGGGATTTCCAGGTTCTAAACCAAAAGTAAACAAAAAAGCTATTGATTTTGGGATATTAGCAGCCAAAGCTTTAAACTGTAAAATTAATCCTGAAATTTTCTTCTCAAGAAAATCTTACTTTTATCCAGACATGCCAAAAAATTTTCAAATATCACAATACGAAATTCCTTTAGCTATTGGAGGTTACCTAGAAATTTTAGGCAAGAAAATTAGAATTAGAGGAATTCATCTGGAAGAAGATCCCGCTAGGTTAGTTCATGTTGGAAGGGACATAACAAGCGCAACTCATGTTTTAGCAGATTATAATCGAGCAGGAATTCCTTTACTGGAAATAGTTACTGAGCCTGATTTTACTTCTACTAAGGAAGTAAGAGAATTTTTATCCAAACTTTCTTCGATTTTAGAGCACTTAGAGGTTTTTGATCCAAGTAAAGAAGCTGGTTTGCGAGTTGATGCAAACATTAGCCTAGAGGGTGGAGAAAGAGCTGAAATTAAAAATATTACAGGATTTGCTAATGTTGAAAAGGCTTTAAATTATGAAATCATAAGACAAGAAAATTTGAGAAGAATTGGAAAGAAAGTTGAAAGAGAGACTAGGCATTTTGATGCTGAAACTAGAAGTACTCATACTCTAAGAAAAAAAGAATTTGAAGAAGACTATGGTTATATTTTCGAACCAGACTTAACAAAAATTGAAATTTCTCAATCTTGGATCAAAAGTTTAAAGATGCCCGAGTTACCTGACAAAAGGGTTGGGAGATTCGTTAAAAGATTCAAAATTCCTAAGCATCAAGCTATTGTGATTGTTCATACAGATAAGGCTTTAGCTGACTTTTTTGAAACTTGTGCAAAAATTTACAGAAATTACAAGCAATTAGCGAAGTGGATTGTTACTGACTTGCTTAAATGTTTGAATTGGAACAAAATCACAATCAGAGAATCAAAAGTTAAAGCAAAAAGTTTTGTTGAGCTTCTAAAACTAATAGATAAAGGGGAAATTACTGAAAGACTTGCTAAAGAAATAATTAAAGAATATGTTCCTACTGGAAAGTCTCCTAAGCAAATAGTTAAAGAAAGGAAGCTAATTCTGATAAAAGATTGGAACGAACTTGAAAAGATTACTTCAGAGGTTATAAAAGAAAATAAAAGGGCTGTAGAGGATTTGAAAGCTGGGAAGAAAAGAGCTTTAGAATTCTTAGTTGGCCAAGTCCTTAAAAAGACTGAGAAAAAAGCCGATCCTAAAATCGTAAGAAAAATTATAGAAAAACTAATTTAGCAAATTTTTTAACAAAATAGATTCATATTTGACTCTATAAAGTTAAATCTGGCTTCTATTCCCGAAAAATTAGTATACTTAGATACTGAAAGTAAAAACAAACACACAGATATTGAATTTTATGGCCAAAGAAATTAAATAAACATAGGTTCATATAAATTATTAGCCTCGGGAGGGTTGCCTCGGTAGGTAACCGAGAAAGCTCAGTAGGTAGAGCGCCCGATGATTGAAAATGGTTTGGAAAGGTAACTGAAAAGAAAAAATGAATAAAACCCCGATAGCCATTCTTCAATCAGGCGAAGCTGTTAACCGGAAGGTCGTCGGTTCGAGTCCGACCCGAGGCGTTTATATCAATTCATTTAGTATTCCGGTAAGGCCAAAGGTTTTCTCGGTAGACAAAGTACTTACCCAAATTGAAGATTCAAATTTTTTTCTGAAAGTTCGCAAAAATTATTTAAAATAACATATAGGAAACTCTATATAAATTGACTTAAATACCAGAAAAAAGTAATTATTAGGGTTTTTTGAACTAATTCTGGTACTGTTTATTATAAAATTTTACTTTTTCTAAAATTAAGTTAATCGATTGCCTTAATAAAGGTTTTCGATGACACAAAATATGTTTTGTAAAAGATAGGAGGAGAAAAAAATGGGACAAATAGATTCAATTGTAAAAAACGCTTTAGAAAAAACGTTTGGTGAAGATTCTCCAACAACAAGATTTAAGCTAGAACCTACTTCAGGAGCTACTTTTAGCAATGTTGATTACTATAAACTAGCTGAACAAGAGTTTGGCTTTTCAGTAAAAAAGGCTAAAATTATTGCCGTTGGTTGCGGTGGCGCAGGACAAAACACAATTACAAGACTTGCAGAAATGGGAACTGAGGGAGCAGCAACAGTCTCTCTTAATTCCGATGCAAAGCACTTAGCAGTAGGAAAATCAGATAAAAAAATTTTGATTGGAAGAGAGTTAACTAAAGGATTAGGATGCGGTGGTTATCCAGAAATAGGAAGAAAATGTGCAGAAGAGTCTAGAAACGAAATAAAAGAAGCACTGGAAGGTTGTGATCTAGTATTTGCAATAGCCGGTTTAGGCAAAGGTACAGGCACTGGTACCATTCCAGTTGTATGCGAAATTGCTAAGTCCATGGGAGCCATTGTCATTGCAGTTGTTACTATGCCGTTCAAAGTAGAAGGAGTAAGGATTTCAAAAGCAGAGGACGGATTAGCTAGTCTGAGACAGGTTTGTGATACAGCGATAGTAATAGAAAATGACAAGTTGTTAAAATATGCTGGTAATTTGTCCATTCAGCAAGCATTTGCAGTTGCAGACGAACTAATAGCAAGCATGGTAAAAGGAATCACAGAAACAATTACTCTACCAAGTTTAGTTAACCTAGACTATGCTGATGTAAAGGCAGTAATGCGCACTGGTGGAGTTTCAGCCATAGGAGTTGGTGAGAGCAAACAATCAGATAGAGCGATGGACGCAATCAACAAAGCATTGACAAATCCTTTGCTGGAAGTTGATTATACTGGTTCGACTGGAGCATTGATACACATAACTGGTGGACCAGACCTAAGACTGGATGAAGTTAATGCAATTGGAGAAACAGTCGCACAGTATTTAGATCCTTCAGCGCAAGTTTTCTGGGGAACAAGAATTTTGCCTGAGTTTGAAGGTAGGATTCAAGTAATTGCAATTATTACTGGAGTTAAGTCACCCTACATACTTGGACCAGTAAGCTATGAAACACCAGTAACAAGGGAAATAAGCCAAAGTTTGGGAATTGATATAATAAGATGAAAATTCCCTCCTTTTTCATTTTAAATGGAGGGGGAAGCAAATGCCAGATGAAAATGTTTACGACCCTTTAACAGACTCTGAAGAAGACGAAGAAGAAATTTAATTTTAAGGTCTGAATTAGAGTTTTCATTAGACTTGGGTATTTTCAACACACATTGGTCTAGAGAATTGAAGAAAACAAAAAGTATTAAGTTAGGGAACAAAATTATTTTGTATGAAAAATATTTCTAAAAAAACTAAAGAGAAAGCTCATTTGCTTTTGAAAGAAGGTAAAGTTATCAAAGAAGTCGAGACTGATAAAAGAATTCATTTTAAAGTTATCAGTAAAGGAACACACTCTGTGATTTTTGATAAAGAAAATAATAGATGGGAATGTGATTGTAAGTGGGGATCTTTAAGAGAAAATTATTGTTCACATATTCTAGCTTGTAATTTGTTTTTAGAAAGAACTAAGTAAATTTTTATGGAGTGATTCTACTTCTATCTCGGGGGAACATTGTGACTTCTCTTATATTTGCTCTGTTAGTAATAGTCATGGTAATTCTTTCTAATCCTATGCTCCAGCCAGAATGATATGGGGCACCATATCTAAAACACTCTATGTATGATTTAAACCTTTCTGGATTTAGCCCCTTTTCTTTTAATTGTTTTATAAGCAATTCTGGAATATGAATTCTCTGAGTACCGGAAGCAATCTCTATACCATTGTGAATTAAATCAAAGGCTTTACAAATTTCTGGATTTTTTTCATGGGGCATTGCATAGAATGCCTTAATTTTTGTTGGCCAATCTTTTATGAAAAAAGTGTTCCCAACTAATTTTGATATTTTTTTTTCTTGAGTCTTTGAAAAATCTTCTCCCCAAGAAATTTCCTCTTTATGCTTTTTTAATAAATTTATCGCTTGCATGTAACTGATTCTTTTAAACGGCAGTTTTGGAATTTCTAAATCTGTTTTTAAGATTTTTAATTCATTTTCGCAATTCTTTTTCACTTGTTTCAAAATATAGACAAGACATTCCTCCAAAACTTTCATAATATCTTCATCATTTGTAAAAGCTTGCTCAATATCCATTTGTCTTATTTCATTCAAATGTGTTGGTTGGTCAAATTTTTCTGCTCTAAAGCAAGGAACAATCATAAAAACTTTTTTAAACGCAATTGCACACATTTGCTTATACAATTGAGGGGATTGAGCAAGAAATGCTTCCCTTTCAAAATAAGGAAGTTGAAATAGTTCTGCCCCACCTTCGCTTGCAGAAGAAATTAATATTGGTGGCTGAATTTCTAAGTAATTTCTATTGCTGAAAAATTCGCGAAAAGATTTACTTATCTGTGACTGAATTTTAAAAATTGCTTTTGCCTTATCAGTTCTAAAATATAAAAACCTCCAGTCCAACTGGGTATCTAAATTTGATTTTGCTACCCTTCTTGGATCTAAAGGTAAAAGAACTTTGGATTTGTTTATGACATTTATTTCAGACGGAATTATTTCTATTCCCTCAGGAGCCTGCTTGTTTTTTACAACTTTTCCTTTAACAGCAACAACATCTTCTTGATGAAGCTTACCCATTAACTCTAAAAGTTTTTTTGTAACTTTATCCTTTGAAGCAGTAATTTGGATTATCCCATCTTTATCTCTCAAAAGAACAAAATTGATTCCACCTAAAATTCTTGTATCATAAACCCATCCTGCTAAAACAACTGATTTTCCTATATGTTTTTTAAGTTCACCAGTGTAATGAGTTCTTCTTAGCAGATTACCACCCCGAATTATACAAAAAAATCCAAACTAGTAACCAAACTAAGATAAAAGTTACGAGACTATTAAGAATTAAACTAGTTTTTTTAGATTTACTAGATCTTATTAGCGAATAACATGCTACAAAATAAACAATTAAAGGAATTAAAAAAGAAAGAAAACCTGCAAACAAATTTGAAATTATTCCTGCCATTGCCCCAAGAGCAGAAAATATTATTACAGTAATTTGATCTTGATTCATTTTTTTCACTTTATAACTATTTAATTTTCTTTATGAAATCTTTTATTCTCCTCTGCCAAGCCTTTTCTTGTAACAATTTAGTAGTAATCCATGATTTTCTAACATATAAAGGTAGTTCTTTTTTTTCTTTTATTAACTTTTTAACAAATTCAATTGTCCTTGAATCATGACTATACCCAACCCCAAAATCAAATTCAACTTTTCTTTTGATTTCTTCTATAGCTTTGTCTCTTTCTACCTTTGCCATTATTGAAGCAGCGGAAACTATAGGAACAGATTCATCCAAATAATTTTCTACCACAAGATTAAATTTTTTGTTTTTAAGGAAAGAAACTACCAAGCTCTTAAATTTTTTAGAATTTTGTTCTAAAGAATCAACATATGTTTTGTCCCCGTCACACATCTCGATTATTTGTGCCATTTTTATCGCTTCGATTTTATCAAGGTTTATTCCCTTTGCTCTATAACTATCAATTTTACAGGCCTGCACCCTCAGGATAACAATGTTTTTTGCTATTTTCTCAATCTCTTTCGCAAGTTCTTCTCTTCTCTTTGGAGATAATTTTTTTGAATCCTTTACTCCAAAGGCTACTAATCTCTTTTCATAGTTTTTATCAATTGTTACTCCAGCTATTACCATTGGACCTATAAGTGCTCCACGACCAGCTTAACGTCTTAAAAAGATTTCGTCGATGCCGCAGATTAAAATACAATCACCTACTTTCAGTTTAGTTTTTTCTATTTATAATTTCCAATGACTCATACCAAGTTTGAATATAAAGACGTCTTCAACCAAATCCCACAATAAATGTAAAGTAATTGACAAAAAACAAAGTCCTACAAAAGAAAGTCTTGGATCTAAAATTAAAATTGAGCAAACGAGAGAAATAATTATCGATAAAAAATTATGAAATGGGTATTTTCGAGGCACTTGAGACACCCATGCTGTTTTAAACCAATACTTGATACCACGCTTTTTAAGAAATGGAATGTGATCCAAATCTATAACACATTGAGCAAATAAAACTAAAATAAAACCGGACCAATTTAAATTAAAAATAAGGGAAATTCCTATTACAATTATTGAATGAACTAGAGCATGAAATACACCATAAGTTAAACCCATTTTCTTACCTTAATTATTATATGATTGGTCTAGAAAAAATAAAAATTAGTTTATTGAAAGGTGAGACCATAGAAAAAATTTTAGAAAATTTCAATTGGAAGGAATTTGAGGAGGTAATCGCAGAAATTTTTAGAAGAAATGAATTTAAAGTTAAACAAAATTTCAGATTTAAGACAAAAAGAAGATTTGAAATTGATATTATTGCAATGAAAGGTGATCTAGTCTTTTGCGTAGATTGTAAAGAATGGGGCAAAGGAAGATACAAAAAAACTGGTTTAAGACATGCTGCAAAAAATCAAGAAAAAAGAGTTGAAGAACTTGAAAATCTTATAAAAAAGAACCCAATCATTAGAAACATATTTGAGATAAATAAAAATTGTAAATTTTTTCTTTTGGTTGTAACTTTACTAGAGGAAGATTTAATAAAAGAAAACAATGTTTTTATCGTCCCTGTGTGGAAATTGAATAATTTTTTACTTGAAATTTATATTTAAGCCTTTCGAAAGCTATTTAAAAGAACTTTAAATACTTTTACTAATATATAAAAAAGGTGATAAAGTGGTTGATTTTGGAATAAAGGTTGAAAACATAGTTGCTTCCGTATCTTTGGGTGTTACCATACATTTAAATAAAATTGTTTCTAAAGTAGAGGGAATGGAGTATGAACCTGAACAGTTTCCTGGATTGGTTTATAGAATTAAAAAACCCAAAGCGGCTGCACTAGTTTTCGGTACTGGTAAAGTTATTTGTACTGGAGCTAGGAATATGAAAGATATTAAAGAAGTTTTTAATAAAGTAGTAAAAGTTATACGATCATCTGGAACAAAAGCACCTAAAGAATTTGATGTTCAAGTTGAAAATATAGTTGCCTCTGCTAAAATAGATAGTAGTCTAAATCTTGATACAATCGCATTTAAATTGGAAGAGTCTGAGTATGAACCTGAACAGTTTCCTGGATTGGTTTATAGGATGACTAAACCTAAGGTTGCATTTTTATTTTTCGGTACTGGTAAAATTATTTGTACTGGAGCTAGGAATATGAAAGATATTAAAGAAGCTTTGGAAAAGGTTTACAAAAAATTAAAATCAATTGGTGCTATAAGTAAAGCTAGAGGTGCTATAAGTAAAGCTAGATGAACTCGAAGGACCTTTTGAAAGATTTCAAATATTAGGAAAATATAAAATTAATTAAAGTCATAACAATAGTAGTATGGAAAAAGAAGAAATAACTGAAAAATTTTCTGAATTTTTGAATGACTTCTATAAGAATGATTTAATTAGTGCTGTAAATGAAGGAAAAAAATTTATTAATATAGATTTTTCTTTGCTAGATAAATTTGATGTTGAGTTGCCTGATTCTATTCTAGAAAATCCAGAAGAAAATATTTCATTGGTAGAGGATTCTATTAAGTTAATTGATACAGGTTTGGCTGAAGCAAAATTAAAAATTAGATTTTTCAATCTACCGGAAAGTAAACAAATAAGAATTAGAAACATAAGAGCTGAGCATATAGGAAAAATTGTTGTTGTTGATGGAATTGTTAAGAGAGCTAGCGAGGTTAGGCCAGAAGTTTCTGAAGCAGTTTTTTCTTGTCCTGAATGCGGAGCTAGAATCTATGTAATTCAGAAAGAAAGAATGATCAGACCGCCAATAAGGTGCGATTGTGGTAATACAAGAGGATTTAGATTAATTGACCAAAAGCTTTATGATGCTAGATGGGTTGCAATAGAAGAACCCTCTGAAATTACAACTGGAGAAAGACCTTCTGAGATAATGGTATTCTTGAAAGAAGATTTAACCTCACCTAAAATGAGAAATAAAACTGACCCTGGAAATCGAATAAAAATTGTAGGAATTTTGAAGCAATTACCGAAAATAGTTAAAGGGACTATATCTAGGCAACTAGAAATTTACATTGATGCCAATTTTGTTGAAGCTGTAGAAGTTGAATGGGAAGAATTGGAAATTACCCCAGAAGATGAAAATAAAATTTTAGAACTAGCAAAGGATCCAGAAATTTATAATAAATTAGTAGGTTCAATTGCCCCAGCTTTGTATGGACTAGAAGAAATAAAAGAAGCTATCGCTCTACAGTTGTTTGGTGGAGAAGCACATATACAAAAAGATAAATCAAGAGTAAGAGGAGATATCCATTATTTGTTGATTGGGGATCCATCAACCGCAAAATCCGTATTGATGAAAGTTGTTTCAAGCTTAATTCCACGTGGAAGGTATGTTTCAGGAAAAGGTGTCACCGCAGCTGGACTTACTGCTTCAGTAATAAGAGATGAAGAATTTTTGGGTGGATGGGTTTTGGAAGCCGGTGTTTTAGTCTTATGTAATCGTAGCTTGTGCGCCATAGATGAATTTGAAAAAATAGAAAAAACAGATTTGATTGCGCTGCACGAGGCGATGGAACAGCAAACCATAAGTATTGCGAAGGCAAATATAGTAGCTACTTTACCAGCGCAAACTGCTATACTAGGAGGGGGAAATCCAAAGCTAGGAAGATTTGACCCCTATTTGCCTATAAGAGAACAAATAGCTGTTCCAGAAACTATTCTTGCTAGGTTTGATTTAAAATTTGCCTTAAGAGATGTCCCAAACCCCGAAATAGATGCAAAGATAGCCGATCATATTTTGAAGGCTAGACATTTTGGAGAAGAGGAAGTTTCTCCAGTAATTGAAACTAATTTATTTAAAAAATATATTGCATATGCAAGAAAAAATTGTCATCCAAAACTATCAAGAGAAGCTGGAGAAAATATAAAAAATTTTTTTGTTAAATTAAGAGAAAAAAGCAGTTCTGAAGAGGCACCAGTTCCAATCACCTTAAGACAGTATGAAGCTTTGATTAGACTAGCAGAGGCTTCTGCAAAAGTACAATTGAGAGATAGGGTAACTGAAGAGGATGCTTTGCGTGCTATAAACTTGATGAAAGCATCGTTGAGACAATTTGGTTTTGAGCCAGAAACAGGAAAAATTGATATAGATAGAGCTGAAGGATTAAGGGTTACAGCCGCTCAAAGAAGTAAAATCAGAATAATGCTAGATGCATTGGAGGACCTTGGAAAAATTTACGGAAAAGATATCCCAACAGAAGAAATTGTAAAAAGGGGGGTAGAAGAAGGAGTAGATAATGCTGAAGAAATTTTAAGGAAAATGCTCTCAGAAGGTATACTTTATTCACCAAAAATTGGCATTGTGCAAAAGTTATGATGATAAAAAGATTGCCAGCAAAAAAAGTTAGAATTTTTAACTTGGTCAATGGGAAATTTTTTCCAGGAAACAAAGAAGAAATGAAACCTAGCTATTTAATAACACCCCTGGGTGAAAAAATTTCCAGGGTAAATTTAGTTGGCTCTGTCACAGATAAATTCTTAAGTGAAGATGAAAATTATTCCACGATTACCCTAGATGATGGCAGCCAAGCTATAAGAGTAAAAAGTTTTAAAGAAAAGGTTGGTCTGTTAAAAAATATTGAATTGGGAGACTTGGTTTTGGTTATAGGTAAACTAAAAGAATTTAATGAAGAGGTTTATGTAAACACTGAAATTATCAATAAAATCGAAGATCCGAACTATGAAAGTTTAAGAAAATTAGAAATTTTAGATGAATTGATTCCACAGAAAAAAATGGTTGAAGAAATTAAAGGTTTGCGAAATGAGCTCTCAGAAGAAGAATTAAAAAGTCATGTAAAGCAAAAATTTTATTTGGACGAAGAATGTTTGCGAGTAATTTTAGAGTTTAAACAATTAGAAGATATTGATTATAAGCCAAAAATACTTGAGTTGATGAAAAATTTAGATAAGGGAGAAGGTGTAGAAATAGGGAAACTATTAGAGTTATGCAACCTACCTGAAAGTGTAGTTGAAAATTCAATAAATGATTTGCTCTCTTCTGGAATTTTATATGAACCAAAACCAGCAGTGTTAAAAAAAGTATAAATTCTATTTATTTAAAGTTAGCATTAAACAATTAGAGATGATAAGATGAGTTTTGAATATGAAGAGTTGCTAAAAAAAGTGATTGAAAAAATACCAAAAAAAGTTTCTTCCGGTGAAAGATTTAAAATTCCAGAAGTTGTTATAGAAGTTCAAGGAAATAAAACACTTGTAAAAAATTTTGGAGAAATTTTGTCCGTATTGAGAAGGGATTCAAGCCATTTATCAAAGTATTTATTTAAAGAATTGGCAACACCAGGAAACGTTCAAAATAATATTTTAATTTTGCAAAGAAAAGTTCCTAAAGAAATTTTAGAAAAAAAAATTGAGAGCTATGTAAAAGAATTTGTTTTTTGTAAGATATGTAATAAACCAGATACAAAACTTATTAAAGAAGGTAATTCTCTAGTTATAAAATGTGAAGCCTGTGGTGCAAAAACTCCTGCAAGACAAATATAGGTTTTAGGATGTTTTGGGGCAAAATCTTTTCAACAAAATATAATTTGGTAATTGCAATTTGTGATGAGGAATTATTAAACAAAAAAGTTGGAAAGGAGTTAAAAATTAAAATTAGCAAAGATTTTTACGGTGAAAAATTAATTGATGCAAACATCGCCTTAAAACTCATGAAAAAAGCTACTATTGGAAATTTAATTGGGAGAAATATTATTGATCTAGCAGAAAAAAATGGTTTTATTATAAAAGAAAACATTATTTTAATTGATGGTATCCCACACGCGCAATTTGTCAAAATCTAAAGCACAATTTTTTATTTTGTCCGCGTTTGTGATTGTAAGTGTTTTATTTGTTATCGGTGGGTGGATCGAACCTTTGACCATACCAGATACTTCTCAAGTTGCTTTAAGAGAAGAGCCGTTCATTTTTAATAATGTTAAGGAAAATGCTGTGTTGGTTGTAAATGAAAGTAAAAGTTGTGAGGAACTCAAATATAACTTGGGAGAATATAAAACTTTTGTCGAGTTATACACTGTAAGAAAAGGAAAGCTGATTTTATTTTATGAACTTGAATCTCCATGTGAACTTCCAAATGGAGAAGAAATACCAACAGTGGTTATATTCGATTTGAACTTAAGCTCACCACAAATACAGATAAGCGGCCATTTTCATGGAACATGGAATCCTAGCTAACTACATTTTACCCAATAGCCTTTTCCAGATTCGGTTAAATCTACAGTAGTCATTGTCACCCACTCCTGTTCATTTGCATCCCAACTGTATGTTTTTTCACAACTTGTAAGAGAGCCTATAGTAACTGGAGCAGAAGGTGCACCTACCATATTATATCCTGACTTTAACTCTGGTACATCTAAAACTGTAGCCATCCCACTAAGAGTCACATCTACTGTGCATGTATTCGGGGGGTATACCCAATAACCCCTACCACCTTTTAACTGTTTCAAGGAAAATATATCATAAACTTTTTTCGAAGCATTATAATAATAAAATCCTCTTGAAAATATGTCACAAGGATCATCAATTATCTCTATTACTGTTTTGTTTGGTATTGAAATCAAATTCCATCCTTTTTTAAAATTTAAAGTTATAGATGTTAGTGCTTCAACCTCAAATGTTTTTATTGGAATAGTAAAATTCCAATTATTTGATGTATCGTTAGCATAAATTTTCCATTCTACTGATTTGCCACCACATCCAGAAGGAATTGTCCATGTATAATTAGACCAATTTCCAGTTCCTGTCATTTCCTGCCAGGAAGAGTTATCCCATCCATCCGAACAGTCTATTTGGCTTACATTTGTCGAAAAAACGTATCCGCTTAAACCAACATCATCATTCCAATAAGCATAGAATTTAATTACGTCTTTTGGTAAAATATAATCAGTTTTGCTTTGGTCAACATTAAAAGACTTTGGTGATATATCTGCTGGAGTTTCTATTGTAACATAAGTGTTTTGATTTTCTATTAGTTGATAGGTTTGATTTATCCAATCAGCACTTCTTGCTATACTCGAAACACGAACTTCATCAATAATTCCGTCGAACCAATCAGCAGCAGCATTACCGCTTCTTGAAATTCGCATATATTTAGAAAGCGCTCCTATTGAAGCACTAAGAAAATTACTGTAAACAGTCGATCCATCATCAATATAGATTCTCATATAGGAACCATCAAATGTAAAGGTAACCATATACCAAGTATCGCTAGAAAAAGAATGTTCTTGACACCAATCTGTCCTTCCTGCAGAAGACCAAAATCCGAAATAGATTTTGCCAGAAGCACAAGAATTATAATTCATATACCATTCCCCAGAATAATCCATCGTTTCAGCATGACCCCAGAATTGATTAATATTAGTCGCCAAATCTCTTCCTTTAATCCATCCTGAAACCGAAAAAGCAGTTAAAGCACCAAAATCAACAGTAGATTTTTCAACCGCATCGTCACTTCCATCAAAATCGAGAGCCTTGCCTATCTTACCTTCTACACTATCTGAAGAATCCATACCGCCAATTGAACTTAAATCAATATTATTTGAAGTAGAATCTTTCATCTGTGGTGCTGAACCAGATGGGTCTTCTCTGAGATGCCATACTCCATTATAATAAGAGTCCCAGACATCAGTAGGATTTTCTCCAGATTCAATAGCAGTATTGTTATCATAGTAAATTGAAATTGTCTTACCAGCAGTCAGTAGGGAATCTATTCTTACCCATATGTGTGCATTAGAAGAAGTGTAATTTTCTATTTCATAATCTAGCTCAGTTCCTCCATTATCACAAAGAGTGTTAACAAACCTTAAATCAGAATAATCAGAGAGTATATCAGAATCGTAAGGAATATTTATGTACGCTGGGAAATTGGTAAAGTCTTCGGAACCAACATTGGATATTGTTATATTTCTACATTTATCAAACGAAGTATTCCACCATTTTGGTACTGACTCTTTGCTTCCAAAAGAATGGGTTGGTTCTGGCTCTGTATATTTTGCAACCCTGACATCATCAAAATATGTCCATCCATAACCTCCCCCTTCTCTATTATAAAATAGAAGTTTCTCCGATGTCCCAGAGGGAGAATAACTGCTAGAATTAGTCAGTTCTGTACCGTTCATAATTACCGTGATATTGAAATCCGAGTTGTCCCCATAGATTTTGACCTCGCCATCATACCAAGTGTTTACTACAATAGAATGGGTGGTTGAATTCAATGTTGTGAACTCTCCAGCTTCGGCTTTCCTTACAAGTATATTGTAATTGCCAGGAGTTTCCCCACCAAAATCCATTACTTGAATGGCATTCGTGACTTCGTAATAGTCCCCTATTGGATTGGCATCGCTCCTCAGATTAAAATTTACACTATTATATCTACTAGTTGTTGTATAGCTGGCAAAAACACGGACTCCTTCTGGTATGTCTTCCTTGCTCGCAAGATAGCCTCTGTCTTGCAGTTCGATTCTCTGGTTTGCCTCTTGGACAGTTCCTCTTATTGTGGCGTTCCACTTGCTTGTGTCAATGGAATTGTCGTTGAAGTCGTCCCACAACAGGAAAGTCGCGTCCCCATCACTCGCAGAACTCACGCTAGAGTTTCCATAATACATGTAAATGTCTTTGGTTGAATATGCAGGAATAATTGAAGATATATTTATCCACACATCGGCATAAGATTCAGAAACATAATTTTCTATCCAATAGTCTAAAACAGTAGAGTCGTCCGAGTCTATAAACCTCAAATCCTTAAATGTTGAGTTCATGTCCGAATCGTAAGGAGTGACATTCACAAAAACTTGATAATTTGTTAAAGCTTCTGAATTTTGTGAATTATTTATTGTTATATTTTTCCTATACATCCAAGCTGAATTCCACCATCCTGGATCTGCTGAAACAACAAAAAGGAGCGAAAAGAAGGTAATAAAAAAAATAGTAAAAAAACATAGTTTTTTCATAATAATTAATTTATTTTGCCTTGCTTATTATTTTAAAAAGGGTAAAAATTCTTTTCTGATTTTTCTTGTTGAACAGTGTAACTGCTTAGACAATTCTAATAATTTTTCTTTTTCCTCTTTTCTTTCAAATTTTGTCCTTCCCAGAACTATCAGCTTGCTTGGATACTTGTACTTTGTAAACTTTCTGTACATTTCCTTTTTTGATTTTGCTACCCCAGCAGTCATCAAATCAATCATATAGCCTTTTAACCTCCAGTTCTGTCTAGAAGCTACTCTTCTCCTAAACAAATCTGCTTTGCTTAGCATATCAAACGCTTTAGCAATTTCTTCAGGATCTTCATATTCATTTGCTATATTGTTTTCAATCCACCAGAAAATTTCATCTGGATCTTTGTCTACATTGCTTATAGACAATTTAGCAGCTAATGCAGTCTGAGTTTTAAAAATAATTTTTAAAGTATCAAATATAGAAACTTCTTTTTCTCTGTAGCCCAAAATTTCTAAATCTTTTAAGGAAATCCTGTTTTTTCCCTGAGCAATTGATTCTAGGTCATTTATTGCAGCTCTTAAATCTCCTTTTGATATTTTTGCTAACTGCCTTAAAACTTCTTTATCTGTTTTAATTTTTTCTTCAGCACAAATTTTTTTCAATCCATTTTCCATGTCTATGATAGAAATTTTTCTGAATTGGACTAATTGACAATGTTGTCGCAAGGATCTTAACTTTGTATTGTATGGATTATTTGCAGTAAGTATAATCGGGAATCTTGATTCTTTTACTATTTTTATTACCGCTCCAACTCCACCAAAATCCTCTCGGCCTGCTATACCGTCTATCTC
>Ga0114920_10000466_pt1 | contig 17615 bp, 19 predicted proteins | sample ChitaG_FD_88683 | JGI IMG/M metagenome (GOLD analysis project Ga0114920, IMG submission 88683) | Deep subsurface microbial communities from South Pacific Ocean to uncover new lineages of life (NeLLi) - Chile_00310 metaG | ecosystem: Environmental > Aquatic > Marine > Oceanic > Sediment ... | reverse complement strand
GTCGGGCATCAGGCCATAGCGAACAAAGGCAGCACTGAACCTCGCGTTAGTAGATGCGATGCGGAAGTCGCAAAGCAGCGCAATGGAGAGTCCTGCCCCCACAGCAACCCCATTGATAGCAGCTATGACAGGCTTCCCTATTGAGGTTATGGGTATTAGTGAGCCGCCGACCGGCTCCTCGGCAATACGGCGGTCAAACTCGACTTTGCCTTCAATGGCTCGCACTAGGCGCGCTTTAACGTCCGCACCCGAGCAGAAGCCCTTGCCTGCGCCGGTAATGATGAGGACGCGGATAGCATCATTCTCCTGGACCTCGCGAAGCAATTGCGGAAAGAGATTCCCCATATTCGTATTGATCGCGTTAAGGGTATCTGGTCGGTTCAGAGTCATCAGGGCAATGCCCTTGCCACCAACGGTGAAAAGGATTTCCTGTTCTGCCATCATTTTTCATCCCCCTTTCGATACGCTTCTATGAAGCAAACTGATTAGTACGCACGCTGGGAACTAATGCTCAACTTGACCAGGAGAACGTGCCGGATCATATAACCTGCCCCCAGTAATTATACCACTTGTTAAGTTAGAAGTGCCGTCATTAGCGCAGGCTGGATAGCTCCGGGCGCTGGAGGTCGGTAAAGAAGCGAGCTTTAACAATCTCACTAATTGTTACCTAAGACGCAACAAAGACTCATTTTGTTACCTTAGCCGCATATCAGGAAAGAGTAGGCCTACTCCCTCTCGATTTTAAGCTCACAATTCCCGATAAGTTCACGGTGACCATGGCATAACAAGTAATCATGTCGCTCAGCTTGCGGCGACTAGATCTCTCTGCCCACCCGAGCTGCCTCCTCGACAGCTTCCGAGGCGGTCCTTGGCTCGATGCAGTCGCCCACACGGTAGACCTCAGGCACCAAGCCCTGAAGCGCTTCAAAGAGTCCAGATTCGGATCGCGTTCCGACAGCGATCACGATAGTGTCTGCCGGGGATAGCTTCTCCTCTCCATCTTTAGTATAAATCACGCCGGACTCGGTAATCCTTTGGACGGTTGCTCCCGGAATCATCTCCACGTTGTGCAGCCGAAGGCTCTGGATAATCGTCCACCTGGTGGTTCTGCCAATGTCTACGCCGATCTTATCCAGCATCTCCAGTATAGTTACTTTTTTGCCGGTATGAGTGAGCCGCACTGCGCTTTCAGCATCCATGACCCCCCTTGAGGCCAAGAACACTGCAACATCGGGGGTAATAGTTCCTTTCTTGGCCAGGAATAACGCTGTCTCGCAGCCAACTGCCCCGCCACCGATGACGACCACTTTCTCACCCACATCGACCTTACCCTCAAGGACATCACAGGCGTAAGCGACATTCTCTCTATCTATCCCGGGAATATCGGGGCGAATCGGCGTGGCACCGGTGGCTATCACCACGGCATCAGGCCTTTCCCCATTCACTAGGGCCGCGTCAGCCCCCTTCCCCAGCTCTACCTTGACCCCTAACCTTTGCATCTCATTGGATAGGTAGTTGACCGCGTGTATAAACTCTTCTCTCTCAGGGGGAATGGCTGCCAGATTTAGCTGACCTCCAAGCTTGTCCGACTTTTCAAATAGAGTCACCCGATGGCCCCTCAGAGCAAGGACGCGCGCTGCTTCCATGCCCCCAGGCCCACCCCCTACCACAACCACATTCTTCGGCCTCTCAGCCGGGGTTAGTTGAAACTCTTTCTCCCTCCCTACGGATGGATTCAGCAAACAGGTGAGTTCCTGAGCCCTCTGGGCAGAGGGATTCATGTCAAAGCAGCCCTGGTTACAGGCAATACAAGGGCAAATCTCATTGAAGCGCCCTTCAGCCGCCTTTTTCGGCAATTCAGGGTCTGCTAGCAGGGCTCGACCCATACCTATCATATCAGCGCTGCCTTCCAGCAGTATCTGTTCCGCCATAATAGGGTCGTTGATCCGGTGGCAGCTAATTACCGGAACGCTAACCACTTCCTTTATCCCTCGAGCCAGATAAACAAAGGCGCCTCGCGGAACGCACATTGTGATCAGCGGCAGCCGACATTGATGCCATCCTGCGGCGACGTTTATCAAATCAGCTCCTGCCTTTTCCATAGCCTGGACGTAAACCTTGATCTCCTCCTGCCTATCGCCTCCTTGCATGAAACTATCACCGGAAGTCCTATAAGAGATGGGAAAACCGGGGCCAACCCTCTCTCTTATCCTCCGAATCAGCTCAGTGGGGAACCTCATTCGATTCTCCAGGCTTCCCCCGTACTCATCGGTTCGTTTGTTCGTTAACGTCGACAGGAACTGTGCGATTAAATACCCTCCTTGATAAATGACTTCGACCCCGTCGAATCCTCCCTCTTTGGCTCTCCAGGCCCCCTCGGCAAGGTGCTCGATGGTTTCCTTAATCTCTGGGATAGTCAGCTCCCGGGGCACTTCCCCGGTCAGCCCGGAGCGAACCGCTGATGCTGAAACCGCTTGATGCCCTAGCCTACTCGACGAAGTAGATGATCCCGTGTGCATCAATTGAGCGAACACCTTGGCCCCATGGGTGTGGAGAGCGTCGGTTAGCCTCCGAATTCCAGGGAGGAACCTGTCGTCTTCCAGGGCCACGGACCTTGGCAAGCTAAAGCCAAAATCGTTGTAGCAGCACACCACATAGATCAATCCTACCCCACCCTTAGCCCTCTCCAAATAGAAATCGATCAATCGGTCGCTAACCGTGCCACCCTCCTCGCAAAATGGAACGCCCAACGGAGACATGACAATCCTGTTTTTAACCTCAACATCCCCGATCCTGATTGGTTGAAACAATTTCCACAATCTCTTCATGGTTTCACCTCTCTGAATTTGCTCCGCTAATACGAATTCTGACCGGGATTTCCCATATCAACTACTGTGGCTATGTTAGAACCGCTGCTCCCTGGCTGTCAAGCTTACTTTACTCCTCAGCTGGGATTTCCCATATCAACACTTGATAAGGCCTTTCCCAGCCATTATCTCGGGGTGTGGTAATGTTAAACTCTGCCCCCATCGTTTGTCAATCCATCCAACAATGCCAAAACCAGCTCCCACAGCTAGTCCTACGCTGTAACGCCCCGAAAATTCTTGTCCTAAAGCCGGGGGAAATGGAGAATCTAGCAGAGAATTGCGCTTATCGCCAAGAAGTATTCTATACGGAAATCCTCATTCCCTTAGTGACCATATCGGCGCAAACGAGCGGTGGTATGCACCCTTGAACCGGGATTTCCCATATCAACAAGTGTCGGCATGATACACTCGTGCTTGCTAGTTGTCAATACCTCCAGCAATCCCAAAACCAGCTCCCTCTGCCGGCTCTTTCGCCGGATTATCCTTTCCAGTTCTTCTTCGAACTTCTGTGCCATCATTACCCCCCATCGGTGATACTTTTTTGCCAAAGCAGTGGGTGTTTTTTGCAAAAAACCCGGCCGCGGGCCGGGGATGGGCGAGGCAGTGGGTGTATTTCGTAGCTGATTTTGACATCTGGCGTCCCTGGAGGGATTCGAACCCACGACCCACTGCTTAGAAGGCAGTTGCTCTTCTGCCTATCGCTCAGCCTTGCCAGAATCAACTCGGAAAGCTGGTCCAGGACTTCAGGATCTGTTAAAGCAGTTGCCCTCTCTTGCATGATTGACCTCCTAAATGCAGGTTGTTTTTGTGTTGATCACTCACCCAGCTCATCGTTAGGTGAAACACCAGGTTGTGCCGAGTCTACCATTGCCTCCCACTCCAGTAGCAGCCATGGCGGGGGTTTCCAACGAGGATTGGGTATCTTAGCTCCCGCCTGCTGGAGACGGACGGTTGCCAGATACAATGACCAGGCGATGCGCCGGCGATGCTCTTTGTACTCTACAGCTAACTTTTCCAAAGATAAAGCCCACTCCACATTACCGGAGTCCCAGGCTTCCTCGATTTCGCGGTCTAGTCGCCCAAACATGGAAGCTGCAGTACGAAAAGTTCTCAGCGAAGCTTTCAAGGCACCGATATAGGTCTCTTCCCCCACAAGATCCAATCCTCAGTGGAATTCTGGCAGTTGTGGTTAGCGACGATGCTGAACTTCTGATAGTCGCACATGGGTAAGATGATGTCAAGAGCGTTTTTCGTAATTATACGTATAATTACGAACTTAACTAAAGAGCCGTTTAGTCAAATGGCCATCGTTTCGGTAACCACTCCTCAAAAGACCCTCGGTAACGCTGGGCTCCGCAGAAGGGGAAACATAACTGCATTATTCATGCCTGCACAATCCGCTAGAAGGTGTGGTGCACAAAATGAGTTATTGTTAAGTATTTTTGCCGGACAACCAACTGTCGCTTCTTGCATGAAATCATGCTTTGCCATCAAACGTTGCTCGGCTTATAATGGAGTGTGTGTTTCTAATCATAGAAGTTGAGTAGATTGCAGTCTTGCCGTGATGGACTATTTCAAGTTACTGCCTGATCAAGCTAGAAAGCATCTACTGGAATTGGCTGCTCGAGTCACAGATGTAGTACCGATTGACACAGGGAGCCTTCGCGTACAAACACGTCAATTAGATCCGGAAATTGAACAAAGGGTGCTGTTAGACAAGGTATCTGCGCAAACGTGCAGAGATCACCTATATCTCTACTACTTCCAAGTAGTGAACAACCCTGACCTTGCAGAGGTAGAGCGCACTTTTTTAAATACAAAAGAAAAGGGAAAGAACCGGAGAGCATATCCGCGCTTTAATCGTCAATCTGAGTTCCTGTACGTTGGATCTTCCTTTAACATTTCTCAACGATTTAAGGAACATCTCGGTTATGGCTCAAAAAAGACTTACTCGATTCAGCTTGCCCATTGGGCATCTAATCTGAATTTGGAGCTAGACTTTATCTATGCCAAGTACCCTGAGGACATAGCCCATGATGTCATTCAGGTAATTGAAGATACACTTTGGGATATTCTATCCCCTATGCTTGGTCGGAGAGGCCAGAGGTAGGAAATCATCAATTCGCTCAAGCTGACTCTTCCGAAGATTGATGAATTCCACCCTAGGATGCTATATGGCCATGAGACTGGTTGGTTTTGATTTGGCGTGGAGAAGTCAGAGAAATACCACGGCTGCTGCGTTTGGTGATTTAAATGGGAGTTGTCTTCAATTGACCAACATTTGCCCGGCGTTAAGTGACCTTGGAGAAGTGAAATTAGTTATTCAATCGGAAGATAAACTATTTGGGATTGCAATCGATGCTCCTCTTATCATCAACAATAAGTCTGGTCAACGTGAGTGCGAGAGACTAGTGGGCAAGGACTACGGGAAGCGAGGTGCGTCTTGCCATTCATCCAACCTAGATTTGTATCCGAATCCTGAAGGTGTTGAACTGTCACGGTACCTTAAGGAACGTGGATACGAGCATCTACAGAATGCTGCCAAGGGCAAGTTTCAAATCGAATGCTACCCTCATCCAGCGATAATAGAAATGTTCGGATTACCGGAACGTCTGGCATACAAAAAGGGTAAGGTATTAGATAAGAAACAAGGGCAGATACAACTGTCGAGGTACATCAAGGCCTTGGAGAAATCTAGGGTAATATCATTGGTCATCAGTGAAGAATGGCACAAGTTTCTAGAAGAAGAGTATATTCGATCACTCACTGGAACAGACCTAAAAGTCAATGAGGATGTTTTGGATTCAATTATATGTGTATATATATGCGCACTATTCGCAACATCATCAGCACATACAACTTATGGGTCTATCGCAGATGGCTACATTTATGTCCCTAAGCAAAAATGCATCCTCGACTCTGACACTTAGTCTCTTAGTGTAGTTATTATAGCCTTCGAGATTTCATCAGTATTGAATAACAAACGGTCCAGAAGTAAACTCCATTTTAGTTGTGGATATACCGGCCTGCCTAGTTATGACTAGAGCTTCCCTAGTCGGGAGGCTCTTTGTTTTTCCATTCTTTTATCTTTGCCCAATCCCCAGGGGAGTAACGAAATAACAGGTAGTTCTTGAAATTTTACCTTATGACTTTTCATTGTATCACAGCGAGATTGAACAAAACCGAGGAATGTGTAGGGTCTGGATTTCTCTGGTATTAACCGAGCGATGCCCATTGCGTAAGGGTTTCTGATGAGGGAAGTTCAACCTTCCGTGTCTCGGTAACCCAGATATACTCGTTGACAAGTGCCAGCACTGTAGAATTTGGTCGCTCCAGTTTTTGGGGAAGGTCGTCAATTTGGAAGCCTTTGTTCCTGCATAGGTCCCCGATGTGTAAAGTAAGGTTTCTGATTGTTATTAGATACTTGAAATATGATTCAGGACTACCATCACATTCGAAGCTAATTCGCATTGCCTCATCCCAAGGCATCAATGCTTTCGGCCTGATGGCGAAGAGGATCTTAGAGGCTGCGGTTGGGCCAATATGAACCTCCTGTTTGCTCCCGCCGCGAACACGCCGAGCCCCCGTCTTGTCCTTAAGAGAACCATATGCACGAGCGGCTATTTCCAACTCAACATCCTCCAGGTCCCAGAGTGGTTTCTCATTTGTAAATAAACTAGCACCGTCTACCTGATACCAGTTCAAGATACTATTTGATGCGACATCATGTTGGTCCTTTGAGAGATGCCTGCATCCCCAATTATTTAACCATTCCATGAGAGAAAGGCAATGTGCGCGATTGGCCAGGTCTATGTTGCTGCCCGTAGCCTCGTTAAGGCGTCCAAGCGAATAATTGAAGGGCGTTAGGAAATTGTACATGGTGCTAGCAAGAGCCAGCTTACATAGTGTCACATTCTCGTAATTCACCAGTTAGAAACCTCCCACTGCTATATTAAAAGCCCCATGAAGTACGCAGTTGACATCTTCATTGCCATCCCTTCCTGGTTAATATACCATCGCCGTTACCTCACGGCAATATCGCGACCTTGATGACCTAACGCCGACTCATAGTGGAACCTCCTAACGAATGGTGAGCTAATAGTCTCTGCCTCTGTACCGGGCTGACATTGCACAAAAGTCAGTTTTGTTGCCTGACCATGTTGCTCCGCCTGCATCACAGAATGCTAGAATGTGCAATTGGCCAGGGAATGGTGATATGAACCTTGGGTCGCCAATTCGCCAGCAGTGAAACTCGCCCAAATTGGCGTTTTGTGGCGGGTGTTTCCCTCATCCCGATCCAATGTGCCTTGGTGAGCCGAGTTCGGCACAAAGGGGGCTGTTTGGCCTTTGTGTGGGTTTTGTAGGTGGGGGTGAATGATAGGGGAGGAAGCGGCAGGCTGCGGTAACTGCACCTATTGCATTGCACGAAATGGACGATTGTTACCTGAGAGCTGCGTCAAATATCCAATACGGCCAGTCGCTAATTCTCCATAATAAGAACCCCAAAGCGGAGAGCAGGGATGGCTGCAGGCCCTAGTAAAGGCAACATCCGGATACTTTGCCCTTCTAGCCTATATGTCAGGCCTGACTCTTGATATAGGGAATAGCCTTGCACCCTTTAACGTAGGTCTAGGCAGCTATGCCATTTTGTTGAACACCAAGTACGAGGTCTCTTCTGTGACAGCAACCTTGATCAGCGTGGTCATTTGCTGCTGAACAAGAGGAAAATCGCCCCTTTCGGGGCTCCTGCTCATCTCCTACTGTGCTCTCCAAGACTCGCCTGTTTCCCAGTTCACTACGGAATACCCCAGTTTAGCAAGCATTTCCGGGAAAACATAATGCATCGGCTGCCCAGTAAGAGGTCCAAACATGTGAGGGTTCATATCTAGTAGCATTTGAACTATTTGCTGCCACGAATACCTACTGCTTGCGAAGGCGTGATGACCAGAAAGCATCAAGGTGAAGCCTTCAGTATCAACTGCAACTTCAAGAGTCGATTCTTCTCTCCCATCAACCGGCATCTTGTTGATAAGAAGAACCAGCACGTGCGTGAGGGTAACTGCTTTTTCTTCTATGTCAACGCTACAAACCTTCCATCCAATTTCTAGCCAGGAACAGGCCTGAGGGTGCGATTGACTGTTTGACCACCATGCCCTGTAAGCATACGCCGAACGTGGTAGGACAAATCCGAGAATCCGCTCAATTTCTTGAAAGGTCAAACATACTCTATCCATAAGCCCCGCTGAGAATTGCCTTGCGAGATAGTTACCTAAAGGGTCGTATTTCTTCATTGCATCTTCCCCCAGTTGATGGCTTTCCTTCTCCTATACGGCAAACTCTTCGCCATCGCTCAACAGGTGAACATTCTGAAAGAGCGACACGTATTCTCGTGGCTGAAATGTGTGGATTGGGACTAAGCATTTCGGTCTAAAGGCTTCCTCGAGTCTCTTTAAGTCTCCTTCTGTCGCATGACCGCTGGCATGAACAGTCTCTAGCTCAATACCTTTTTGCTTCAGTGTTTCACGCAAGTTGCTTCTACCAAGGTAACCTTCCCACATTGAATATATCGCCACTGCCCCATTAAGATTATCAAGATACCCGAGGAACCTTCGAAAATCACGACTATACTTAGCCAGCATCACGATGTTTCTCTTATCCCGATTTACCTCTTCCTTTTCGATTTTGGCACTCTTGCATGTATACAGAAAGTTCTTCAAGTCATTCTTTGCCAATACTTCTGCATGATGCCAGAAGTACATTACTTTGACATCAGGCCACCCATATTGAGGCAATTTACTTGATAGGCCTTTTAGACTATCCAGGATATACGCAGTATAAAGGTCGATTACAAGCGTCTGCTGAGCGCGTTTTGCGGCTTGGTAAATGGAGACGATCCTGTCAATGTTTTGCGAGGAGCAGAATACGAAAGCTATGTTTCCCTTTGACTTGAACATCTCTGCCATTCTTGCTTCGACGTCATGTTCGTTCTCATCCCCCTTATCCTCTCTGCCAAGCATTGTGCCTTCCATCACGAGGCAATCAACATTCTTTATTGGATGAGACAGGAGATTCTCAAACACCACATCTTTTCTACCGTGACCGCGGAAATCTCCGGAATAGAACAGTCTTCTTCCTGTGCTCTTGCTTTTCACAAGGAAGGCTCTCGCATCTGGTGCTGAATGATCAACCAGATAGGGCTTGACCACAAAATCGCCTATCTCTACAGGTTGCCACTTCCTGAGGACTATTACATTCGGTAGGTTTACCTTGACTGGAATGAAAAGGTTCGATATTTCAATTAGTGTCTTAGCACCCTGACTCATATAGACGGGTATATCTGGGTGAATATGCCCTAGCAGCCCGTAGTGGTCCTGATGAGAATGGGACAGTAAAACGGCGTCAATTCCTCGGTCACCATTACTGTAAAGCCCCTTGACATCTGGCAGTATGTTCTCGCTAATTAAGTCCTCAATAGTTTTGTTTTTAATTATGTTACTATCGAAAGGCTCGCCTTCCCTGTCAACCAGTGGTAATCCCAGATCAATAATTATGCGAGTCCTGCCGGAAGCAAGCTCTACACAGCTGCCACCTATTTCCTTAGTGCCACGATGGATAATTAGTTTCAATATATTGCCTCAAGAGTCTATCAAGTCGGCTTGCGACACTCCTCAAAGTCTATTTGCAGAGTTTTGCCTGCTTTCTTCTCTCCCTCGAACTTTTTCCAAGGCTCTCGGATTGCAGTGTATTTGATAAGTCCGTGTTTGTCCAAATCTAGTTCCTCGTTGCACCCATTGTGTGCTGGCCACACGATGTAGCCAACAACGTCTTTGATCACTATCGGCTTAATGCCTGGTGCCTTGAAGGCTTCCGCAATTGCATCCTTCTCAATCCTGACGAGGTCCTTGATTTTCGAGATGTAGTCGTCCAATTCACCCTTGGCAGTAGCCAGCGCTTTCTTGTTCGCCTCCCTTTTCAGCTCCAAGACAACCAAGCGTTCTTCCTTTTCATCGTAGAGTAGTAAGTCCAGAATCCTCCCTTGCTTTTCGCCCTTAGTGCGATCTTGTCTGAACTTGAGTTGAGAGCAGAGAAACCTGTATTCCTTGCCGGCCAGCAGCAGCATCCAATCATTCCTTTTGGCTTTACGAATAAGATATGCCTCAAGCCACCTTTCCTCCCAATCTTGCTTGCCTCTCGGTTTGCTGTTGACTTCACAAAGGGGATTAGTCCGACTGAGATCAATTGTTTTTACCCTTATCTTTTTCTCTGTGGGATGGAAATAGAGGTCTTCGTATATCTTCGTCTTTTCATTCAGTTCTCGTGCGAGTTTTATCAGGCGAACATAACTTCGAGTAAATAGTGGTTTAGGCCTTCCTTTTGACATTTTCATCCTCCGTATCTATGGGATTCTACGCTGGTGCTTCTTTGACGGCAATAGCGAGAGCAACGAGGCTACCCGATTGAGCGATCCTCCATAATGTGTAATCCAGGCACAGTTGTCTTTGCTCAAGCTAACAGCCATCAACCTCTAAAAGACCAACCACTGGTTTGGTCATCTCCTAGCCATAGCAGACTTTGTGCTGTTATGTCAGACTAGCACTGTCAGAAAGCGACAACAAGACCCGAAGGTACTATTAGCCCTTCCTATCTGGCCAGCCTTGTAGATTTTACGCTATTATATCAGTTTATACCATTTTATGCAATATTAGACAGTAAGAAGAAGGCTGAGAGGCTTTTACTTCAAGTCATGCTAGCCTTGGGAAGGCTGCTACATAGTGGCGATCAAATCGCACTGACTTGGCGGCAAGGGCATCAAGCGATGGCGTATGAATTGTTTTGTTGCCATAGCAACCAAGATGGTCACGACGCAAAGTATCTGATATTATCCATATGACGTTCATTAAGACCTCCCGATTCCATTGATGTGTCCCCACAGGTGCCAGGGTTTATTTTCTTCCCGGCATTTCTGTATGTCGTCTGCAAAAGCGGGCATTTTGGCCCGGGAACTAATGGACAGTCCAGAAGCCAAAACCCTACTCCCTGCCTTGCTATTGTAGACGCTACTTGCCTTCAGTGTCCAGCTTCTTACCTCCTTTTTGAGTGAACCCTCACTGCCCAATTCCCCACTAGTCAAACTCGCTCAAATCTGCGAAATTTGGCGGGTATTTCTCACATCCCGATCCAATTGCCTGGATGATCCAAGTTCGCCACAAAGGGGGCTGTTTGGCGTTTGTGTGGCTTTTGTAGGTGAGGGTGACTGGTAGCGCGGTGAAGCGGTGAGGGGAGGCTGCGCACACCTGGAGTGCAATTGCCCCGCCGATTACAAGCCCAGTCTCTCCGCAAGGTCTGCGACCTTGTTGCTTATGGCATCCCGAACCTGAACTATGTTGATTCGCGAGTATATCGGATCGGGAATCTCCCAGCATTCCATTGGGTTGTCAGCACCAGCACAGATTTGACGCATCTCTTCGCTGACTTCTCGGTCCATGCAAATGATGATGTCAGCAGCAGTGCATAGATCTTTTGTGAGTTGCTGCGGAGAGTGACTACGTATGTCTATACCTATATCGCGCATGACAGCAACAGCCTCTCTGGCGACTGCCGAACCTGCATGTATGCCAGCAGAAACTACGGCTACCTCGTCACTGACCCTGTTCTTGAGCAAACCCTCTGCTATAGGGCTTCTGTGGGTGTTCCCGTAGCAGACGAACAGTATAGTCTTCATGCTACCCTCTTATAGCCTTTACTTGCCTAAACTTGCAAGTCTCCCACTGCTCAGAACCTGAAACAGACGAACCATTGCCTCAGTGTCACGCTCACAGTAAGCAAGCAGGCCCTCGCGCAGCGAGTTTCGACGCTCAGGAGACGTCTCTGGCCATATCATCTCTGCGTATGCCGCGGACGCCTGATCCCCGTCGCTGATTTCCAGGTCGCTGTAGTCTAAGTCGGGCACTAAGGCAGGGAGTACTGACTTGAGTGAGAAGGAGCCGTGGAACTCTGGATGGTAGCAATGCCTGCGGAGGAGCTGCAGCAGATCGACAATGCGACCGTCAAGCAGAGCCAGAAGATCCATGGAAAGACCCTGTAGGTCAGTCGCAAGCTGGCGTATCCGCACCGCTTCAAAGCTGGAATAGGTGATAATTGATCCGCTGGTTCCCAGCGTCTTCAACAGACTCCTGGCGAACGGCTCGCGGGGATCACTGAACTCTTGTTGTAGAAACCCTTCATGTCTGAGCTCGCCGTCTCTGTTCACAATATGATTTGACCACTGGAAGGGGATTACTTGATAGGGATGTGTCCCAACGTAGAGCGGCAGTGCAGGGTTGAAAGTCTCGAAATCGAGAAAGTGGATGGGATATTCAAGCTGTCCCATTGCCCTAGCGAGGCTGGGGTCTAGGTGCACACGGTTATTAACGACGCAGTCGCGGACCCGCTGCTGAGTTTGATTCAATCCCGGGAAGCCTGGAGGGATATCCCGTATGTCTTCGATGCCTGCAGCTTCCAAAGCTTGCAGCAACTCCTCTCTAACTCTTGGAAGCTGTGTTACATGATGCTCCGGCCAGTCGATATGGCAGCAACCGTAGAACGGGCATGGATAGGGCTTTGAACATTGCTTCCTTGCCTTAATGTCTGGTGCCTCCAAACTCCATAATGGGAGCCTCATTTCATCCAGGGCTAATGCGATATCCGACTGCACTTGCTGCACATCATCAGTAATATCTTCGGCAGAGAACAGCTGGCTCAGATCGTAGTCGCCCCCCTGATAAACATATTCCTTGTTGAGATGGATAAGACATGCTCGTCCTATCGGTATGCGGCATCCATTGAGGACGTAGAGTTGTACACCGACATCTGGCAGGTGATCTTCCTTGACATGTGTGCCGGACTTGACCTCGAGGAGTTCGAATGCATCCTTGCCTACACGTGCGAGAAGATCAGCACGGATCCGGATATCGTCATACACAAATCCCGCCTCGTAAATCGCCGGGATTGATGGATCGGATAGCGCTCTCTTCGTCGATACCACAGCATCATCGTGGTGCAGGTGGTCATCACTAATCAGAACGCCACCGGGATAGAGGCCCCTTGCAAGCCCACCAACCTGGGTGCCAGCATCCAGGAGTGCCTGCTGTCTTGGGTCAACAGGGTCGGCAAGATCACGGTGGAAGCACTCCAGATAGAGGCGCTTGTGGCACTGCAGCCCTGCCAAGAAACGGGACTTTGATAATTTTGGAATCTGTTCTCTGTCTAAGTCGCTCATATAACCTTATCCCTACTTGAGCTCATCATAGCGCTTCTAGAGGGTCTCGTGGGCCCTTGAACTCAGAAACGCCTCGATGCCTTCCTCTTCCCGCTTTATCTTCTCTCGGTAGTGAAGCTTGTACTTGAACGGGCACTGCTCATACATGCTCAGCTGAGAGTGGGAGTAGATTGGCATTTGACTTCTCCTAGACCTTGGGAGGTTTCTGTATATACTGCTCCTATGGGTCTCTTTTTATTTTATCCAATACGAATCGTCGAAGTCTCGGTGGTGCATCCAGAGTAAGGTTTAATTCCGGCCCGAGTTCGCTTGCAGAAATCCACCTCTTGAAGATTCTGTTCATTTCATGTTGAACAAAATCTCTATGATAAGCAAATAACGCCCTGTCTATTTTGTGTAAAGGGAAGCCCGTATTGCTTGCAATCTCAAGCATTGCCGAGCGGAATTGTTCATAGATTCGATAGTCATATCTATTAGGAGACTTAATTTGACAGGTGAGATACACTACCTCCACAGTCCTGATGTCAATAATTGGGAATTTATCGGGGAAAATAAAATGCAGGACAGTTGATGCCACTGGAACGCCAAAGCCGTACGCTTTGCCATAAATGGTATCTAATATGCCTGAGGCAACGGGTAACTTGTCCTTGAGCTTACTTTCATCCCATATTAGGATAAATAACTTGTGGTGATCAGCAATAGATCCAGATATAATGACCCTGAACCGAGGCAAATATATTGTTTCGTATTTTCCCCAATATCTGTTTCCATTATCACTGTAATAATGCCCGAGTTTCCACTTCATAATCTTCTTCAAGGTCTCTTTAGGAATTGTACCTTTACTAGCAACGTCCTTCTTAACTAACTCGATAAGCCTTCGGTATGTGGCTTCATCTTTGTAATCTTCAGGGCACTTGTAGTAATTAGACTCCCACTCGCTGATAAAATCACTGTCAAAGTCAGGCATCTTCATTTCCTACACCTCCAGTCAAGCGATGCTTATCAGCCTCTCCCTCAAAGTCTTGAGGTTCACCACATCCTCTTTGTTGTATTGCAGCAGCAAAGCCAGGGCATTCTGGTCACCGTCGTTCCGATGCCTCCACCACAGTATCACCGCATCATATCCATCAATGCCTTGCAGTTGCCTTGGGATACCCAGTTGCCGCTCTACCGCCTTGAAGCCCCCATACAGGTTATTCCTCCAGCAGTCATACATCAGGTCGTGGTGGTGATACCTCTCGACAACGTCTACGCCAAGAAAGGCACGTATAAAAGGAAGGTCAAATCGGCTACCAGTATAGGTAAAGATTGTATCCACGCCCTCAAGAGCTTGGACCAGATTATCCCTGGTCACCTCTTCGCCAACTAATTGAACCAGCCTGTTACCGCTACCATCAACGAGATAGACGCCAATCACAGTTCTGTCGTGATAAAACCGGGATAGACCGGTGGTCTCGATATCAAGGTATGCGTCGACTGAGCGTCCCATCACTCTCTTGCTAATGAAGTTTGATCCACTCTTGCGTCCGTTGTATTGCTTGGGAAATCGTTTCTTTACCAGAATCGTCTAGGGGTATAGCGTTAAGATGCTGTATCTGCCATAGGCCGCTTTCTCTAACACGTCTATCTGGCGAGTTTTCCCCCAGCCAGGTGGGTGACGGCCTGCACAATGTGCACTGGGCTACCGTTCCAATAAGGGAGCTCTCAAGTCTACGCCTTTCCTCCTTACTGTCTATGATAATGAATCTAAAGTAGAGACTCTCTCGAAGTAATTGTGTGATAGTTGATTCTATCCTCTTCTCTTTTTCAATATCGCGGAGGTGCCCATATTGCTCCCGCTCCTGTCTCTTTGTAAAGTCTTTATTCCATATTTGGAGATAGCTATCTTTATCTTGGTTTAACAAAGCCCGTCCGATATGCTTCCTGAATATACTCCTATCATGTGGAGCACGCTTGGTGGCGTCAAAATTCATGTCTGATTCTTTCAGGAGATAGTGCTCTGCTATGCGGCTTCTGAAGTTGCCATCTCTGTGGGTACCAATTCTGGTAATCCTGAGCCCATCTCCTCCGTGCCCCCAGCTCTCGCCCTCCTCATAAAAGAAATAGATCCCATTCTCAGGCAGTCGCCCCAACACAAAAGGAAACCTAACCAGTGGCAATTGCTGCAATTGTTCATGCAACCATCTACACAAATCAGACATTTGTCAGCCCTAGGTAATATCATCAAAACGAGTAATCAATTTCATCTTCTTGCCTCTTGGTCTCGCCACTTGCACTAACATCCGGTACAAATGATGAAAGCGTCCAGGGTTGTAGTAGAAGCACACCTCATCATAATCTTGCAGCTTTCGCTCTAGATCCGCAACGAGATTTGTGAATTGCCGCAGGCTGACATCGTTAGGCGGCATTTCATACCACATGTGCTCTTCCCAAGGGAACCAAACGCCGTATAGATCTGAGAAAATGGCCCAATTGACCCGCGTCTCTTTACATTTCTTCATAAATCGTTGAATCCAACGCGCGGTGTAAAGCTCGTCAGGAGGCACTTCTACGCCTGTATCCTTTAACGACTCTTTCTTTGTGTCTGTACAGTGGGTTATGTAAATCCTCAATTCCTGATTCCAAAACTCAGCTTCAAACTCATTGTAACCTGCCTTTGTGACAGCAGTATGTCACAAATCACTATTCTGCTGGTAGACATCCAGCATGGCTCTAGCGGTCTCGGCTATCTCCTCACGAAGCTCTTCCGGCTCCAGAACCTCCACCTTCTCTCCCCAGTTCAGTATCCATCCGTAAAGCTCCTCGCTAAAGGAGACTGCAAGCGTCATTATCAGATAGCCATCAGGCTGCCGCTCTACGACCTGCGACGGATGCCATATCACCTCTTCAAATAGCCTGGCTACCTCCGGTTTGAATTTCAACTTGATGGTCTCGGCTTCGCCTCCAGCCACTACGCCCCAAGCTGAAGTCAGATACTCGTTCGCATCGAAATCAGGAGGTATAACGTAGGCTTCAGAAGTCGTTTCTATGGCACTTATGCGCTCAATCTTGAAGGTGCGTATCTCATTTGTTCGGTGGCAGTGAGAGATGACGTAGCTGGAGTGGCCCGCGGCTGCCGGCTCAATGAAGTAGGGATCAATACTGCGTTCCGATGCCTCCTCGTCACCCAGAGCTTGATACCATATTCTGACCGTCTGCTGGTTCACCCAGGCTTCAGCAAGAGTCCCCAGGATGCGCAGATACTTCTCATCCTTCCTCTGCTCCTGCAGCCAGTCCATGGTCTGCCGTATTTGGTCTCTAAGTGGAGGTGGAACCACTGAGTTCAATTTCATGAAGGTTGAGGCAATGTTAGGGTCATACCTGTTGGAATAGCTGACCATTAGCCGGGCAGCGAGGAAGATGGTCATTGCCTCAGGCAGGCTGAAGCGGATGGGGGGGAGAAAGGTGCCGTCAACTATGCCGCGCTTTGTGCCTTTCTCCCATATTTTGACGCGGTGCACAGGCTCCAGAGCGTCGAGGTCCCGGTATGTGGTCCTCACGGTGACACCGCACTGGCGGGCTATTTCCGCAACCTTAACGCCGTTGGGATTCTCGTAGAGGATGAACAATACATTGAGAAGCCGCGCCGCTCGGTCTGTCTTATCCCGTCCTTCAGGCATTTGTTGCGACCCCGCTGTAGTGAAGCCATTATACCACAGATGTCAAAATCCCAGAACAAGTGTCATAGGAAAAGGGTAATTAGCTACCCCATTTTTGACAGACTGTTGTCACGACCATGTGCTATGCTAGCGTCGCGAGCAAAGTCGATATACACGAAGGGAGGAAGGGAAAGTGAGCGCAGAAGAACATTTGCTGGAAGCCGTTGATGCCGAGGAGGATGAAGAATGCGAGATGCCGACGATAGACCGTCTTGCTAGGAGGCACCAGAGGCTACAGCGCAAGAATAAGGCTGCCATCGCCAGGTTCGTGGGTGAAGGCCGAAGAGAGAGGGCGGTAGCCATACTACCCAGATACTATGGCGAGCTCTTGACCTGGTCCATCCAGCGCTACATGGAGAAGGAAGGGATCAATGTTGTCAAGACGCTCGGGTACCGCGGCCCGGAACCGGTTTACATAGATGTTAATACCGACTGTGACAAGAGCGAGAATCTCCTGATGAATGGCCGGATGCTGGTACAGAAGAGCGACTCCCGTTTCATAGTTACTGTGGACATAAACCTGCAGTGGCGGAACTCGGTGCAAGTAGAAGGCCCTGCCAGCAGGAAAGGTGAGGTCAACAATTTTATCGAAGGAATAAAGACCATCGTCAAGGAGCAGAACTTCTACCGGGGCAAGAAGCTCGAACTCGGCCACCGCATCCGCTTCCTGACCCTGCCGGCCAGGAGTTGGGAGAGCATAGTCCTGGATACGTGGATAAAGGACGAAATCTGGGCCAATACGATCGGCTTCTTTGCCAACAGGGAGCGTCTCGCCGGTTACGGCATCCCCCC
>Ga0114920_10000465_pt1 | contig 17620 bp, 11 predicted proteins | sample ChitaG_FD_88683 | JGI IMG/M metagenome (GOLD analysis project Ga0114920, IMG submission 88683) | Deep subsurface microbial communities from South Pacific Ocean to uncover new lineages of life (NeLLi) - Chile_00310 metaG | ecosystem: Environmental > Aquatic > Marine > Oceanic > Sediment ... | reverse complement strand
TGACTGGCGCGCCAGCCGTACTACCTGGTTGAATATAAGATTCGCCTGGTCCTGTGTGATAGAGGCCGCCACAGTTCGGTAGCGGCCGCAACGATCAAACTCCAGGCGGCGGGGTCGATAGATGGCATGATGGATCAGTTTGACAGCAGACACGAACGATTTCCCCCAGCGATTTCCCGTCGCCAGGACGTTTTCCCGGGCAGTCGAATGAGACAGCCATAGCTGCTGGCCCTCGTGTAGTTCCACGCCCAGGAAGCGTTGCGCGAAGAAGGTCGGATCGACCATCCCTCGATGCCAGTCGTCTGTTGTGGGGGTTTCGGTCAGAGGATATCTCGCACTCTTTCGCGTGCCGCCTTCTCGTCGATCAAACCGGCGTTATACAGCTTCAGTATGTTGTCAATCCGACCAGATTCCACCGCCAGCCTGTCCACCGCCTGATATGCCAGAGTATTGTCAAATACGAAGCGGCACTTGAGATCAAGGCCGGCCAGAGCCAGGTCAATATTCCCCAGCCACTCAAGAAAATGGGCAACTTCGGTCTGTATCGAGCGGACCTGACGCATTACCACGTCGAACTTGAAATGTGACCAGGTCGCAGTGGCCCCATACGAATAACCAAGCAGGTACGGCGCAAGGTTTGTCCCAGCACAGATGTCTTCAATCACGGCGCGATGGTTCATGAACCAGCTGTTGGTCACCTCGCGGCTCTTATCCGGACCCACGTATTCGATTGCCACGTTGTCCCACGTGACAGGGTTGTCATCAACCTCGCACGACTTGATCATTTTTACAGTCGAGTCAAAATACCCGTTGATCCGTTCCGTGTAGGCATCATCCGACTCTCCGGCCATCCGTTCCGGTGGCGTGATTCTGACATGGAGCCTGTGAAATCCGGAATTATGGCTCGTTCGACGCATGTCGTCAACCAGTTGCTGCTCGATGTAGCTGACGAACGGGATAGTCTGAAGTATCGATCGTCCAAATGGCTCAGCGACACCGTTGTTAAACGGAATGTAGTAGAAGTCCGGTCGGCTCAGATCGATCTTGTGCTGGCCCAGCTCCAGTGCCAGACCGGGGCCAGCCTTGCGTTCGACCCGTGTAATGTTGATCGGATCAACCGGCATGAACCGGTCAACACCGGAATTGTCCCTGTGAACAGCCACGAAACCGCCGAACATTCCATCACGAAACAGTGTGGAGAACAGGTCGGGAAGCAGCGTTGCCAGACCCACCCGATTTCCAAGCACGTTGGTGTAACCGTTGCGCAAGAGCTGCTCCAGCCGTTCTTGCGCCCGTTTCGCCTGCGGAGAATCATCGCTGCCGGACACTCTGTACTCTCCCGGGGCTGCGGCCAGCCGGACCCAGGTCCAGAGACAGGCATTGATGATCGGCACGTGGTCAGTCAGAAACCGGTACAACATTATCCGGTACCGGCCGCTTTGTATGTCCTGCGCCGACCACTTCAGAATGGCGCCAAGCCGATCATGCGACCGAACTTGACCTTCGTGGCCAAGTTTCACTGTCCGGGAGAAGGCTGGCCCCTGCGATCCGCCCAGGAACCGTCCTGAGCGCTTCCTCTGGTTGGATTCCATCCCGACTACTCCTTTTTTCCAGACAATCCAAAACCACCAACAACCCCATGTCGCCACCTATTTTGCACCATACACAGGTTGTCCTGATAGGAAACAGTAGCGCTGACTCCTCTGTGCCACTATATTGTCTGCCGATTGAAGCCTGACAACCTGAGGCCGATAATACAACTATGACGTTTGCTCGAAAATACGCACTCCTTATGTTCGTGGCGCTGACAGCCCTTTCCTGTTCGGACAACCCTGCCATTCGCTTCCGATATGACATTGAGAGACAGTTCTTTTCTGTTGAAAAAACGGCTCGTCAGATGCAGATCAGACCAGAACTTGCCGATCCATCTGCTTCGAACCAGCTCCGCAACCAATATGGCCAACTGCTTGAGTACTGTTACTGTACCCTCGATTCTGTAAGTGTAGATACGCACCTGCTCGAACATCGTGAGATCGAGGGGCTCACATTCAAGTGTGCTACTCGTCTCTCTCAGCTTTTCTTTGCCGAGAAGAACTACGACACATGCGCAGCAATAATCCGCCGCCTGCTGTCTGATATACGCCTGGGGAACGTCGAGCAAATCAGCGCTTACTATAATCTTGGACGATCGCTGCAGGCAGCCGGGAAATGGGACAGTGCTCTTGCTGTCTACGACTACACTGTTGAGAACTTCTACCCACCTGTGGACAACCGGGGAACAATCATCCAAAAACTGTTCGGTCTGCCGTTCCACTTGTACATGACGGCTATCCGGACAGGTAAAGACAGTGATAAGACACAACGATTTGACTTCGCTGAAGCATATTATCAGAAGCTGGTTCGTGAATACCCGGACCGCAACCTTTCATCCGCAGCCAATGCCAGCCTTGCAGAATTGTATGACCTCGCAGGCAAGCACGAGGAGGCAATTGTACACCTTAATTATATCCGGGATTCATCGGGTACGGTAAATTCGAACGCCCGGCTGAGAACAGCCGATATCTACGCCACCAAACTTGACAAGCTTGACTCCGCCCTGATCATCTATCACGAGATCAGACAGGGACTGACCGGACGCGACACACTCCTGCAACCAACGATCCTTTTCAAGATAGGCCTTGTTCACATCGAGAGAAAAGAGTACGATTCAGCTCGCTCAGTGCTGCTCGACCTGAAAAACCGGCACTCCGACTACTACAAAGCGACTCCTGCGGTGCAACTGGCCATAGCACAATCGTTCGAGCGGGAAGGGAACTGGGGAAGGGCAGAAACAGAATACAGGTTTCTCATCGACAACTACCCCTCATCCAGCGAAACAATGTCAACCTACCTGCATCTTGCCGAGTACTTCGCAAAAACAGGACGCACCAAAGAATCGGATACCTGGTACGACAGGGCAGAGCAGCACTTTGATGACATCCTTGTAAAATGGCGGGATACCCCGAGAGAAGCCACTGCACTTACTTTCAAGGCGGAACTCTACCGCCAAAAGGGGGATCTTGAAGCTTCTGCTGAGTTTCTCATCAGGGTTTTCGAGGAGTTCCCCGGTACAGCCACCGGGCAGCGCTCACTGCTGACAGCAGCCCGGATCTACGCCGAAGAACTGGACAATCGTGTAAAAGCGGATTCTCTGGTTGAAGTCCTCAGAAAATCCCTGATCGAGGTTGACGACACATCTGGAATTTAGGATCTTCTGCATATAGTTGGTGTAAAAAAGAGTAATTACACAGACCGAACATACTGGAGGAAAGATGACAATCACCGCTAAATCCCTCAGCGCCCTCGCGCTCCTCCTGCTCCTGCCGGCCGCTGGTTCGGCTCAGCAGGATGCTTTTGGGGCCATCGACACGGTTTGGGCGGAGATCGCGAAGATCGACAGTCTGAACTGGTCCGTCAACCTGTCATATTTCAACGACGAAGCCGTGGTGGGCATGTCCATCCCCCTCAAACTATCCGCCGGGTTGAACCGGATTATCGCCGACTCTTGCATCTCTGCCGGTGGCCGTGTCGAGGAGTTTGACATCCGCGCTTTTCGAGCTGACACAGCCATTCAGTGTGTCACTCTTGGGATGATCGCAAGCCTTTCCGGCAAGAGGAAATGTCTGCTCCCCGGAAAGGGACGCCTTGCCACGATCTTCATCTCGTCAATCGACGACAAACCAATCGAAAAACTGACGGTTGACACCACCACGACTCATCCCCACAACTCACTGGAGGTGATTGCCGACTCAGTTCAGGGAGAGAAATCGGACACAACTAGAATCACAGATATGTCAATGCGAACAATAATCCCGATTTTCCTGACAGTGTATCCTGAATGACGGGTAGATAGACATCAAAGCAGAAAAAAGCCCGGCCTCCGAACCGGGCTTTTTCCGTAGTAACCATCATACTCAGACGTCATCATCTTCCGACGTATTCAACCGCCGAACCGACACGCGACTGCTCTCCCTGGTGCTGATGAATTCTCTCAGCCGTTCAAGTTGTTCCGATGTCAGTCGCTCTGTGCGGTACACATCTTTCATCAGTGCCTTTTCGTCGAGCGTCAGGCATTCGTCAAGCCGCCAGTCGCGCACAAGTTGAGTCAGTCTCACAAACGCTTCCGGGTCTGCGCTCCTGCTGACAAACTTTTCCTCCTGTTTGCTCCTTACAGAAACCTCCCCCTCGGTCCCAACCAGCTTTTCCAGGCCGAGCTCTCGAGCCATCCGGATAACATCTTCTCTTAGCGCACCATGTTCCGCCCTGATCATCTTGTATTCGCCGTCCAGCTCAACGAACCGGTCTGCAAGCTCCGCAGCAGACTGCATGGTTGACAACTCTTCGCCTTCCTCCTTATCTTCGTCCTCCAGAACCCGGCGGTGTCGCTTGGCAGGGCAAAGACGGAAATACTCGCAGTAATTGCAGCGCATACTCTCCCTGCATGGGAAATCGTCCATTCGTTCGGAGCGGACTGTGCTTAGCACCTCCTGCCGCAGCTTCTCCGTTAGCTCATCGATTTCATCCGGTCTCATCCGGTGCCGGATTACTTCATCATGCCTCAGAAAATACTGCGCCAACTCTATCTGATCGAACTGCGGATACACGGATTGCACTGCAAGTTGATACAATCCCATCTGGATCGAAAACGACGGATCACCACCTCCAAGCGGCAGGTTCTTGCCGGTTTTGTAATCGCAGATTTCAACCACCTTGTCGTCGGTTTTCCATAACCGGTCAATAATTGCAATAAACTGAAAATTTGAGCCAGGTAATTGAAACCGTATCCTCTGCTCTGCACCGAGCAGCTTCCCCTGATTGAACGGCCGGTATCGCTCATAGTAGTGCCTGAGCATCTCCTCACCGTTGTGGATGTAATCATCCACCGTAAGATACTCGTTGGCGACTGTGATCTTCTCCTTACCCGTCTTCTCCCACTCTGCCTTGAACGCCTCAATCATGTCGTCCAGTGGATACAGCACCCCCTCCGCTCCCAACGAGTACGCTTTTGCCAACTGCCTGTGAACCACGTTACCCAGGTACATATCAGCCGTTAGTCGATCGGGCACTGTCACCTTGTCCACATACTTGAATTTGAACTGCCGAGGGCAATTGCGGAATGTCCCAAGCTTGCTGTGACTATATAGTGATAACATGGCAACAATATACCTGAAGTACGCAGCTTCGTGCAATCACATTATTGCCGGGCGGCAATGCGCTGTTGCATTCGTATGAGTGAAGTATGTTATAGATTCGAGGCTTTTGGTCAGTAATGTGATCTTAGCTGCTGACAAGCGACTGGTAATACTGTCGCCATGAACTGCCGATAGAACGCCAATGGAATCGCTCTGAATCTGCTCTGCCCCGCTCTACGAGGACCTTTGCCAGATCGGGGTTCTCCACCAACTCGATAATACGCTCAGCCATCGCGACATGATTGTTCACAGCAACTACCAGCCCGTTCACCCGGTCACTGACCAGGTGCGGAATACCCCCGGCATCCGTTGTAACCACTGGAAGCCCGGTGACAAGCGCTCTGAGTATCGACTCGGGCGTACCATCGACAGACGAGGAATTCACATAGATGTCAGCCTGCCGATACAGCGCGGCCTTGTCGTTTCTACCCACGTTACCAAGGAAGGTCACTCCGTGGATGTTCCCGGAACTCACCAGATATTCCAGTGCACGCCGTTGATGACCATCCCCGACGATCATCAGTTCTGAGCGTGGGTATTTCTGTTTCACAAACTTGAACGCACGAATCAGACAGGCCACATTGTTGACTTTTTCGAGTGATCGGTCAACCAGTATTACCGGCTGCATTGCTGCTGCCTCATGATACTCCAGGCCGGACAAATCGAATGGTATGGCAATACAGTCAACCTGCAGACCGGATCGAGCGAACACCGGCACGAGATACTCGCTGTCGACCAGCAGCCTGTCGGCCATGCGGAAAACGGGATGCGCCAGCCAGGCCCACCGATCCAGAAAGACCTCGGAAGTCACCGGAGCAAAACTCAAGACTGCTTTCTTGCCGAAGAACTTCGCCATCGCCATCGCCGGCGCGGCGAACAGCCAGAAAGAGGCTGGCGTATCAGCAATGAAGTGAATTACATCGTATTTTGGAAACGACCGAATAAAACGTCTGAGCCAGCTCAGTTGAAATAGCGAATGCCGTGACCGGCAACTATTCCTTCCGGAAGTCGACATTTCGCCGGTCTCTGAGTAAACAGTCCAGCCATCGCTGGCAAGATTCCCTGCAAGAGCCCGCGCCTTTTGAGCCGATCCCTCCCCGTTGCCCGCCTCCGGAGCCATGAACAGGACTCTGGGGTGCTGAACACAGTGAACCCCACTGGTTGTTCGCGAACCAAGGACAACTGCTTCCTCTGACACATTCATAGACAAACCACTTTTGACTTTCTCACTCAACTGCTTTCCATCAAAACACCCGGTCTACCTGTTTTATACAATCAAAGGCTGCATTGGACGCAGGCTGTTTCTTAAAGGTTTACAGGCGCTTCCAAGCAGATATAGGTATAAAAAAAACAGCCTTGTGCAAGGCTGTTTTTTCTGACCGTGAGCTCGCCCCCTCAAGTCACAGTAACTTCTTCTTCCGGGCGGCCATTTCACAAGCCGAAACGACCGACTGCCGTCGAGCCCCCTTTATCCGTTCTGTGTTACCCCCTTTTTAGCCCGCCTTTTTGGACGCCCGGCAGGTTCCTCCGTCCCTGAAGGTCCCCTGGGACAACAATAACTAAAGTAAGATTCGTGCCAACCGCACGAAGCAAACGAACCTTTACCCTAACCGCCTTACTCACATATAGATACAACCATCACGGCGGTGGCTCCAGCCGCATCAGCAGTGGCTCTGTTTCAGAACAGAACTATCTGAAGTTTCAATCCGATCCGAACTGAAACGATTGAAACAGGACCGCGAAAGGTTTGTTAAGGTTATAAAGGTGGCGCTGAGCATTCCAGATACAGCGAAGACGGCAGACTATTCAATCGAAACTGCAGACACACAGGTACTCTGATATCGGTATACTATGCCTACATGCGGAAGGTTGCGCCTACTCCGTCCTTTGGATCATTTCAGCCTTTTTGAAGCCTTCGGGAACATCATAGATTCCAGCGGGCGCCGCTTTCTTGGAAAACCCGACAAGTTCAGTAGTACTCTTTATTGTCGTTCCCATCATCTGTGCTTCATCCAGACTCAATACCGCTATCCCCTTGACCTTTTCCATCTCCTTCATGGCTTCGGCAAAGCCGGGCATCTGAAGCATGCTCATACTTGTCACTGTGCGATACAGATCAAGGTCGATATCGATTTCATCCGACGCCCACATCTCGGACTTGTTGGTGCCCATCGGCATCGTCATTTCGACCATGTACTTCCTGGCATTCCACTGCTTGATTTTTTTCGTTTCGTCCGTGGGAGTAACTTTCATCTTGATGGTCATCATTGCGGCAGCCATGCCCTGCATCGCCTCCGCCATCTCAGCGGCTTCGTCATCGTCCTCGATCCCCGCCATTTTCTTGATATTACCGAAATCCTCAAGCGGCATTACTGAGTATTTTTTGCCCTCGTAGTCCACCATGTAGATCATGCCTTTGTCAACGCGCACTATCACAGCAGATCTGCCAGGTGACATCATACAGGCCCTGTCCTTGGCCAGCCAGACGATAGACGTATCATTCTTCTCAGGTTGCGTTTGCCCCATAGTTGTAACCGGGTCGCTGTGAGTCACCTGCATAAAGAACGTGTCTGCTCCCGCTGGCTTTACCAGTATTAGCAGCGCCAATATGATAAACCCGCAGAGACTTGTTGACATTCCTCTTACTGCCATCCCATTCCTCCTCCTGATATAAGTTCTCAGCCGTCGTCCCGCTCTCCCGAGCGGGTTTCCTGTTTAAGCCTGCCTGCAAGTATCATGACACTTGCCGCATCTGGGACATTACATCCTATTTTGCCGTTATGCAAACATTGTTTCACAACAGCGTTCATTTGCTGATGATTCCTGCCTGCACCTCCTGCCGCAAAAGCCACAATGCGCGGAAGCCGGAAGACAGAGAAATTACGACCGGAGACAGGTGCTCAGGCCTGCCACACCTAACCAACCTATTGAATGACAATAAGGTGGAGCGTTCCGCCGTTTCTCACAATGCCCCGGCGACGTTGGGGCAATTCACTGTAAGGACAGCCCGGGCACCGACGATATTCGCATACAACTTAACAGACACTCAAAGATATTTAGCTTGAAAAAAGATGGGATTTCCGCTTGTTTCCGTCTGATTTATACCGGTATGATGTATCTGCGGCTGATTGTCTGAACCGATCAATTGTGTGAGGAAACCGGCAATCCCAAAAGTGATAAGATGGCTGAAGTAGAAATACGAGAGTTTCAGGAAAGCCAGATGGATGAGCTTCTGGCGTTTCTCACCAGGTGGAGTCCCGAGCATCCGGAGCTGGGCCAGGGAGACATCATCAGGTGGCAGAAGTGCTACCGCTTCGTAGCCATGCACAAAGAAAAAATCGTCGGTTACATGGCGCAGATACCGCACGAGTTCAAGTATGGCAAGAAAAGCGGCCAGGATGGCGTGGAGCATATCGGCTGGGCAGTGACGCTCGTCCTGAACATGTCTGATAACAATGTCAGAAAGCATGCCGGGAGAGGTCTCCTGACAAGGTGCGAAAACAATCCTCCCTGGCAGTATTCCGGTGTCGGCATGGTACCTGCGGTGGAAGAACCATACGAGAGGCGCGGCCACGCAATACGGCGGGACTGCTCAAAGATGTACACTCGTCTCCTACGCCCGGTCAAAGCCCTGAAATACCTCGGTCAGTCATGGATCTATGCGCCTGCTATCGGACTGACAAATGCTCTGTATCCGGCGCAAAAGAACGTGAAAAGCGAGCAAATTGAGAAGATCACGGAGTTTGATCCACAATGGGACGAAAAGTGGGACAGGCTCATGTCAGAACAATACGAACTCTACGGCATCAGAAACGCCGAGTATCTCAATTACAAGCTGGCCCAGCCCGATCGGGATTACCACACCTTCGTTCACTCAGATAACGGCTATATTGTCTTTCGACATGCGACACATCGTGTGAAAGACCTGAATCTGGTCAAAGTCTGCGATCTGATAGGAACTGATAAGGCCAAAGCTGATCTTCTTACTCTTGCGGTTAAACACGCTTATGATGTAAACGCTTACGGCATAGTTGCGATGGGATCATACAGCGAAGAAAAGATGTACAAACAGGGCGGTCTATACATCTCAAAGCCCTATCCGATAGCCATGCATCCGCACATAACGGCCAGAATGCATATTTCCTTTTTCGACTCCGACCTGGACAATCTCTGGTGACGACAATGAATTGATACCTCGGGAGAGAACAGTTGGAAAAAGTGATTTACGTCGTCATCGGGTGTGATACCGATCCGGATCGTGATTACTTCGTCAAAGACATCCCCACGGACAACCTGAGTTGGCGGGGGATGCTCGAAGGAATCCCCCGCGCAAAGGACAGACTTCAGCATTTAGTTGACAGTGACGGCAACCCGCCTGTTTTTACATGGCTGCTACGTGCGGATTATCAGATAAAACAGATACATGGCGGTTATAACTATATCCTGTCTTCGTACAAAGAGTTTCTCCTGGATGTGGAGAAAAGCGGCGATGAGCTTGGCTGGCATCCGCACTTCTGGTATTACGACGAAAAAAGGAAAGTATGGTATCAGAATTCTAAAGACGTGGACTGGCAGGTCGAGATACTCAGGGAGGCATACGACGCTTACCGGGATGTATTGCCAAAGGGGCCGAGGACAGTGAGAATGGGTTGGGGCTACCACAATAATCACACTTTTGATACACTTGACAAGCTTGGTATTGAAGTTGATATAAGCGGTCTCCCCGGATTGAGAATTGATCCCCCCGGGAAACGCGAGCCTCTCTCCAACTATTTTGACTGGTCAATCACACCTCACAAACTGTATCATCCCTCCACTGTCGATTACAGGCGGGAACCAAGAACAGGCGAGAACAGCTATTCCCTGCTGGAAGCGCCCAACCTCGTGGCGAGGTCGCCTTTCTGGGGCATGTTGAGCGGGCTGGTGCTTGCAAGAAAAATGAAAGACATAAGACAGATCAGGTATGCGCTTGCGACGCCTGCATATATGTCAACGATAACTGTCAAACCCGCCCTGTTCAAACCAATGCTGGCACAAATACGCAAAAACCTGATGAACGACAACCGTGCGTTCTATATCACCCCCCTGCACCCGGATGAACTCATTGACAACATGCATCCGGTTTACTCTCTTGAAAACATGGAAGTAAACATGAGGTCGATACTGGAGCTGGCGGATATTGCAAATGCCTGCGTGAGGTACATCAGGGCTTGCGATATAAAGGATCACATATAGATCAATTTCCGCTCATTCGATTCGCATGTGTGTACGGGAAACAGGCGGCAAATAGTCGCTGACAGACAATGAGACAATATCCGGAGGAAACAACGGAGACGAAAACCGAAAAAGTTGACCGGAAGTCGTTTGTGAAGTCGTTCCTCGTAATAGCCACCAAATTCGTGCTGGCCGCCATCGTTATCTATTTCGCCGGACGACAACTCACGAACAACTGGACTGCGGTATCCGGATACGACTGGACTATCAACCCCCTGTTGCTGATCCTGTCGGTTGTTCTTCACCTGATCACCTTTGCCATGTTTTCCAAAACATGGTGTCTGCTAATGAGCGCCTTTGGTTTCAACGTTCCGTTGAAACATGGTTTCAAGATATCCTATATTGCCAATCTCGGGCGATACATCCCTGGCAAGATCTGGCCCGTTTTCGGGATGATTTACCTGTTGAAGAAAATAGACATCAACAAAGAGGTCGCATTCGCATCATGGGGTGTCGCCACAATTCTGGGATTACCGCCCGCTTTCCTGGTCGGGTTTATCACTCTCTATTTCTATCCGGAAATGCTTTCCAGTGCTCCAGGCGACAACCTGGGAGTGTACCCTTTTGTGGCGTTAGCGCTGACTCTTGCAGTGTCTCTTATCCTGGTTTTCGCTCCTCGCAGAACGATGTCCCTGTTCAACTGGATTGTGAAACTACTCAGGAGACCGCCTATTCAGTTCAATCTGGACAAAAAGGTTGCTCTTCAGGTTTACCTCGGATACTTTGTCTGCTGGATTTGCTACGGCATAGCCTTCTATACGTTTATGCACGCCATAATGGGTAAGCTGGAGATACCGGTTGTCGCCGGCATTGGTTCATTTGTCATGGCATATCTTATTGGGTACCTTGCTTTCTTTTCACCGGGCGGCTTAGGAGCGCGAGAGCTTGTGCTGACGACAGTGCTCTCCCCTTTTCTGGGTCCTGTCGCTGTGGGCCTGGCTGCTACTGCCAGGGTATGGAATCTTGCGACCGAGTTCATCGCTGCTGCAATCGCCCTGCTGATAAAAATGGAAAAGAAAAAGGAGTAGGTTTTGACCAGAAAGCGGAAATCCGCAACTCCCTCCGCACAGAAGACCGGGCATACAGGATTTAACCCGGAAACCTCCCGTTATTTTACGCCGGTAGCGTTCGGCGTTCTGCTGATTGCGCTGGTTATCCTGTTCAGAGAATTCATTTTCTCCGACAAGATTTTTCACAGCGGCGACATGATGCGGGCGGGGATATTCTTTCGCTCCTTTTATGTCAACTTCGTCATGACACATGGTTCCGTTCCTCAGTGGAATCCCTACATCTTCGGAGGCCTTCCCTTTGTCGAGGCATTCCATGGCGACCTGTTCTACCCTCTCTCGTTTCTGAAGTTCTTTGGATCGCTCTTCCGGTCGCTGAGCTACAACCTGATACTCCACATCTTTCTCTCGGGGATATTCACCTACTTCTGCGCCCGGCAGTTCAAGCTGTCAAAGGTCGCGTCACTCCTTTCAGGTATTTCATACATGTTTGCAGGGTATCTGGTCTCTCTGGTTGCTCCCTGGCACGATGGAAAGATCTTTGTCACTTCGTTGTTCCCGTTAACGATTCTGTTTCTTGACAGAGGATTTGAAAAAAAGCCGTTCCTCAACTTCTCCATACTGGGATTCATAATCGGTCTGATCATTCTGACACCCCATCCCCAGATGGCATACTTCTCACTCTGGGCGATAAGTTTTTATTCGCTGTTCAAGTTAATTATCCTGTACCGGCAGAAACGATCGCTCAAGACAGTAATCCGCCCGGCGGTGCTCACAACGTACGCCGTCGTGATCGGCCTGCTCATATCCGCGATCCAGTTCTACCCCGGTTACTACTATACGAGTCACTATTCGCCCCGCTCCGAATCCAAGAGGGGCTGGGACTGGGCAACATCCTGGTCGCTCCACGAAGAAGAAGCGTTTTCCCTCTTGATCCCCGAATTTTCCGGCACCAACACGCAGGAAGAGAAGACATATTACTGGGGGAAGAACGCCTTCAAAGACAACTCGGAAACTGTTGGGATAGTCTGTTTGTTTATCGCGTTGATTGGTTTGTTCTTCTACCGCAGAAAAGAGGCCTACTTCATGGGAGGTCTGGCGCTATTCGCCCTGTTGTATGGCCGGGGCGCCACAACGCCGTTCTTCAAATTGTTTTTCTATCTGGTGCCGATGGTGAAATCGCTGCGGGCGCCTTCCATGATCATGTTCCTGTTTTCTTTTTCGATAGCCATACTGGCAGGCATGGGTTTGCAGTACGTCATAGACCACTGCCGAGAACTCAGGGCTGGGCAGTCCAAAGGATTCAGGTACCTGCTTGCTGGAATACCTGCTCTGATGCTGCTTCTGGCGGTCCTCTTCAGCGTTTCCGGCAAAGGGATGCTTAACCTGTGGACATCCCTGTTTTATAGCAACGCCGCAAGTACCATGGTGCAACAGGGGGTGAGCAAGCTCGACGTGGCATACATGAACCTGCCGGCGATTCAGTCCGGCGCCTGGCTGGGATTCTTCTTTACTGCCCTGGCCGGCGTATGTATCTGGCTATACCAGACGGGAAAGATGGGTATATCCATCCTGGTGGCCTTGCTGGCCATCCCGGTTGTGGATGGTATCCGATTCAACAAACGCTTCATCAGCCTTGCGGATCCGTCGCCATACCTGTCACCCAACATGTTATCCGAATTCTTCAAAAGGGATACGGGCAAATACCGGGTGCAGGACTTTGGCCAGACGCCAACTAATCTCCCATATCACGGAATCGATCTGGTTGTCGGCTATCACGGCAACCAGCTCAAGTGGTACGACAAGCTTCTGGGCGGGCCGGGGCTGCGTAATCAGGCCAATCCCCGCCTGCTGAACCTCGTTGGCACAAAGTACCTGATTCTCCAGTCAAATCAGAAGCTTCCGGACGGTTATCTTGGGAACAGGCCAACCATCACCGTATTGAGTTCCAGCGCCGGCCATGTCATACGAAATGACAATGCTTTTCCAAGAGCCTTTCTCGTTGACAGGTACCGCACATATGACGACGCCGACTCTATTTATCCTCAGGTCCTGAACGGCGCCGATGATCTCAGACAGGTTGTGTACCTGGAAGAAGACCCCCGCATTGAACTGTTTCCTGACAGTTTGAACTCGGACTCGGCATGGATCGTTGATTACCGGAATGATTCGGTATTAGTGGGGCTCACCTGTTCCAGAAACCATATACTGGTACTGACAGACAACTACTATGAGGCCTGGCACGCGTATGTTGACGGCGAGCAGGCCAGGGTGCTCCGGGCCTACGGTAGTTTCCGAGCTGTGGTCGTGCCGGCTGGAACGCAGAACGTGCTTTTCAAGTACCGGTCGCAGAGATACATTACCGGGCGATTGATCACCTGGGCAGCCTCATTGTACCTGCTCATTGTCTTCGGCTTCTGTGCCGTTAAGCAACGATCAGGCGGGAAGAAAAAACAGGGCACAACATAATATATCATACCATAAGTTGAACGGACAGCCCCTCTTTCAAAAGAAGGGCGAGGGCGTGTCCTCTTTCTACAACTCATAGAAGACGTGCGGACAACATACCATCAACGTGGAGTCGGGGGGCCGGGCACTGGCGGCAGTGTCTTCGGATCCTTCTGCAGCTTGTCCATGACGTATTCAATCGCTCGGTCAAGCTGATCGTCACAGCCCTGAGCCGTCCTGCTGGGGGGATTGTCCACTTCGATATCCGGTTCAACTCCCACGTTCTCGACAACCCAGTTGCCATCGAGGTCATAGAACGTGTATGCGGGCACAGTGTAATAGCCTCCGTCCACCAGTCCGTCACTGCCCTCTATACCAACCACACCACCCCAGGACCGCTTGCCCATCAAAGGACCAAGTTTGTATTCACGAAAATAATACGGAAACAGATCGCCATCGGAGCAGGAGAACTCATTCAGCAGGGTCACCATATGCGCATTGAGACCTGCGCCCGGTATCGGCCCCTCGGCACCATTGCGCGAAGTGTGCATGCCGACGACTTCCCGCCTCAACCTCTCCAGGATCAGGCTGGAAACAAAACCACCGCCATTGCGCCGCACGTCGATGATCAATCCGGGTTTGCGGATCTGATGGTAGAACATCTTTGCAAACCGGACGAGTCCATAACCTCCCATGTCAGGAATATGCAGGTATCCAATCGCACCGCCCGAGACGGAATCGACATATTTGCGGTCCTTCTCCACCCGGTTGAAATACCGTAACGTCTCTTCGGACTCAATCGGTTTGATCGTTACCTCACGCGCCCCTTTGATGGTCGGTTTGTCGTTGACAAGAAGCGTTACCTGTTTACCGACGGTGTTTTCGGTCAGGGAATACGGGTTGATGTCAGCAGTCACCTCCCGACCGTCGATTTCCAGCAGGTAGTCGCCTTCGTTCACATCGACCCCCGGCTCCAGAAGCGGCGAGCGCATTTGCCTGTCCCAGTTTTCCCCTTCAAGAATACGCGCAATTCGAATTCTGTTGTTGTCATGGTCGATCTCAAAGTCGACACCAAACAGACCGATTTCGCTCGATGATGCTCGCGGATAATCACCACCGCCGATATATGTATGTGAGCAGCACAGCTCTCCGATCATCTCGCCAATCACGTATGTGAGATCATACCTGTGCAATACATAGGGCAGCAGCACGGCATACCGCTCGCGCATCTGTTCCCAGTTCACTCCGTGCATCTTCTCGTCATAAAAGAAATCCCTCTGCCTCCGCCACACCTGGTTGAACATCTGAACATACTCAGCCTTGCGATCCACTCGCATTTCCATTCCTGAAAGATCGAGCATGTTGTTTTCCAGAGCAGCCCTCTCACCACTGATACCAATGATATAGTAACTGTCACCTTTGTTGACGAGCATCCTCTTGTGGTTTGACGACAGCCGATAACCTCCGATGCCGCAGAGAAACTCATGCACCTTTCTATCTGCAATGTCATACTTGTGCAGAACGCGCTCGTTCTGGGTCACCTTGCCGCGCAGGCCGTAGATGGGATTCGAAACGTAGAAAACCGCGCCCTGTACAGCCGAAAGATTGCCGTAGTTACCCGCGGGAAGATCGAACGCAACCTGTCGGTCGAAAATGCCTTCAAAATCAATTCTGATCCGTGCAGGCTCCTTCTTCTCTTTCTTGTGTCCCTTCTCCGCCTCCTCGTCCTCGTCATCCGGAGATACCTCATCGCTCACGGGAATAAATGGTGAAGTGCTGTCGGCGTCGAGAACTATCAGAAACAGATTGGCAATCGCTTTATTGGCAAAAGCAAACTCATAGCTGCTCAGGATAGGATTGAAATCACGCTCAGAAAGAAAGTAGAGATACCTGCCGTCAGGATCAAAGACTGGAGAATAATCGTTGACAAACCCGGGGGTTATCTGATAAACGGAGTCATCTTCGAATGAGTAGACAAAGACAGCGCGGATGCGATTATCCAGCCGCTTGTCATATGCAACGCACCTGCTGTCGGGTGACCACGAAAAGCGACGAATGGTATTGCGAGTCGCCTGGTCGATCTGCATCACCTTCCTCGTCTCAACATCGATACAGAACACCCTCAGATTCTTATCCGAGAAAACCAGCTTCCTGCTGTCGGGCGACCACTCCGGTGCGTAGCGATGGCAATCGCCGCCTTCAGTCAATTGAATGACTTCCTTGCCATCATGCGAAGTAATATAGAACTCCTCTTCGCCGGTGATGTCGGACAGATACACGACCCACTTCCCGTCCGGTGACCAGCGGGGGTACATCTCGTTGGACCCGGACCGGTTAGTGAGATTGCGGATATTGCCTTCTTTTGCAGGCACTGTGAAGATATCGCCGCGCGCTCTGAAAACAGCGCGTTTGCCGTTGGGGGACAGATCGTAGTGAGAGATCTTGTCTGAAACCGTGACGAATTCCGCACGAACGTCATGACGGTCTACAGCCAGGTGAATCTCGACCTTGTGTATGACCTCAGAGGGCAAATCAATCACAAAGACATAACCGCCGTTTTCGAAAGCGATACCGTCAGGTCCAAGACTTGGCCAGCGCACATCGTACTCGGTGAACTCCGTCACCTGACGGGTTTCTCCGGATGCAACATCGTAACAGAAAATGTTAAGCGTGCCGGTCCTGTCGGAGTTGAAATATATCCTGTCACCATACCACATAGGCATATTGTCTGTGCCTTCCCAGTCCGTGATCTTCCTTGCATCGTAGCTGCTCAGGTTGAAAATCCAGACATCCTGCGCCGTGCCGCCCTTATATCGTTTCCACGTGCGGAAATCCCGGTAAATGGGACAGTACGCAACCCTGTCCGCCTCGGCGGAGAAACTCGTAAACCCGGCTGCGCTCATCGGTAACGGCTCCGGCAGGCCTCCGTGAACACTGACAAGATATGCCCGTCCATCCCACACATCCGGCGTTTCCTTGCGGGACCGAAACAGCACTTTCTCACCGTCCGGGTGCCAGCCCATAACCACGTTTTCGGGGCCCATGCGTTCACTTGTTCTTTGAATCCCGGGATGGTACGTGAGACGTTTCGGCTCGCCCCCTGAGGTCGGCATGACATAGACCGCCCAGTCGCCGTCATACTGACCGGTGAAAGCGATATAGTTACCGTCGGGGGAAAACTTCGGAAACAATTCCAATCCCTCATGGGTCGTCAACTGTACCGCCTGACCGCCTCCACGGGGAGCGACATAAATGTCACCGGCGTAGACGAATGCAATTCTATCCTTGTGCACGTCAGGAAACCGGAGCAGCCGCGCCTCTTCGGCGAACAAAGGACTGCTTAGCAGACACACAACTGTCAGAACCCACAGATACTTTCTCATGTATCCTCCTGTGCTGATGGCAGGTTTGTCAATTGGTCAAAGAAAAGGGCTTTCACACAACGAGTCAAGTTGCTCCGGCCCAGCCCAGCGTAACCATACAAACATGCCAAACCACTTGCAGCGGATATTTTCCACAGATGTGCGTTGATGCAGGAGCATTTCCTGCATATCTTTACGGTCTGGATATCGGGTGGAATATCCCAAAAAACCGCGAAACAAGGCAGAATGATGAAAACAAGACAAGAGAGTTCCCACTCCTGGCAAGGGAAAAGCCTGA
>Ga0114920_10000464_pt1 | contig 17655 bp, 14 predicted proteins | sample ChitaG_FD_88683 | JGI IMG/M metagenome (GOLD analysis project Ga0114920, IMG submission 88683) | Deep subsurface microbial communities from South Pacific Ocean to uncover new lineages of life (NeLLi) - Chile_00310 metaG | ecosystem: Environmental > Aquatic > Marine > Oceanic > Sediment ... | reverse complement strand
TCATTGATTTGGAGATAATGGAAGTCTCCCGGGTAAAGCTGCAACAGTTGGGCATAGATCTGCAGCAGCATCTGGTCGGGCTAAGATACAATGAGTCTGGAACTGCGGAGAGCTCGGGCTGGATAAACCTTAAGGATTTGGATTTTTCAAAAGTAGAAAATTTTCAAATCACTCTGCCTACAGCTTTTTTGCAGTTTCTGGAGCAGGATGCAGAAACCAGGATTATCTCCCAGCCCAGACTTCGAGGCATTGATGGAGAAGAAATAACATACTTGGTTGGAGATCGAATCCCCATTCCACGAACTACATTTACCCCCATTGCAGCAGGAGGAATCAGTCAGCAGCCTGTGACTTCTTTTACATACGAGGATGTCGGAATTGATGTCAAAATCACACCCAGGATTCATCTCGAAAAAGAAATCACACTGGAATTGGAGATAAAAATAAGATCCATAGGCGGAATAGGATATGCCGATATCCCAATCATCGCGACGAGAGAAGTGAAGAATATCATCAGGCTCAGGGATGGAGAGACAAACCTCCTGGCTGGTTTGTTAAAAGATGAAGAGAGAAAAACCATAAAAGGGATACCAGGACTTAAAGATATTCCTCTCGTGGGAGGTCTTTTTTCCAGTACCGAACTGACCATCTCGCAATCAGATGTTATACTGACCATTACTCCTTATATCATCCGCACAATTCCTTTCGGTGAAGAAGATTTGAAACCCCTCTGGGTAGGTCTTAAGGGAGTTGCATCTTCGGCGGCAACCACTCCAGGCCGTCCTGAAGAGGAAGCTTTTGAACGAAGAGCAAGGCAAAGGGCAGAGCAGGAAGCAGTGGCAAAGAGAAGAGAAGCAGCAGGCCAGAACACAATATCCCTGAGGCCAAATAACGTTGTCGTCCCTCAGGGCAGAACATTACGGATGAGTTTAAACTTGACAAGTCAGCAGGAGATAGCCAACCTGTCTGTGACCCTAAACTTCGATGCTCAGATATTGAGCTTAAAAGAAGTTATCCAAGGGGGATTCATCAGAAGGCTCGGAGAAAATCCTCCTTTTTTGAAAAGTATAGATAATTCTTCAGGTGTCTGTATCATTGGATTTTCAAGCACGGATATAGGGAAAGGCATCAGAGGCACAGGGAGTATTGCAACCCTTGTGTTTGAGAGCAAAGGCAAGGGAGAAGGCTCAGTCTCTGTCGCCAGCGTTTCGGCGAATGGTCCCGATGGCGCGGCCCTCACCTTTGAAGGCGGGCAATCCCGCGTTATAGTAAGATAAATAATAAAGGGTCAGGCTTTCATAACTTTCATAGCTTTGATAAGCTTTGGAATCCTGCCTTATGCAGGGGAGTGGTGAATAATTAAGGTCAGAAAAATCTTTCTTGGAAAAAGGGGACAGTTCCCTTTTTTCCCAGCACCGTTTATTAGCAAAAAAGCAGCCTGTCCCCTTTTACGTACTGCAGGGGCTTGATTCAATGTAGGGGCTTGATTCATCAAGCCCACCTGCAGAATGTCTTTGCGAGCGAAGCGCGGCAATCTCTTACATTGTGAAAATGAAGCAGCCTGTCCCCATTTTTTGTCAAAATGTCAGATGTTGAGACGCGACCGTAATCATCTTTTTTTCCGTTGTGTTTACTTTTATTTAAGATGGATGGGGGACACTCTGTGACAGGACCCATCCAAAGAAAATATAGCCACAACGGAAAAAAAGATGCTTTCGACGTGGCCCCATTTACCCCATTGACTTGAAGAGAGGATTTAGCTAAAATCTTTGCCACTGGCGGTGTAGCTCAGGTGGTTAGAGCATACGGCTCATATCCGTAGTGTCGGGGGTTCGAGTCCCTCCACCGCCATTTTAATAGAGTTCTTTAAAAAAGATTAGAATCGGATTTCCTGTTGCATTTACTTGTCTGGATCACCCATAAAAAATGAGTAGAATAATCCAAGAAACTTTCAAAAAGACAATCCGAGAGTACAACCTTCTAGAGAAAAAAGATAAGATTCTCATCGCCTATTCAGGTGGTTTGGATTCGACTGGACTGCTCAGCTTACTTCTCGAACTTCGAAAGGAGTGGGCCTTTCGACTTTTTCTGGGTCATTTCAACCACAAGCTTCGTCAAAGCGCAGAAGATGACGAGGATTTTGTCAACCAAGTAGCCCAGAAATTTTCCATTCCACTTTTTGTTGACCACAAAAATGTTCGCAATTATGCGCAAAGCAAAAGGATTAACCTCGAGGAAGCCGGGAGGGAACTCAGGTATGATTTTTTGAAAAAAACGGCGCTCGAAATAGGGAAGGCCAAGATTGCCACTGCACATACGATGACTGATCAAGCTGAAACTTTTCTGATGAGACTCATGAGAGGAAGTGGATTAAGAGGACTGGGGGGCATCTTTCCTGTTAAGGGTGAAATAATCAGGCCCCTCATCCAGATAGAGCGGGAAGAGATTGAGCTTTTTTTAAAAAAGAAGAAGATGCCCTTCCGTATTGATGAGACGAACTTTGACCGCCGCTTCCTGCGAAACAGGATAAGATTGGAACTTATTCCTTATATTCGAGAGAATTACGAACCTCAAATAATATCTCAATTGGGCAGGACTGCCTCAATCATACGAGAGGAAAATGTTTTTTTGGAAAAAATCGGAAAAGAGAAAGCCCGAGGTGCCATTTTAAGAAAAAACAATCAGCATTTGCTCGATTCCAAATCCCTTTCCTCACTTCCAAAAGCGTTAGCGAGAAGGGTTGTTCAGGAATTTATCTCTGATTTAAAGGGAGATCTCAGAGAAATATCTTTTGAAGATGTTGAGTCCGTTTTAAATCTCAAAGAGGGCAAGGAGCGCCCCATAAAAAAAGACATCGCCTTGCGTAGAGAACAGGGGTTGATATTTTTAAAAAAGAAGCCTCATCCAAAGATCAGATATGAATACTCTTGGAACGGGAAGAGTCCTCTGGAAATCAGAGAGCTGAAACTGAGATTTATGGGAAAGAGGATAAAAAGAGGAAAATCTCCTCTTCGCTTCGATGATAATACCACAGCCTTCCTTGACCTCGACAAACTCCGATTTCCTCTTTTGGTTCGGAGCCGACAGGACGGAGATAGATACCGGCCTCTGGGAGCTCCAGGCATGAAAAAGCTTAAGGAAATAATGAGAGCCAAACGCATTCCGCTCACAGAGAGAGAAAGAAGGCCTGTTTTTCTCTCCGGAGGCGAAATCGTTTGGATTCTTGGTCTGCCTGTTTCAGAGAAGTTTAAAGTTCAGGAGGGTTCAGGCAATATATTTGTGATAAATAAGCTATAGGTATTGCTCCTTCCAGATTTCAAAAACCAGAAGAGCCCAGAGCTGGTGGCTGTAATTTTCTTTTCCTTTAAGGTGAGAATCCATCATTTTTTTTATGTAATTAAAATTGAAGAGTCCATCGGCTTTGATTCTGCTTTCGTTGAGATAATCGAACATTAAATCTTTGAGCTCTCGTCTTAACCAGTTCTTGATAGGGATGCTGAACCCTTCTTTTCGGCGGTGAATGTTTGGGCTTGGGAGAAGCCGCTCCATTGTTTTCTTGAATATCCATTTTGTAGTCAATCTTCTCATTTTGAGATTTCCTGGAAGCCTAAATAAAAACTCTACGATCTTATGGTCCAGAAGAGGGACTCTAGTCTCCAGTGATACAGCCATGCTCATCCTGTCGACCTTTACAAGGATATCGTCGACAAGGTAGGTCTTCAAATCGAAGTAAAGTTCTCCGCTTACAGGATCGAAACGGTTGAGGTTGTGGAAGACCTTTTGGAATGGATCTATCTCATGAATCTCTTTTATTCCATCTAATTCGCAAATCAGGTCTTTGGAATACAGATTTTTTTTGTCTTCAGGGGAGAGGAACATCATCCAGCGAAGATGTCTGTTTCGAGGGTTGTATTCCAAACCCTGTGCGTATCTTCGGAATTTATTCCATGCCCCTTTTTTTTTGGCTGAAGGAGGCAACCTTTTGACAATGGGCGGCAGGTTTTTTAGAAGAAGAGAGGAGATGGGAGATTCAGAAAGTTTCTGGGCCTGGTAGTGTTCATAACCGCCGAATAGTTCATCTCCTCCATCTCCCGAGAGGATCACTTTAACATGTGGCCTTGCCATTTTAGAGACAAGATAGGTAGGAAAGATGGAGAAATCCCCCAAGGGCTCATCCAGATGGCGGATTAGCTTTTCTGTAAAGTCCACTACTCGAGGTTGAAGGATGAATTCCTCGTGTGCAGTGCCAAACTTTCGAGCAATACGCCTGGCATGATTGAGTTCGCTATAGGAGGTTTCCTCGAAACCAATCGAAAATGTTCTTAGGGGAGATATTCCTAACTCACTCATCAAGCCAACAATTGAGGAGGAGTCGATGCCGCCACTCAAAAAGACACCCAGAGGAACATCGCTGATCATTCTCAACTTGACAGATTCTTTAAGAAGAGTGTAGAGCTTGTCCGTTAAAGAAAGGAGGGTGGATTTTGATATTTTTTCCGATGTTTTCTGCCCCGGTTCAATATCCCAATATTTTTTTATCTGAACCTTGCCTCTTTTATAGATAAGAATACTTCCTGCGGGAAGCTTATGAATGGTTTTAAAGATGGAAAGAGGTGAAGGGACATACTCGAGAGTTAAAAAAAGGTTAAGGGCTTTAGGATCCAAAGCACGTTTCACCTTAGGATGAACAAGGATAGCTTTCAATTCAGATGCAAAGACCAGAGTTTTGTTTTCAAGCAGGGTGTAATAAAGGGGTTTAATCCCGATCCTATCTCGGACTAAGATAAGCTTTTCTGTTCTCTTGTCCCATAGGGCAAAGGCGAACATTCCTCTAAGTTCCTGGACAAAGTCATTCCCCCACTCTTCGTAGCAATGGACAATGGTTTCTGTATCTGATTTTGTTCGGAAAATGTGGCCTCTGGATTTAAGTTCAACCTGAAGATCGGGAAAATTATAGATTTCTCCATTATGGACCACATATATAGAGCCATCTTCGTTTGCTAAGGGCTGGTGGCCGCCTTCGATGTCGATGACACTTAAGCGCCTTGCCCCAAGCGCTACATTCTTTTCGATAAAGATACCCTGATCGTCTGGACCTCGATGGATCAATGTCTGGCACATAGAGGAAAGAAGAGAAGTGGTAATTGACTCCCGATTATCTGCCTTGGCGATTCCACATATACCACACATGATATCTGCCCTTGATTTATCCTGTTTTCCCCATGAGGAAGCCTGACTCAGAGAGATGAACTATGGAGCCAAGTCTTTATACAGGTTCAAATAAGATCTGATAATCTTCTCGCCCCAGAGAAGAACGGCAAAGGCCGCGGGCGACAGAAATGTTCCAAAGGGAAGCGAGTATTGAAAATCTTTTTTTCTAAACAGGATGAAGAAAATGCCGATTAGAGCTCCAGCAAAAGAAGCCAAAATCAGCGTAAGGAAAACCTGGCGCCAGCCTAAATAGGCACCAATAAACAGCATCATCGTCACATCGCCCATTCCCAGCCCCTCTTTTTTTCTCAATAAATAATAGGCTCCATAAACAAAAAGAAGGAACCCGGCTCCTACCACAGCACCTACCAGAGCTTGGGTCAGATTGAAATCACGGCGGAAAAGAGAATAGACGAGCGCCAAGACTAATCCTGACAGTGTTATTTCATCGGGTAATATTTGATGGTAGAAATCGATAACCCCAAGAACAATCATTGCACTGGCAAAGAGGCAGGAGGCAAAGAAAAATAAACTCAAGGAATGCTGACTGTAGAGGAGGAGAAAGCTCACAGGGACCAGCAACTCCACTAAGGGATAAGAAAAGGGAATTTTTTCCTTGCAGTGGCGACATTTCCCCGCGAGAAGGAAAAAAGAGATGACGGGAATATTATCATAAAATTTTATCTTCCCTTTGCAGTAGGGGCACGAAGATGGGGGTTTAAGGAGGCTCATCCCTGACGGGAGGCGATAGATTACAACGTTGAGAAAGCTTCCCCATGCAAGGCCAGTGAGGAGAATAAGGATTATCTTTTCCATGGGATTATCGAGGTGCCTACTTTCCCTGTTTTTGGATCATAAATGTATTCATTTCCATCCAGGTCTTTGGGGATAGATTTCAGGAAACCAGCTCGTATTAGACGAGAGAGATCCGATGGATTGCGGCCGTATTTTTCATGGAATTTAATGATGGCTCTTCTGATAGTTCTTCTATCGATAGCTGCTTTTACTCGGTAGAGGTGGTTGGAGGCAATTTTTTTAATTCGTTCATCCTCTGCTGTCTGGTAAATCTCCATCCAGGTCTCCCAGGATGATTTATAGTCTACCGTCATGAATGTAGCGTCGGCATACAGGCGTTTCATAAAATCCGGAGCGCCTTCGATCTCCATGGCCTTTTTAAAATATTCTTGAGCCAGCTCGTATTCTTTTCTAAACCGGGCGTATTGACCGGCTTCATAAGGGAAAATCCATTGGTCAGGGTTTTTCTCCAAACCCTTATCCAGGATTTTAAGTGCCATTTCCAAATTTTCAGCCTCATAATAGGCAATGACAGCCCCTACTTCATAAGGGTCGAGATAACGGGGGTCCAGTTCTGCTATGATCGAGAAAATGCGGTCCAGATTTTCATACCTGTCGACAATTGTATAGGTGCTGAAGTACTGGATAGCCCAGAGATATACCAGGTCGGCTAGGAGAGAGGGGTTACCAAAAGTGCCGAATTTGAGGTATTTCCCTGAAGGAATATAGATGATAGAGGCGCCGGGGATTTTGTTGCGGGTGATATCGTCAATTTTGAGCTTAAGGCCCATAAAAACGCCACAGGTCAGGATGAGCAAAAAGGCAAGGAACACAGAACTCAAGCCCTTTGCCCTGAAAACGTCTATTTTCATTATTTTCAAATGAAATCTCTTCTCCGGAAGATCAACATCGCCAGTACGAGCATAAAAAGGGTGTAAAATATCCCGTAGAGAAGAGAGAAAGAGTAGATATTTGAGGGAATGGGAAGGTCATGAACGATTTCTGTTTTGAAATTGAAATTTTCTAGGTCGGGAAGGAAAGTATAAAAGATTTGAGCTAAGGTTTTTCCGAAACCGGGTTTGACCTTCTGGATGAGCGTCTCCAGTCCCCATGACACATGCCCGATGAGATAAAAAGAGAGGGAGAAGACCGAGCTTAGAATCGGTGTCGAGAAGCAAGAGAAGAGGATGGCTACCGAAGTTATGAGGAGAAGCTCCACAAAGATAAAGAATATGGCGATGAGCATCTTCCATTCTATCTGGAATGTGTGGAGAAAAACTACGATCAAATAGACTAGGCTCATCAATAGGAGCATTAGAGATAGGGTCAAAACGAGGCCAAAAAATTTGCCCAAAATAAATTGATACCGATGGATAGGTTTAGAGAGAAGAGTGTAAATTGTTTTTTTGTCGATTTCTTTGTAGACGAGGCCTGTTCCCATCAGGATGGCCATTAGAACGCCAAATAGAGAGATGGAGGAGAGTCCTACGTCCTTGATGATTTTGACTCTGTCTCCCACTGTAAGGAGGGCCAGTAGTCTGGAAAAAACAATGAAGACAGCAGCGAAGAAGAGAAGGAGAAAAAGGATTCTATCTCTGATTGTTTCCTTGAAAGTGTTTAGAGCGATGGCCTGTATTTTCATCTTTGCTTGACCATTTCTACAAAAAGGTCCTCCAGAGTTTCAGTCCTTGGGATAAGGGAATGGATTTTCCCTTCCCTGGAATGGACAAGCTCAAGAACTTTGTCCACATTTTCTTCATCAAAGACTTTAAGCAGAATCATTCCTCCCTGGTCTGAGACACATTCTCCTGAAATTTCAAGCTCTTTTGGAGAGATGCCGGAGAGTGTAATTTCTGTAAACAATATTTTTTCTGAGATCAGATCACGAAGGACTCCTTGATTGATGATTTGTCCATTGACAATGATCGCAACACTGTCGCATATCATCTCGATGTCCTGAAGAATGTGAGAAGAGAGAAAAACAGTCTTCCCTTCCTGTTTAAGACGGACGATGATATCCCTTAGTTCTTTTCTTCCCAGGGGATCGAGGCCACCCAAAGGCTCATCGAGAAGAAGGAGTGATGGATCATGGAGAATAGCCTGTGCTAGTCCGATCCTCTGCAGCATCCCCCGAGAAAATTTTCGAAGCTGGAGGTCTGCCGATTTCTCTAATCCAACCAGACTGAGGAGGTTGTCAATTTTTTCTTTCCTTTTCTTCTGAGAGAATAAATAACTGTAAAAACGGAGAAATTCTGAAGCTGTAAGGTAATCATAGAAATAAGGATTTTCAGGAAGAAACCCGACTCTTTCTTTGGCTTTGAGGTGAAGGTGGGGATAGCCAAAAATTTCTATTTTTCCCTTTTCAGGGAAAAGCAAGCCCAGAATACATTTTAGGGTCGTTGTCTTTCCTGCGCCATTGGGCCCAAGATATCCAAAGATTTCCCCTTCTTCTACAGTCAGGGATATACCCTGGAGGATTTTTATTTTTTTGGGGATAAAACCAGTCTTGAAGGTTTTATGAACATCTTCAATCTTTAGTACAGTGGTCATTAAGCTCTTCTCTAATATACTTAAATGGCGTTCTATTTCAAATTTATAAAATAAGCTCGATTTTAAAAAGAAAAATATTAATCAGGAAGAACATGCTTGAGAGTATCAGGATTGATCGTTATATAAAAGTCGCTCCCGAGATAAAGAAGGGGATGGATCTTTCCGGTGTTAAGGACTCCCTCTGGATCGAAGCTTTTTTCTTCTTCATGGATAGCCAAAACTTCTCCAACAAACAGATCGTGATCTCCGTAAGCGTTGATGTCTGTTACTTTGCATTCGAAAGAGACATAGGCTTCTTCGATAACAGGTGATTTGATAATTTCTGAAGGAGATAGCCTCACCTCGAACTCCTTGATTTTGTCCATATCATGACCTGATTTTCTTCCCATTTGGGCAGAAAGTTTCACACGCTCGCGTGAGATAAAATTCACTGTGAATTCCCTTGCCTCGGAGATGATTTTATGCGTGAGCCTTTTTTTGGAGATGAGGACTCCGAAAAGAGGAGGATCGAAAGAGAAAGCAGTGTGCCACGCACAAGCCATATAATTGATTTGGCCTTCTGATTGACCGCCAACAAGGGCCACAGTATAGGGATAGAAATGCTGGAATTTTTTTATTTCAGTGGTTATCTTTTTCATAGCCACCTCCTGGGATCTCATGCTTTCTGGACTGGCCAGATGAATTTCTTTTATTTCAGACCCTTTATCTTCTGAGCATTTTTAAGGAGCCATTCTTGGGTAAAAAGATGTTCTCTATTGAGAGCCATATGGAGCTGGAGTTGGTCCTTGATTTCCCCCTCTGGCACCAAAGAGATGAGTTTTTCATACTTGGCTAGTAGAGCTTCTTCTGCGGGGATTAAGGTCTCTAAGGCTGTAAGTCGGTCTTCTCCTGCGTAGAGAGACGGCATCGCACCACGGCTCCTTTCCACTCCACCTGAGTCTTTCTCAGCATTCTCAATCTGAATGACATCGCCCATTTTAATCAGAATGCCGGAGTTTTTATCCCAATGCCTCATATGATCGATAGTGTTTTTAAACAGACGCTGGCTGAGGTCCTGATGCTCGCCAAAGAGGAGAACATACTTCAAATAGCGGTGCATGAGTTCATTCTCGTTGCGGGTGATTTCATGCAGAAGCTGGACCTCTTCTTTGTTTTCGTTCTCAGGGTTCGGTTGAAAACAAAGGGCATCTTCAACCCCTTCCTTCTTCATTGCCTCCATCATGGCCACAAACTGCTTAGAATGGCGTACTTCATCATAGGATATGTTTAGAACCATGTTTTGTATTTTAGGAAAGACGCCATCCTTGAATTCCGCTGACTGATAAAGGTCAGTTACAATGTCCTCTGTCTCTTTGTCTCTTTTCAGATTATCAATAATCCGGGGATATCTGATGACCTCATCTGTTTCAAAAGAAGGAATTCCTCCCATCTGGGTTATGGTGATTCCGAGTTGGAGAGAATGATACATCTCGTCGATGCCGATCTGAATGGTTTGAGCACGGGCGTCTGTTTTCTGTTTCATGATCGGATCTTCGTATAAGAATTTTCCTTTGGGCATGGAATAGGCATGAATTGTATACTCGAGGCTCACAGCCCATTCATGCTCGAGAGCAATGTTTAAAAGTTTTATGGTATCCTCTATTGTTTTAATTTGCTTTATTTTTTTCACGACAACTTGTACCTCCAGAGATTACATTTTGTGTTTTTGAATTATAGTCATTTTTTAGGTAAAAGAAAAGGTGAAAGGTAATCATCTCTTTTTCCGTGAATAAGGTTGTCCATCAGCCAACCTGATAACCTCATGGATATATCGCGGAGAAAGAGATGCTTCTGTGAAAAGGGGGACAGGCTACTTTCTTCGAAGTTGCAGAGGCTTAATTTATATGTAGGGACTTAATTTATATGTAGGGACTTAATTTATATGTAGGGGCTTGATTCATCAAGCCCACCTGTTTTAATGAATTCGTTATAGATAATTGAGATGTGGGTTTGTTAAATCAAACCCCTACATTAAGGTGGAAAAAGGTGAAAAACATTTTTGGGGTCAAGTCTTGCTTTTTGCCATATCCATTTTTTTTTCTTATAATTGTATAATTGATGAACCTTTTGTATGGCAAAAAGCAAGACCTGACCCCATTTAGCTCCATTTAGCTAAGCATTGAAATATGGAAGAATCAGTCCCAAAACTCAGGAAAGACCTTGAACTCATTCCAACCTACTACAAAGGGGAGAGGGGGGCGCTTGTCAGGGATCCCCTCGGTCTGATTAAGGAACCTATTTTTTTAAAGGGGGAGCTTTTAGGGTTGATGGGCCTCATAGATGGAAAAAGAAACATCAGGGATATTCAGATTGAGCTTATGCGGCAGAAAAGTGGAACCTTCATAAGCTCTGATGAGGTTAAGAGTCTTCTCTCAGAGCTCGATTCAGTTTTTATTTTGGACAGCGAGAACTATCGGCAGCAAAAAGATAGAATGATCTCTGAGTATTCTCTCCTTGGGATTAGAGAAGCCTACCATGCAGGTCGCTCCTATCCTCAAGCCTCAGAGGAACTCAGAGCCTATTTGGATTCTTTTTTTCATCATGAAGAGGGTCCGGACGAAGAATTAAAAGAAAAAAAAATCATCGCATTAATTTCTCCCCATATTGATTTGGAGGCCGGAAAGAGGATCTATGCTAAAGCCTACAATAGCATAAAAAATATCGCTCCCAAAAGAATCGTTCTTCTTGGAACAGGGCATAACATGCATGAGTTTTTCTTGGCTTTAACTGAGAAAGATTTTGAAACACCACTGGGACGAGTGATGACAGATAAAGATTTTGTAAGAGAGCTGAAGAGTGCGGGGAATGGAGCTGTCTCTCCCTACGATATCGCTCATCGCAGCGAGCACTCCCTGGAATTTCAGCTCATTTTCCTCCAGCATATTTTTGGCTCGGGTTTTTCTCTGATACCTTTCCTTTGTGGCTCTTTTCATAAGGTGCTTGACAAGGTGTTGAGACCTTCAGATATCCCTGGTGTGGACAGTTTCTTGAAGGTCTTAAGTGATTTTGTAAAAGAACACGTGTCAGATACTCTTCTTGTTGCCGGTGTTGATTTTTCACACATCGGTCCAAAATTCGGCCATAGCGAGCGCGCTTCATCCCTGCTTTTAGAAACAAAAAACCATGATAGAGTTTTGATAGATGCCATATGCAGGGGAAAGATTGAGGATTTCTGGACAGAAACAAGAGAGGTTAAGGACAGATACAATGTCTGTGGCTTTTCAGCTATAGCCTGCCTCCTGGAGATTATAAAGGGGACCCCGGGTCAACTCCTGGCCTATGATGTCTGGCAAGAGGAAATGACTCAGTCAGCCGTAAGCTTTGCAGCAATTGCCTTCGAAAGAAAATAATTTGAAAAGCTTTCATTTCTTCCTTTTTTTTGTATAATTCCCATATCCTCCGGATATATTTGGAAGCAAAACAGGAAAGAATTTATTTTGAAAGATAAGAATGACTGATTTTGGCGGAGCGTTAAAGAAAAGCCTGGAATATGATATGGCTATCATAGGGATTCCCTTTGATGAAAAATCCTGTTATCTAAAGGGGGCTTCAAAAGGCCCAAGGGCCATTCGGGAAGCATCCACAGGGAAAGCCATCAATCCCTGGACTGAACTCGGAGTAAATCTAGAAGAAGAAACAGTGCTGGTCGATTTGGGAGATATAGATGTCACAGGAGACTTCAAAGATGTGTTTTCTCGAATCGAAGAAAGGATTTTCGAGATATTAGAGAGAGAAGCCGTTCCGATTGTTTTAGGCGGAGACCATTCTATCAGCTTGCCTGTAGTTCGGGCGTTTTCCCGGAAATTCAGGCCTTTAGATATTCTCCATTTCGATGCTCATCCAGACCTGTATGAAGAACTCTACGGAGACCGTTATTCCCATGCCTGTCCGTTTGCGAGAATAATGGAGGAGGGATTGGCCCAAAACCTCGTCCAAGTGGGAGTAAGGACTGCAACTGGAGAACAGAGAGCTAAAGCTTCAAAATATGGGGTTCGGATCATTGAAATGAAAGATTTTAAGGAGAATCTGACTCTTGATTTTTCAAACCCGCTTTATATCTCCTTTGATATGGATGCCCTAGATCCTGCTTATGCTCCTGGAGTTTCCCACCACGAATCAGGAGGTCTAAGCACCCGGCAAGCGATCAATGTGATTCATGCTTTAAATGCTCGAATCGTGGGTTTGGATGTTGTAGAGGTCAACCCAGAACGGGATATAACAGGAATCACGACAGCTGCAGCTGTGAAAATCATCAAAGAGGTGGCAGGAACAATCATTGTATCGAAAAGATAAATACCCTGAATCATTCATAAAAATGCCTCGTGGATAATCCAGGGGCATAAGGAGGGCTCATGAAGCGTGCCTTTGTTATTATCATTGTTATCCTTTTAGTTTCTGGGACAATTTTCGCACAAAAATCTGTAAAATTTGATAATTATTTTGTCGACAAAACCATGAGGATTGATTATTTCCACATCGGAGCTTCCCAGGAAGAATGGATCACCCTCGATCAGATTTACCAGCAGGGCATTTGGGCTGGGAGTAAGCGCAACCTTATAGACGAGTTCGATAATGGCCGCTATTATGTGAAAATCTACGATTCTTCATCAGCAAGACTTCTTTTCTCTAAGGGATTTGATAGTTATTGTGGTGAGTATAAGACAACTGCTCAAGCCTTAAAGGGCATAAAGAGAACTTATCATGAGTCAGTTCTTATTCCCTATCCTAAAAAGAAAATAAAGTTTACGCTGGAAGTCAGAAATCGAGAAAATATTCTTCTGCCTGTCTTCAGCCAGGATATCGATCCCTCTTCAATAGACATTATAAGGGAACCTCTAGAAGAGGGAGCCAATATCTTTGAGATCATAAAAAACGGAGAGCCTCACGAGAAGGTGGACATAGCTTTTATCGCAGAGGGTTACACTAGAAGAGAGGAGGAGAAGTTCAAGGCTGATCTAGAGCGTTTCACTGAAGTTTTTTTCCACCAGGAGCCCTATAGAACATACAAAGACAGATTTAATATTTATGGAGTACTCAAGCCGTCAAATGATAGTGGTTGTGATGAACCGCGGCGTGGAATCTTCAAGAAGACTGCCCTTAGTGCCACCTTTAACTCCCTGGGATCGGAGCGATATCTCCTGACAGAAGACAACAAAGCTCTTCGAGATATTGCTGCCCATGTTCCTTATGATGCCCTTTTCATCGTGGTCAACCATAAACGCTATGGAGGGGGAGGGATTTATAATCTATACTGTACATTTACTGTAGACAATCAGTGGTTTGATTATCTCTTCCTCCATGAATTTGGCCATTCTTTTGCAGGACTCGCAGATGAATACTATACATCCTCTGTGGCTTATAACGAATTTTATCCAAGAGGCATAGAGCCGAAAGAGTCCAATATCACCGCCCTGCTAAATCCCAGGAACCTAAAGTGGAAAGCTCTCCTAGCTCCGGGAATTGAAATTCCTACTCCTTGGGAAAAGGAAGGTTTTGAAAAGATGGATAATGCCTACCAGAAAATACGCCGGGAGATCAATGCGAGAATTGCCAGGATGAAGAGAGAAGGAGCCGCGAGAGCTGAAGTCGAAAAGATTGAGCAAGAGGCTGACCATTTATCCAGAGAGCACGCAACCAAAGTAAATAATTATCTTAAAAAGAGTAAATTAATGGATAAGGTTGGAGCTTTCGAGGGCGCAGGTTATTCAGCCCAAGGTCTTTATCGCCCTATGCTCGATTGCATCATGTTCACTAAAGGGAAAAAACCTTTCTGTAAGGTCTGCGAACAGGCAATTATTCGAGTTATTAAATATTACAGTGGGGTCGGTTCTTGAATCTTGATACAAGGATGATTCAGAGTTAAATAAATTTCAAGATTCGAGAAGCAATCCTATGTTGATTGGTTAGATAATATCAAATATAGAAGGGAGCAGGAATGAAATGAAAAAATATATTAAGCTGGGATTTATTTTTCTCGGTTTTTGTGTTCTTTTTTCAAATTTCGGCCTGTGGAGTGAAGAATCCCTTTTCACTCCTGAAATAGCCAATTCGCCACTAGTTCAAAAGCTGTTTTCTTTTCTTAAAAAAAACCGTGAGAAGATTATTAAAGAGTGGATCTCGCTAACGGAAATTCCAGCCCCGTCTGGACACGAAGAGAAAAGAGCCGAGTATATGAAAGGGCAGTTCGAGGCTGCTGGTTTGGATGAGGTCTTTGTGGATCCTTCAGGTAATGTCATCGGCGTCTGGAAAGGGTCTCAGAAGGGACGAAAGATCATCATGCCGGCTCATATGGATACTGTCTTCCAGGGAGTATGGGAGATAAAGGTTAAGAGAGAAAAAAATCTACTTAAGGCTCCTGGTATAGGGGATGATACGGCTAGCCTGATCAATCTTCTCTGGTCGATTCGAGCCTTAAAACAAGCTGGATTTAAACCGAAGGATACATATTATTTCATGGGAACTATAGGAGAGGAAGTCGGGTTTCTTGGAATGCAGGCCTTCCTGGAAGAGGCGAGAGAAAAGTTTGACTTGGTCATTGCACTTGATGGGGATTTGGGTAAAGTCCATTATGGCGCCCTCGGGTTTGGAGGGGGGAGAATCACTTTCCGTGGCCCTGGGGCACATACGATGCAGAGCAGAGGAGTGCCCAATCCCAATTTGGCTGTATCCAAGGCCGTAGAACGGATATATAAAATAAAACTTCCTTCTAAACCTCCAGAGAAATGGACCATCCTTAATGTTGGAATGATTGGAGGAGGAAAAGTGCGGAATGCTGTTTCTCAGGAATCCTATTTTACTGTAGACCTTCGTTCAATTGACCAGGAGGAGCTTGAGAAGGCTCAGGGAAAAATTAAAAGGATTTGCGAAGAAGTCGCTTCTGATGTTGGGGTTGAGTTAGAAATGAATCTGAACAAGAATTCAAGGGCCTACCAGATTCCTGGAGCTGGGGAGTCTTTCTTGGTGAAAACTGTCGTTGATGTCCTCGAATTTCTCAAAGTCAGGGATATAGAAGTCGATCCCCTCGGATCAACCGAAGCTAATGTCGGGATAGAAAAAGGAATCCTCTCAGTGAATCTGGGGAGGACTTATGGCCGATATAAACACAGCCTTAGGGAGGAAGCGGAAATAGATGGCCTCTTTCTGGCAATGAAGCAGATTCTCCTCCTCGTCTGTTCCTTCAATTCTCAATAGAAAAAGTCCAGTCACTAGATCAACTTCACTATCTTCTCCAGCCATTCCTTATCGATATATGAAAAAGTGTTGAGTTTTCGGCTGTCTACGTCCAGTACAGCCCAGACTTCTTTCTCTTTATTGAACAAGGGGACGACTATTTCTGAATTAGAACGACTGTCACAGGTGATATGACCGGGAAATTTATGGACATCAGGAATAATAATTGTTTTTGCCTGCAATATTCCTGCCCAGCAAACTCCTTTCTTTTTTTCCAGAACCTGGCAAGCTAGGGGACCCTGGTACGGTCCGACGATCAGCTCTCCTTCAGTAAGGATATAAAAGCCTGTCCAGAAGAATTGAGGCATCTTATGATGGAGGAGGGCAGCGACTGTTGCCATGCGAGCTGTCTTGTTTTCGGTTTTAAGAAGAAGTTCCTGGAGTTGAAGGTAGACTCTCTCGTATCTTCTTTTGAGGCTTTCTTCGTTGAGCATCTTGCCATTAATTATATCATATAAAGGGGACGTTCCCCAAAGTACCACCCTATAATGAATCTGTTTATTATTAGACCTGATCCCAACCGTCCATAGGGTGGCACTTTGGGGAACGTCCCCTTAGATTGACATTCTACTTCTATTTCGCTATGTTTTCACTAGGATTCAAGAATGGAGGCAAAGATGGGATTGAGAGCAATCAAAATCTGTGCAACTTTCTTGATGGTTCTTCTCTTTGCAACGGCCTTATATGCAGATAGAAAGAAAGCTATTTACAGACTTGGTATAGAATTGGAGAGGCAGGCGACTTATCTCGCACAGAGTAGCTATGAACATTTTAAGGGCTGGAATGGAGCAATCTCTGATCAGGAACAGGCCATTCTTTTTAAATCCGAGGCTTTTGCCGCTTCTTGTCGGCTTTTCCTGAAGATCGCAGAAGATAGATCTAACTATTTCAGGGCTGGGTACTTGAGAACCAATCTCTATAATGCCTTTATTTACTTATCCAGCTCTTTCAATGACTTGGTAGAAGAGATGAGAAGAGGAAGCGTAATGCCTTATAGTCTTTCCAATTGTCGAGAGATCTTGGAAAACATGGAATATGAATTCTCAGAATGGCCCGCTGCTGATAACCTGGCCTATCTTCATCAGAGATATGTGAAAGCGCGGGATGCCACTGTGCATATGATTGAAAGGAAGGGCATCGGTGTCTATATCCGTCGTCCTTTTAAGAACCTTGAGAGCTTATATCGTTTCAACTATGACTTAAATAGAGGAAAAGATCCCTGGAAATACCTGGTCGAGGTTTCCTACGATACCTTGGAGAAAATGAATAAAGGGTCGATGATTGACCTTACCTTTGAAGGCTATTTGATTATTCAATTGGGTAAGCCAAGAGGCAGTGGAGTTTATCTCATCGAAGAAGGGAAAAAACGTGGAATTACATCTCCTCGTGTGCTTCGGCGTTTTGGCGGATGGGATAATGTTCTAGAAGTTCCTATAGAGGTCATAAAGAAATATCCTGATGGAGAAGATATCCGATAAAAATAATCTTTAATCTCTCTATCAAGAGCCCTATTTACACAGCATCTCATTTCGAAAATTTAAAATCCCGGCTTTTCCTCTAGGAAAAGCAGCCTTGTTTAAATGATTTATTCTCTCCTTTGATATTGTATATCCAACTTTATTCTCGATCTTCCTGATTTTCAATCCATAATTTCTGCTCAAGAGATTTCTCCGAACTTTTTAATTCTATCAGAGGTCAGAAGAGGGTTTGTATTCCTGGGAAAGGAATATTTTCATGTTGTTTCTGAAAGGAAGGGGGGGTGCGGGCTGTTGTCAGCAAAAGGGGGGTTGATGATGGGAACCAAAAAGGTGGGAGTTCTCTCCAGCCCGC
>Ga0114920_10000463_pt1 | contig 17658 bp, 17 predicted proteins | sample ChitaG_FD_88683 | JGI IMG/M metagenome (GOLD analysis project Ga0114920, IMG submission 88683) | Deep subsurface microbial communities from South Pacific Ocean to uncover new lineages of life (NeLLi) - Chile_00310 metaG | ecosystem: Environmental > Aquatic > Marine > Oceanic > Sediment ... | reverse complement strand
TTTTAAGGAAGAAATTGAAAATAAACAGAAAAACATCAAAGCCCGCGTGCCCCCCAGCCGGATTGAGAAATTAATGAAATGATGGTTCGCGCATCGCAGGTTGGAAAACCAACGCTGCGCGTGCGACCTCCGAACGCCCACCCGGAAATGCAGGCTTTCCCCGCCTGAACGCTTGGCGGGCAGGCAGCCTGCGATTACGGGACCAAATCACATGACCAAACCCAAAGCTTCCATCATCATCCTCGATTACCTCAAATCCCGACGTGTGTGTGAGAATGTGGTGGGCATTTTGGCGCAAAAAACGGATTTTCCTTTCGAAATTATTGTGGTGGACAATTCCGCCAACCCCCTGAATGCCAAAAAACTAAAAACCCTGCGCAAACACCCGAATGTAAAAGTAATCATCAATGAGGAGAATATCGGCTACACAAAAGGCAATAATCGTGGAGTGAAAAAGTCTAAAGGCGAATATATCCTAATCGTTAATCCCGACATTTTGTGGAAAGATGAAAAAATTCTTCAAAAGCTCATACATTACATGGAAAAACATCCGGATATCGGAGTTCTTGGCCCCAAACAAATCAATGACGGGGACGGCAGTATCGCCATGACCGTTCGGCGCTTTCCCAAACTCACACTCCAAATCGCCCGCCGTACATCACTGCGAAGACTTCCAATCCTCCGCAGCCTGGTGGCGCATGATGAATGCAGGGATTTAAACTACAATCTGATACAGCCAGTGGACTGGCTCCAGTCCTCCTTCTGGATAACACGCCGTTCTTTATGGCACAAACTCGGCGGCCTTAACCAGAATTACCTCATCTTCATGTCCGACCCGGATTATTGCTGGAAGTGCTGGGAAATAGGCTATAAAGTCATCTATTATCCCGATGTCCAAGTCCATGCCGACGGCATACGCGCATCTGCAGGAGGAATCAAAGAATTTTTCAAAACCTGGATCCTCCGCCAGCATTTTAAGGATGCGGTGAAATACCGGATGACACATTTTTTTAAGGGGAATCCGAGGAAGGGGTATTATCGAGATGAAAGTGAGCGTAAATAGTTAGTTGTGTGGAATATAGCTTTCCATATAAACTATCAATTACTTATTAACTATCACATTTATGAAAAAAATAATTCTCTTAACAATTATTATAAATTTAGCCATTACTGCCACCGCATTTGCCCTCAGCCCATATGTTTATGAAGGTTTTCCCGACGTGCCTGAAGGAAGTTATTATCATGACTCAGTGAAAAATATGTACATGAAAAATGTCATAAAAGGTTATGACAATGGTCTTTTTGGGCCAAATGACAACGTAACTCGCGCGCAAGTAGCAGTAATGCTGGATAGATATGATTATGATGTTTCAGTTCGTTTAAGCCAACTTGAATCCGGCATCCATAAAATTCTACAAGATCAATATGGCCTTAGCTACACATGCCCCGAAGAAGTGCTTAATTGTACACCTGGTTTAGTGTCTAATTATGGGTGTGGCGATGAAAATTATGTGGAATGGGTGAATGAAAATTGTCAGTTTTAATAGGTGCAAAGCTATGCATCGTACGCGAGCTATAAGATTCGCTCACTAAATAAAATTATTCACTAATCTTAATGCAATGAAAAAAGGTAAAAAAACGACACCGCAAAAAACTAACAAAAATGCCATTATTGGTTTTGTGTTATCCATAATTTCAATTTTCGGAGTTGGGCTGGCAGGTATCATTGGAATGATATTTGGTATTGTTGCCATAACACAAATTAAACATACTCATGAAAAAGGTAAGGGTTGGGCAATTGCTGCTATAGTCATTGGACTCATCTGGGGCTTTGGTGTTGGTATTTTGCGGCGCTTGGTTGAAATGGGATATTAGTAAATTAAGACGGGTAAATAATTTTATTTTTAACGCTCGCGAATCCAAATGAAAAAACCACTCCTGATCATCGGTGGCCTGATGTTTTTAGCCCTCTTCCTCCGCTTTGTCATCGGCGGGCCAGAGGACGACTGGATATGCAGAGACGGGCAGTGGATTAAACATGGGGTTCCATCAGCGCCCATGCCTAGTGTAGAATGTAACTGATTGATATCTAATTGATAGCTGGTTGACCTCTGATGGACTAGTCAATTAGCAATCTATTAGCTGTCAATTAGAAATCCATTAGTAATCTATTAGAAACATTATGAAAAAAATAATTTCCATTATTATTACAATCATAAGCATCGGCTTTCTAACAGGCTGTAATTTGTCCTTAACATTCGATAAGGACAAACCAGACACTCCTATTGGAGGCGAAACCGATGAACATGGATGCATGCTCATGGCTGGCTACACCTGGTGTGAAGCCAAGCAGAAGTGCTTAAGGGAGTGGGAAGAGGTTTGCGACCCGAATGCGCCAATTGATACGCTGTCTGAATTGATCATCAGGATTAAAGCCTATAACAATGAGGAAAGCGGAATAAGCTTTTTAACAAGCGAGGCAGAGTTTAAGTGGATGGTTGAAGGTGAAACTGAGACAGAAAGCCTTACCATCCAAGGTGAGAGCCTAAGTGCTGACGGAATAAGTGATGAGGCGTACCAGAAGCTCGTGAATTTCTTTAAAGACAATGGATTTGAGATGGATCCCTACAATGCCATGGCTGGCACAATCAGCGGACAGGATGGATTCAAGAAAGGTGATCTGGTTTGTACTGTAGCAGGAGGCGCTACTGGATACAAAGAAGCAGAAGGTCAATGGATTCCACCTGAACCTAATAAAAAAGACGTAGAAATCAAATGCGGTGTTTTGGATGAAGGCGCTCTGCCTGTCATTTCAAAAGAAACACTGATCCGACAGGCATTGGCACAAAAACATGGCAAAAAAGTATCTCAGGTTCAGATAGCCATTGATAAAGAGACGGAGACCCATGTCCGTGGCAGTGTAACTTTTTTGCCAGTCGGTGAAATAAGCAGCAGCGGATACTTTTTAGCAGCCAAGGTGAGTGGAGAATGGAAAATTGTTATTGACGGTCATGGCGTAATCTCCTGCTCACTTGTAAGGCCTTATAACTTCCCGGAAGACATGATTGAAGATTGCTGGGAAGGTTAACAACAAATAAAAATATGAAAATATTTTCAATTATTCTTATTATCATCGCTATAGGATTGCTTTCAGGATGCGGCGGATGTGAAACCAAAGGCGACGAGGCCTGTAAAAAAGACCCGAACTGCCTAAATATATATAAACCATGTCCGGAAGATATATTCGGATGTCTTCCTGATGGCACAATATTTACGGAATGCAGGACAAAAACCAAATAATTACATTTGAAGCGTCTTTTTCACCCCTTTAATCTCCACCTGGATTCTCGGTGTATCATTCAAATCCATGCCGAGGTCATTTTCCCGCACCACGGTGGAGGCTTTGTACAGACTCTCAAACGTTCCGGCGTCAATCCACTCACCTGTGACTTCTTCCGCCTGTAACTGGCCTTTTTTTAGGTAAATATTGGCAAGATCCACAATCTCTAATTCGCCACGCTTGGACGGTTTTAAATTCCTGACATGTTCCACAACGTGCTTGTCATAAATATAGAAACCGGTCTGCGCAAAATTGGATTTTGGTTTTTCGGGTTTTTCCTCAATAGAAACTACCTTTCCCCCCTGATCAAACTCCACCACGCCAAAACGCTTTAGATCCGGCACTTTTTTTACAAACACCCGTGCGCCTTTTTTGAAGCTCTTCACCGCAGGGGCGAAGTCATGGGTGAAAATATTGTCCCCCAGAATCATGGCCACATCGTCTTTGCCAATAAAATCCTCCCCGATCAGAAAGGCCTGCGCCAGCCCTTCGGGCTTATCCTGCACCTCGTAAGCGAAACGGCAGCCAAACTGTTTGCCGGAACCAAGCAGATTCACAAAATCACCGCTGTGATCCGGCGCCACAATAATCAAAATATCCTTAATTCCCGCCTTCAGAAGCGTTTGGAGCGGAAAATAGATCATGGGCTGGTTATAAACCGGCAGAAGCTGTTTGCTGGCGACTTTCGTAAGGGGGTGTAATCGGGTTCCCGAGCCTCCGGCGAGTATTATTCCTTTCATAGTAAGTAGTAAGAAATGTGTTCCGAATGGAACGAAGACGACCGAATGGAAGTCTGAAGTGAAATGAGGGCTCCGATGTGAAAATCTGCATGCAGATTTTTGCAATCAGAGAGCATTTCCCTATTGAAACAGTACAGGACCGCCCCTCAAGAAAAATATTTAAGAATAAAACTCTTTCACCTTTATAAGTACATCATTCAGATCAACATTTTCAGAATCAGCCTTGGCCCTTTCTTTCCATTCAGCGGTCCGATTCTGCATGGTTCGGGAGGATAACACAAGCCTAAGAGGAATGCCAATCAAATCCGCGTCATTGAATTTTTCACCCGCCCGTTCGTCCCGGTCATCATAAAGCACGGATATGCCCTCACGAGTGAGTACGGCATAAAGATTATCCGCTTCTTTGATGGTCTTTTCATCCGTCCCCAAAGAAATGAGGTGAACCTGATACGGCGTGACGGATTTGGGCCACATAATCCCCTTTTCATCATTAAACACTTCAACCATAGCCCCCATTATCCGTGAAGGGCCAATCCCATAACACCCCATAATCACGGACTGCATTTTGCCGTCATCATCCGTATACTTAAACTTAAAAGCGTCCGAGAACTTGGTACCAAGTTTAAAAATATTGCCAACCTCAATCCCCTTATTCTCTGCAAGGTCTTTGGAGTCGCATTCCGGACAAGTATCCTGATCATCCAGAATTTCACGATTGACCGCCACTTTGCATTTATCACAGGTATAAATGTAATCCTCACCTACGTCGGAAAGCACCTGATATTCGTGGGAATATTTACTAAACGCCCCACCCGATGCGTAGGTGATGTAGGTGATCTTTGGGTCAAAGCCAAGACGTTCGAAAATCTTGAAATAAGCCGCTTTCACTTCATCGTAATAACGATCCAGATCTTCCTGAGATACATGGAACGAATAAAGATCTTTCATAGCGAACTCCCTTCCCCTTAGAACACCGGATTTAGCGCGCGGCTCATTGCGGAACTTCGTCTGGATCTGAAAAACCGCAGTGGGTAAATCTTTGTAAGAAAAAACATAATCCTTCACCAAAGGGGTAACAATTTCCTCATGGGTAGGCCCAAGTGCAAAATCCTTCTCCCCCGCCCCCTTTAGCCGAAAAAGGACATCCATGCTGTCCCAGCGATCGGTTTTTACCCAGTTTTCCTTAGGGTGCAGTACCGACATGCTAATTTCTTGCCCGCCCACCGCCTCCATCTCTTCACGGATGATCTGCTCGATATTGCGAAGTATTTTAAGCCCGAGCGGCAAATAGCTGTAAACCCCGGCGGCTTCCTGATGGATAAAGCCACCCTGCACCAAAAACTTGGCGTTCGCGCTGTCCGCATCGTGAGGAATAGTTTTAGAAGTTTTACTGAAAAGTTTGGAATATCTCATAATAAAAGTCTCAAGTGCGGGTCTCAAGTGCGAGTAAAGTCTTGAGACTCGTCACTCGCACTCGCACTATATTCTATAAGATATATAGATTGCCTACAAGGGAAACATTTGGTAGGATATGACCGTAAAATTAAAAATCAAAATGAATAAAAAGCTTAAAAAACTATTACGGATCGGTTTACCCCTTGGCGTTCTTTTGGTGGCGCTTTTCGCGTTGGATGCCACGGTTCTGGCTCAATTCCAGCCCCCTACCCTAATCCCCGCTGAAAACGTGGATATTGGCGGACGAGGAGGGGCTTGTATTGGATTGGCGGATATGATTCGAAGCGGTGACATTCATTTGCGGAATATCCCCTGCTTCATCAAGTTTTTTACTCAAACCCTGGTGGGCATCGCGGGAAGCATCTCCGTCGTCTTTATCATGGTCGGCGGTTACCGCTATGTGATCAGCACCGAAGAAGACGCCAAATCCGGAGGCAAGAAAACCATTATTTACGCCCTGATCGGTTTAGCGGTCTCACTGCTGGCCTGGGTCATCATCGACCTTGTCCTCCAGCTTGCCACTGAATAATTAATCTTAAATCTCTAACCTAAAAAAACCATGTCTCCTAAACGTTCTACTACAAGCTGGTTCAAAAAATCCCGGAAAAAAATCGATCAGCTTAAAAAAACCCTTCAGGCCCTCACCAAAAAAGAAAGAGAACTGGAACATGAAGAAAAGGCATTGGAAAGAATGGTTGAAAAGCCAAAACAGGAAGTAAGAGTTGTTTTATCCATCGACTCTATCATAAAGGCAGCCCTTGCTGTTTTGGGAGTTATAGGGTTTGCCTATCTGCTTTTTTTCTTAAAAAACATTCTCATCCTCTTTCTGGTGGCCTTATTCCTTGCCGCCGCCTTTAATCCGGGGGTGGACAAGCTCCAGAAATACCATATCCCCCGCGGACTCGGGATTGTCCTTCTTTATCTGGTTGTCCTGGGGGTCATTACGCTGATTTTTACTTCACTGGTGCCGATCATTGCAGACCAGGTCAGCAGTTTGGCAGGATCCGTTGTGGGCATGGTTCAAAATATTGTCTCCGGCGATGAAGAATCCTGGTTTATGCAAAAAATTCAGCCCATTGCCAATCAGATCTGGGAAAACGTGGATCAGGCGCAAATTATTGATACTTTGACCAAAGGGCTGGGAGAAATCGGCTCTAAACTGAAAAGTTTTGCGGGCAATGCCATCGGGGCCATTTTTACGATATTTAACGGTATCTTTAATCTGATTCTGGTTTTGATCCTTACTTTCTTTATGGTAGTCAACAAACAGCACACCAGCAACTTCTTCCACTCGCTCTTCCCGCACAAATATTCCGGTTACATCTCTGTAAAAACCAAAGAAATCAGTATCAAAATCGGAGAATGGATCCGGGGTCAGTTACTTCTGGCTTTAGCTATGGGGCTTTTGACGCTTATTGTGTTCTCACTCATAGGGCTCAATTATGCTTTGACGCTAGCCATGGTTGCCGCTTTAGCGGAATTCATCCCCTATATCGGTCCACTCATAACTTTCCTGTCGGCAGCTTTGATCGCCCTTAATCAGGATCCCGTTTTACTCCTCTGGCTGATCCCGGCCTATGCTATCATGCAGTTCCTGGAAGGGAATATCATGGTACCCCTTATTGTAGGAAGATCTGTTGGTTTAAATCCAGTTGTTGTTCTCTTTGCATTACTATCTGGTGCAACAATTGGCGTTAAGATTGGAGGCAGTATCGCGCTCGGGCTGGTCGGCATGATCATTGCCGTGCCGATGGCCAATATCATCTCGATTTTTGTGCAGGACTATACAGAACGGAATAAATAAAACTCGTTGACCAATTAGCGGTAAGCAGTAAGCTATAAGCTGTAAGCTTAATCCTTACCGCTTAGAACTTACTGCTTAATTTGGATGATGAAATTATTGGTCAATGAAATTTTTTATAGTATCCAGGGCGAAGGGCCAACTATTGGCAAACCAGCTGTTTTTGTGCGCCTGGGCGGCTGTAATTTGGCTTGCGCGTGGTGCGACAGTAAATACACGTGGGATCCAAAATGTGCTGACAATAAGGTATGGACCATTAAAAAAATCATTCGGGAAATTAAAAAATACCCATGCAGGCATCTCGTCATCACAGGGGGCGAACCTTTACTGCAACAGGACAAACTGAAGATTCTGCTAAGCAAACTCAAAGGCTATACAGCTGAAATAGAAACCAATGGGAGCCTTCCAATAAAAATTTCCAGACTTATTGAACAAATTAATTGCTCACCAAAACTCAAAAATTCAGGTAATCCCACCTACTCTCTTAGAGTGAAACCAACCAATAAAAAAGTCTTGTACAAATTTGTTGTACAAAAAGGAGAGAATTTAAAGGAAATCAATGCTTTTATCCGAAAATACAAAATCCCAAAAAAAAAGGTCTATCTGATGCCTGAGGGCATCTCCAGAGATGCAATCCTAAAACGCTCGACGTGGCTCATTGAGATTTGTAAAAAAGAAGGCTATAACTTTTCACCGCGATTGCATATAATGCTTTATAATAATAAACGTGCCGTTTAAGTGTCTCGTGACTAGCGACTCGTGACTTGCGATACACAAGACACGAAGCACGAGGCACGAAATATAAAATTATGAAAAAAAGTGCAGTCATATTACACTCCGGTGGCCAAGATTCGACAACCTGTTTAGCGTGGGCACTCACAAAATTCAAAAACATCGAACTGATCAGTTTTGATTACGGCCAGCGCCATAAAGCGGAAATCCGGGCCGCTCAGACGATCGCAAAAAAATTAAACCTAAAACACACCACGCTCAAACTTCCGATCCTCAAAGAACTCACCAAAAACGCCCTGACCAACCAATCCGTTAAAGTGAAGGCGGGAAAGAAGGGACAACTCCCCAATACCTTTGTGGATGGCCGAAATGCCATGTTTTTAACAACCGCAGCCATCTACGCCAAACAGAAAGGCATCACAAACATCGTAACAGGCGTTTGCCAGACGGATTATTCCGGCTATCCGGATTGCCGCGAGCCATTCATTAAATCCATCCAGAAAACCCTTCAGCTGGCCATGGAATACCCATTTAAAATCCACACGCCCCTCATGAACCTGACCAAGGCCCAGACCGTGGAACTGATGGATAAACTTGGAAAACTCGATCTTTTAAAGTACACTCACACCTGCTACGAAGGCATCTCCCCCGCCTGCGGCAAATGCCCGGCCTGTAAATTGAGGTTAAAGGGGTTTAAAGAATATGGGATCGACGATTTGATATACTACCGATAAAATCCGCCCCGGATATCTGAAAGCGAGGATGGCATCCTCGCCCAACCGACAGCCGACATACATATGACCAACGAACTCTACAAAGAAGGCAAGGACTATAAACAAACGGATTTAACAAAAATCCGAAAAGAACTGAAGAAAAAGGCGCCTTTGGAAACCTTTAAATTCAAAGAACTGACAAAGGGTGAGCAATGGGTATCCATCAGCACCCCGGAATTCACAGCCATTTGCCCGTTTTCGAATTTTCCGGATTTTGGCACGGTCGAAATCCATTACGTGCCGGACAAGGTCTGCCTGGAACTCAAATCCTTCAAACTCTACATCAATTCGTTCCGAAACATAAAAATCTTCCACGAAGCCGTGACGGAAGTGATCTTCGCGGACTTTCTGGAGGCTGTGAAACCCAAAAAAGCCCATATCATTGTGGATATGAACGTGCGTGGGAATGTGAAGACCGTGTGTGAGAAGAAATTTAAGTGTTAAATCTGATCCAGAAGGACGCTGAAATCCAATCCTTTTAACCCTTGCTTCAGCGACTCATGGAGTTCTTCAGGGTCAGCTCCATCAGACACCTTTTGATGAAGTTCAGCGGCCAAATTTTCCAAATACCGATGAATCAATTCAAAAATCCCAATCAAACGGCTCATTTTCTTTGGGTCTGGATAATCGGCGAAAAGCTCATTGATTTGGTTCGAGGCCGACCGATATAAATCCCGCGCAAAATCCATTAATCCATTAAGGCTGGTCTTTGCTGATATTTGATTCAACCGATCTACGATACCTTCCCGATCGCGCTCCACTTGGAATAAACGAAGGGCGGCAATGGCTTTAGCCAGCTCTTTTTGATCAGAGGGTCTGATGGATTTTTTGCGTAGCGCCGAAGTCGCTCCTGCAATTTTTCGCGCGTATAAATTAAACGGCCGCATCCGAAGATCAGGCAAATTTTTGTGTTTAGCGGAAATGCTGGTAGCCCGTCCCAGCAAAGCACCGCGAAACGCTTGCAGATGCTTCACGAGCGATGCCTCACAATCCTTAATCACCGCTTCAAGCTGTTTGCGGTTCTTTTTATTGGATTTATCAATTCTCCCGATGCCTTTTTCACGTTCTACAATACGTTCTTTAGCTTTTGTTAGTCGCGCTAAGCCGGCCCCTGGATTGATTTGGCCGCGACGATCTCGTAACCGGGTCAACTGGATCGCTTCCCGGGCTTGTTTTTTGGGTTTAACTCGGACGCCTTTAAAATAATCAGGCATGGTGTGCAAAGAATCCCTGGCTGTCTTCCGTGCCTTTGATTTTTCAGATGCGCTTTGATCCGCACCAATAGCCCCTAAATGTTTCTGACGGACGGCGATGGATTGCTTAGAGCGATCCAGCTTCTTTTTCTCCCTTTCTTGTCCTTCCTCCATATGGCTGTACATTCGGAGTAAAGGATAAGCACTGTAAAAAAGCTGAGGCTCCTTGTGTCCTTTAGACGGATTGGATCGAGGGTGAATGATTACGCCATCCACCTCAGGATGATGATCATGAACTAAAAGAAAGTGGGGGTTTCGATTTCTTTTTGGCTTCCCAAAATCAGACAATTCCTCAATATGTTCATCGCAAAACGCTTTATAGCGCGGAATCGCCTTCCATGTGATATATAATCCCATTTTAAAATCAGCATTCTCCGGGTAATCTGCAACCTTCAAAGCCTGTAAGTACCAATGGGGTATTCGGGTTGGATCCATCACAATATAACGCCCGGGAAGATCGTGATAACTTATTTTTCCATAAAACCCTTCTCGTTTAGGCATCGAACGATGCATCCAATTAGTATGCATTCGTTGAAGTTCAATAAAAGCACTTGGATTGTCTTTGGCTCGATCCCAATCTTCTTTTTTTGAAGCAAAGAAAAACTCTTGCTGAAGCACTGAATTTCGCAGTTGGCTGGGAAAGGGGTTGACCTTCCTTAAGAATTCCAATGCGGCCTGAGACTCCTGCCCTTCTCTTTCTAACTTACATAAGCGTTCCCTTGACTTTTCTATCAACTCGGTTTTTTTCTGATAATATTCTTCCCGGTCTGCCTCTTTATGGCGACTGGCAATGCCTTCATCTTTTTCAATACTGGCAGTTAACTTTTGAATTTTCTGACGACGATCCAAAAGCTGCTCGAGCCGTTCTGAACGGAGAAGATCGATGCCAGTCGGTCGCTTCTTCATAAAAATTTATAGATAAATAAGAGGAAAGTATTTTACACCATCCCCTTTTGATTTGTCGATATTAAAAAGAGGATGACGAGAGCCTTAACCTCTGATAAACTAGCTTCTGTGTATGCCCGTGTAGCTCAGTGGATTAGAGCACTGGTCTTCGGAACCAGGTGTCGGGGGTTCGAGTCCCTTCACGGGCACCATTTTGAAAGAAGTGGTCGAGGAGGGATGAGAACCCGAGGGTTCGCCTGAACAAACGAGCGTAGGCCGATAGGCCGTAAGCGAGTATTACAAAGCTCGACCGCGCAACCTCCGAAGCCTTGGCGAAGGAGGTGAGCATGTGAGAATATCCCTCTGCGGGCACCATTATTTTAATATAAAAACAGAGAGATGATATGAATCGCAATAATGCTGAATGTCAAACACCGGAAGGCTCTCAAGAAAATAAACCTGAAACTCAGGATGATATAAGAATAACTATTTCTGAAAGCAGAAAGAGGAAGAAAGTGCTATTAGTTAACCCCAAATCACAGCCTACGTACTGGTCATACGATTATTGTCTGCCATATGTTCAAAAAAAAGCAGCTTATGCACCTCTTGGTTTGATTACATTGGCGGGAATGCTGCCAAAAAATTGGGATCTTAGTTTGGCGGACCTAAGTACCGGACCACTCCAGCAGGACGAATTAGAAAATTCTGATGCCGTATTTCTTGGCGGCATGCATATTCAGGCTAAGTCATTTCATGAAGAGGCTAAGCGTGCACAAAGGGCGGGTAAGGTTGTGGTAGGTGGTGGCCCTTACGTTACATCCAGTCCTGAAGAATGCGAAAATATAGATCATTTGGTCATAGGCGAAGCAGAGGGTGGAATTAAGGAATGGTGTGAGGCGTTTGAGCAAGGCCGTGCGCCTAAAGTAGCAGAAATGGAGCCATTTCCCAGTTTATTAAAAACACCCCTGCCTCGTTATGATCTGCTCAAAATAAATGATTATTCGAGCATGGGCTTGCAATTGGGCCGGGGATGCCCTCAAAACTGTGAATTTTGTTCGGTAACAAAGTTAAATGGCCGCGTTCCACGCCTCAAAACAACGGAACAATTCTTAACAGAAATTGAAGCTTTGTACGAAACTGGTTATACGGGATCTGTTTTTATTGTGGACGATAATTTTATAGGCAATCGTAAAGAGGTCGAAAAAAAATTGCCGAAGATTGCCGCTTGGCAAAAGGAACATGGCTATCCTTTCGATTTTTTCACACAAGCAGATCTGAGGCTAGCTAAGTCTGATGCATTCATGGCCAAAATGGTAGAAGCCGGCTTTAGCGGTGTCTTTTTAGGCATAGAAACTCCCTCAAAAAAAGCGCTGCAGGAAGCTGGCAAAAATCAAAATGTAAACGTTGATCTTGATAAGGCGGTACGTAAAATTACAAAAGCTGGGCTTGAATGCATGGCCGGCTTTATTGTGGGATTTGATAGCGATAATGAAGAATCTCTGGATGAGTTAGGTCATTTTATTTCTCGAAATCCAATTCCACAGGCTATGGTTGGGGTCCTTCAGGCATCGCCTCAAACAGATCTTTTAAAACGCATGGAAGCAGAAGGGCGCATGTTAGATTCTTTTGATGGCGAACAGTTTGGAGTTGCAAATTTTAAAACTGTCATGGAAGCTTCTAAACTAAGGGAGGGGTATGCCAAAATTTTGAAAAATATCTATGCTCCAAAAGCCTATTTTGATCGTTGCCTCCAACTCCTTAGGATGCGTGATAATCCTCGCCACGCACTTTATAAAAAGCGGCTCATTTTTGGCCTAAAGGCACTTAAGAATTCTTTATTGAGGCAGGGGCTAAAGTCATCGTATAGAACAGACTATTGGCGTTTTCTAGCGACGGTAGCACTCACCATGCCTAGCAAATTTCACACCGCAATCACCCAGGCAATAAAGTTGGCCCATTATTATCGTTTCACGCATGAAGACGTAATGCCTCGGTTAGCGTAAATGGACATCAATTTATCTCAGCCGCTTCCTCTCCTGCCAAATCGTAAGAACCGGGCTGGCTATGAAGATGGAAGAATAGGTTCCCGCAATAATGCCGATGATCATGGCAAAGATGAAGATGCGGAGGGATTCGGCGCCCAAAAAGAACAGGGCAACAAGAGTAAAGAGCGTAGAAACCGAAGTATTGATGGAACGGGACAAAGTTTGATTCAGGCTAAGATCAACGATATCTCCAAAGGTGTCATCCCTCCCCTGCTGTTTGAGATTTTCGCGGATACGGTCAAACACCACAATCGTGTCATGCACCGAAAAACCCATGATGGTTAAAAGCGCGGTGATCAAAAAAGCGTCCACCTCAAAACCCATCAAAGCAAACACGCCCAAGGTAATCAGGACATCGTGGACCAATGCCACAATCGCGCACACGCCGAACCGCCACGGGCTGATACGCTTAGGAACCCGGCGGAAAGCGTAGGCAATGTAAAGCACAATGGCAATCAATGCGATCGATAACGCGGTCATTGATTTACGTTTAAGGGTTTCTCCGACCTTTGGGCCGATTGTGGTAAACCTGATTTCCTCAAAAGCGCCAAGCTGTTCAGTGATCGAAGCTTTAACAGCATCATACTGTTCCTCAGATAGATCTTTCCCATGCACTATATAGGTATCCTGGTCAGTTACCGTGATCTGACTAACCGTATTAGCAACCGCTCCGTCAATCGTATCCCGAAGCGCCTGAAGCTGATCGGTTCCGGCCTCGTCAAACTTAAGCTCCATCAACGTTCCACCCGTAAAATCAATGCCGAGCTGTAAAAACTGGCCGTATCGGACTTTGTTGCTCACCATTGCCCCAACCCCGATCAGAATGACAATGGCGGAGATCATAAACCACCATTTCGTGTATTTGATGAATTTAAATTTCGTATTCATGATATTAATTAGGTTGTAGCTTATTAGCTGTTTAGCTGTTTAGGTCCTAAGAAGCTAAACAGCTAATCCCTAAACAGCTAATTAGATATCAAGATTCTTAACCTTTTTCGCATGTGTCTGGATGAATTTGCGCCGCGGGAGCACCTCGGCACCCATCAGGGTGTCAAAAATCGAATCCGCCTTCTCTGCATCCTCAATGGTGACCTTAAGCATAGTTCGTCTGGTAGGATCCATGGTGGTTTCCCAGAGTTGTTCGGGGTTCATTTCACCCAGACCTTTATAGCGTTGGATGGAAACCCGAGGCTTCTTGCCTTTCTTTTCAGCCGCTTCTTCAGCTCCTTCTTCAGATGCCTCTTCTTCCTCCTCTTTTTCCTCTTCCACATCTTTAATGCCAAACTTGGCAAGAAGACTTTCTTTCTCTTCATCTGTATACGCATACTGAATGTTCTTACCCTTGGCAACCTTATATAAAGGGGGTTGGGCAATGTAAATATACCCCGCTTCAATCAAAGGCTTATAATAGCGATAAAAGAAAGTAAGAAGCAGTGTTCTGATATGCGCGCCGTCCACATCCGCATCGGTCATAATGACAATGCGATGATAGCGGGATTTGGTGATATCAAAAGTCTCACCGATTCCGCTCCCCATCGCGATGATAAGTGATTTGATCTCGTTATTGGCGAGCATTCGGTCCAACCGGGCCTGCTCCACATTCAGAATCTTTCCACGGAGCGGCAGGATGGCCTGAAAATAACGGTCTCTTCCTTGTTTGGCGCTTCCGCCGGCACTGTCTCCCTCCACAATGTAAAGCTCACTTTCGGAGGGGTCTTTCGAAGAGCAGTCGGCCAATTTCCCCGGAAGCATAGCCCCTTCCAGCGCTCCTTTCCTAAGCACAGTGTCACGAGCCGCGCGGGAAGCAAGGCGGGCACGAGCCGCCAACATGCATTTGGCCACAATAGATTTGGCTTCGTTTGGATTTTCTTCGAGATATTCGGCAAATTTATCATTAAATGCCGATTCAACGGCCGTTCTAACTTCAGGATTCCCCAATTTTGATTTTGTCTGCCCCTCAAACTGAGGATCAGCCAGCTTAACAGAGATAACCGCGGTAAGCCCTTCACGTACATCTTCGGTAGTCATGTTATCATCCTTTTCCTTCAAAAAGCCTTTAGAACGGGCAAAAGCATTAACCGTACGGGTTAAAGCGGAGCGGAAACCGGTCAAATGCATACCGCCTTCCATCGTATGAATATTATTGGCAAACGTAATGATGTTTTCATTGTAGGTTTGGGTATACTGGAGAGCGATTTCAATCAATGCCTCATCCGTTTGCTTTTCCATATAAAAAGCATTGGCAATCGGCTCTTTGTTATGATTCAAGTGATCAACGTACGAACGAACGCCTCCTTCAAAGTAAAAACGGTATTTCAAGGTATTTCCTTTGGGAAGTTTTCCTTCATACAAATCAACACGCTTGTCTTCCAGTGAAATCATTACCCCTTTGGTCAAATAAGCCTGTTGGCGCAAGCGCGTCATAATGGTCTGGGCATCGAATTCAACGCTCTCAAATACTTTGGGGTCAGGCCAAAAAGTAATGGAAGTGCCTGTCGATTTCGTCTCCCCCACTTCTTCAATGTCTCCTAAAGCTTTTCCCATCTTATACTCCTGGCTGTAGACTTTTCCGTCCCGGCGCACCTCGACCAACAGTTTAGTAGAAAGCGCATTGACCACGGAAACCCCCACTCCATGGAGGCCGCCGGACACTTTGTAGCCGGAATCATCTCCACCGAACTTTCCACCAGCATGCAAAGTGGTCAGAACCGTTTCCAAAGCCGAAAGGCCAGTGGTTTTATGTTTGTCGACCGGAATTCCCCGCCCATTATCGGCAATGGTCACACTGCCGTCCTCATTAATAACAACTAAAATTCTGTCGCAAACCCCGAGCATCGCTTCATCAATGGAATTATCCACCACTTCCCAAATCAGACGATGGAGGCCGCGGACATCGGTGGTGCCGATATACATACCCGGGCGTTTGCGAACCGGATCCAAACCCTTTAAAACCTGAATCTGCTCCGCTGAATAACTATTTTGATTTTCTGCCATAATTTTTCGAAAGATTAAAGATTAAAGATTTAGGATTAAAGTTGGAGACCCTTAAATCTTTCAACTTAAATCTTAAATCTACAAAAAAAGACCCTATTAACTTTATAATAAAGCGTCTTGTTTCGCAAGAGTACTTACTCATTTCTGAATTCTGATTTCAGATTTCTGAATCAAATGATAAATGTCAAATGACAAATAGAACCTGTCTGCCGACAAGCAATATCTGAAATCAGAATTCAGAAATCAGAAATAATTATTCTTCTTCCTCCCCTCCCCCCTGGCCCGGCAATGCGGGGCCGCTTTCCTCTTCTTCCTCATCCTCTTCCACCACCTCTTCCTCAGCCGCTTCAGCCGCCTCAGCGGCTTCTTGCGCTGCCTGCTGCGCTTCATAGGCAGCTGCTGCCTCCCCGCCTCCAATGCGCTCAAATTCTTCAAAAGTCATGGAATCCACGGTACTGCCAGTGGTCTGGAGAATAATATTTTCTAAACGATTGGCAGAAACATTAAACACAAAATCCAAAATCTTGTCCCCGCGCACATAATCCTTAATTTCCACCCGCTCTGCCGGCAAAGGGGTTTTGATATTCCCCTCAAGAATCGTAATGCCCTTACTCTTCAGATAATCAATAACCCAGAGGGTCGAAAGGCTTGTTACATATTCATTGACAGCCGTATTCTCAGCGCTGAAGAGCGGATGTTCCACCGTGATAAAAACCTTGGCAGTCCGGTCGTAAACTCCATTCAGTTCAAGCGGCATCGATTTGACCCGAAGGTCTTGGAAAGTGACTAAATTCCGCTCAATATCGACACTGATATTCTGTTCATTTGTCAGCAAATCCTGATCCCTGAATTCAATAACTGACTCGCTCAACACCTTTTTCTTCTCTTCCTTGCCGTGGATGACGCCAAAAACCTTAACAGCCAATTCATTCGGACTGATTTGCTGGCCGGAAAGATCAACATCCGAATCCTTAACCGTCACATTTGAAAGAGTTTTGGTGACGGAATTATAATCAAAATCCGCAATTACCTTGCGTGCGCCTTCCGGTTCCTTGACCGTTACACCAATTACACTAAATTCACTCAGGGTGGCTGGGTTTAAAACAGTCACTTGCCGGGAACTGGCAATAAGAATATTAAAAATTTCCAATTCCTTGATCATCAGCTGAACCGCAAGATCCTGAGCAATCACCTGGGCGCGCCGGGCTTCTTCAGTGTCGGTAATACTCAAAAAATCCGTCAGGTCACTGATATCCACCTCGGAAATATGGGCATATTGAGCTTTAACCTCACCGGCTATGGCAATACGGACAAAATCCTCCAGTGCGTAATTTCCTGCAATCGGTGTTTCATTAAGCACAATGTCATACACTGCATTGGTAGAATAGTCGTACTGGGCTGAAAAAGTGAGAGAAGATCCGTCCTTGGTCCGCTCAATCAAGCGGGCGATCTTGACTTCAAAGGTAAACGGAAAATCAGGATTGCCAATAATATCCTCATCCAGAACCACAATCCGCACAGAGCCAAACGCTTTAGCAACATCATCAACGGTCGGATAAATCGGTTTTTCTTCAATGGGCTTTGTTTCCTCCAAAAGCGATACAAAACGCTCCTCAATACCCTTGTCACGCTCCTGGGCT
>Ga0114920_10000462_pt1 | contig 17660 bp, 13 predicted proteins | sample ChitaG_FD_88683 | JGI IMG/M metagenome (GOLD analysis project Ga0114920, IMG submission 88683) | Deep subsurface microbial communities from South Pacific Ocean to uncover new lineages of life (NeLLi) - Chile_00310 metaG | ecosystem: Environmental > Aquatic > Marine > Oceanic > Sediment ... | reverse complement strand
GGAAGTTACATATTCCTTTTGCGGATATAAGTTATGTTTGCTCAGCGGGGCCACAGCCATGCCGCAGTTACCTATGACTTCCGTGGTTATTCCTTGCATTATCTTAGGTCTTTCCGAAGACTGTCTCATCAATTCAACGTCGGCATGGCTATGAAAATCTATGAATCCTGGGGAAACAGTCAGTCCCTCCGCGTCAATCACTTCTCTGGAACTTACATTTCGCAGGGAACCAACCTCCTTGATTAGCCCATTTACTATACCTATATCGGCTGCAAAACCTGCTCTTCCTGTTCCATCAATTATGAATCCATTTTTGATTATTAGGTCTAGCATTACATGTCCCTTCTACCAGAACCTCATTCTAGCACAGAATCTCATTGAAATGCAACTATTTTGGGCAGGCGAGAGCAAATCAATAGAGGAAAAATCACACCACCAGGTGGGAAGGCGTGAAATATATTGTACCTGCGGCTCCAACGTCTCACAAACCGCAGTAAGCAGAGCCTACCGACTAACTTTCCTTTCCTTGACTTTGTTTCCCAAGTTGAACTCACCACTGTAGGCGAACAAGGCTGGGAATCCCCCTGTATGAAGGAAAATGACTGTTTCACCTGCTTTGATCTTACCTTGTTTGATATGGTCAATGAGTCCCGACATAGCCTTTCCAGTGTAAACAGGATCCAGGAGAATTCCTTCCGTTTCAGCGACAATCCTAACAGCCTCCATTCCCTCCTGGGTGGTCTTGCCGTACCCCATACCTACATAATCCCCATAGGATATTACTTCTGAAGCCTTCACCCGGATGCCTAAACCTAGTATCCCAGTACCCATGTTGGCTATTCCAGCTATGACGGTTGGGGCATCTTCTCCCCATGTCATATCTAGGGGGTTGATACCCACTATGGAAAAGTCAAGGCCCAGATACTTAGCTCCGAGAACTAAGCCTGCCTGAGTGGTATCGGCAGAGGCAACATAGAGGTAACTAGGCTCGAAATCCATGTCCTCTAGTTGCTCGCATATCTCCAGAATGCAGTTTGCATAAGCTATGGCATCCAGTCCTAGATCGTCACTGTTGGCCATTCGAGCAAGATAGGGATGGTGTCCTTTGTCTCGCAGCTTCTCTGCCACCTCTTTCATTACGCGTATCTGTTCTGCCGGAGTAGCTGCCTCAATGATTTCTACATCGGCTCCTGTCAAAAGATCTATCAAGAGGTTACCCTGCACCTCAAGGTCTATGTCCCCACGAACCTTACGTAAAACAAGATATGTCTTCAGACCCAGCTTGCTGCAGGCAGCAGCCATTTGTCGGCAGTAGTTAGATTGGGCTGCCGCTCCCGCTACTATTGTATCTGCCCCCATCTTTAGGGCGTGACCCAGAATAAACTCGAAAATGCGAGTCTTGTTTCCCCCCAAGGCAAGACCGGTCAGATCATCCCGCTTAAAATAGAGCAGGGGACCTTTCAAGGCTTCAGAGAGCCGTGGAGCCATCTCAAGTGGAGTGGGCAAATGGGCCAAATGGACCCGGGGTAGTTTCCCTATGCACTCTTGAAGCTCTTGGGCTTTTTCTTTTTCGTATTTGAACATTTTTTTCTCCTCAACCCTTCACCTTAACCATAATTTCTCATAGCGATGATTCCCTTCTGAGTTGCTGGGACAATAGCAGAGACTAGTTAGTCTGATGTGATCAATCAACCTCTACAGCTAACCTTCTCTTAACCGACTCCTCAATTGCTAGAACAACCTTTGTTGCCTCCAAACCATCCTTTCCACTCACAGCAGGCTCTTTGTCCTGGGATAGGACCTCCACAAAGTGCCATATAGCCTCTATGGCTCCTCCCCGGGGCTTACCTGGAGTGCCGGGAAGGAAAAACATATCAGGATGTGCGTAGTAGGGTTGATCGCTAGGCTGGTCAGTATACTTAGCTATAGCGCTATTTTGAGCAGCATTCACATATACTGCCCCCTTGCTTCCAAAAAGTTCTAATCTAAAATCTATTAGGGAGGGTGAGGAATTCTCAGGTAAAAGCCACGAATTTTCCACCATTGCTGAAGTTCCTTTCCTGAATTCCAGTAAAACCTGAAAATAGTCCGGGCAGTTTATTCCCTCGCCTTTCAAAACCTTAGATTGAGACAGTGCAAAAACCCTTTTTACCTCATCAGCCAGAATCCAGCGCAAAAGATCTATACAGTGAATACCCAGAAACCATGCCTCATTAGTGTTGGCCACCCAACTCAACATTTTTCTAGGAACGAAAAGGGTATCACTCAATCGAACAAAAGCATGCATAGGTTCTCCCAGTTCACCCTTTTCCATACTTTGTTTTACTTGCATAAAAGGTAGGACCCACCTACAATGAAAATCCACCATCAACTTTATGCGATTTTGCTTCGCTGCATTCATAATGGATTCACAGTCCTCCACAGTGGTCGCAAGAGGTTTCTCAATAATTATGTCTTTACCAGCATTAGCACAAGCAATGGCAGGTTCACGATGCGCAAAATCTGGTGTGGCAATGGAAACAGCGTCAATATCTGCTTTCCGCAGCATCTCGTCACAATGAGTATAGTAAGTTCCAACATTGTATTTTTTTGCGGTTTCTCTCAGCCTTCCATCGTTAAGATCGCATATGGCTACTAGTTTTGCATATGGGTGTGCTTGATAAGCTCTAATATGTTGTTCTCCCCATATTCCTACTCCCACTACAGCGGTTTTAACCGGATGCATGTTCTCCTCCTTTGTCTAAATTTGTAGTTGGTATTTGTTTTGGCTCGGTTTACCTTAACTGAGGTATGATTCCCCCTACCAGATACTTCCTCACTATAAAACCTATTATGATAGTGGGTATGATAGCCAAAATAACATCGGCACACAGCAAGGACCAGCTAATGTCTCTGGAAGAAGAAATGGCAGCTATTAGTACAGGCATAGTTTTGGATCTATATGTTTGGGCAAGTGACAAGGCATAAAGGAATTCTATATAGGAAAGAAAAAATGCGAGAATTGTACCAGCCAGTACTCCCCCCTTTGCCATTGGGATAAGTACACGCCACATCATTTGTGGCTCAGAGCAACCGTCAACAAATGCAGCATCGATGACTTCGGACGGGATCCTAGACAGATAACCCCGGAAAAAGAAAACTGTCAGAGGAAGTGTCATTGCACTATAGATAAGTATAAGGGAGAGTTTGGTATCCAATAAATTCAAGGATTTGATAATGATGAAAAAGGGAATTACTACCGCCACCGGGGGTAATAGTCTACTCAGAAGAACACAAACAAAAATTGCTTCTTTTCCGGTGAATTTCTTATAAAGAAAAGTATAGGCGGCACTTAATCCTACACCAAAATTAATGAGAGCCACACATGAAGCAATTATCAGACTATTGACCACTGTGGGGAGGATATATCTTGCCGACTCTACTACACGAGATCGAATCATTGATCCCTTTTGCCTCGGGGCTACACCGGTAAATATATATTTATAATTATCAATAATCATTTCCCTAGGCTTTAGACTGAATGTAGGTGCGATAATGTCCTCCTCATACTGAAAGGACATAAACAGTATCCAGAGTATTGGAACCAAAATAAACATAAATACACACAGCATGCAAAAATAAAGTAAAATCTTTTTTATGTGTTTTCTCAACACCATCTTCTACTCCTTAGGACTTTGAAAGAGATGGAGAAATAATTTTTAGTAGTAAGAAAAGAATTGCTGCAATAACTCCGGTTAAAATGATAGAAAGAGCAGTTCCCTCCCCAAAGTTTAGAAAAGAAAAAGATTTTGAATAAGCATAATAAGATAATAAGGTTGTTGCTCCTGCAGGACCTCCACCAGTCATAATGTATACCAGATCAAAAGTTATGAGTGCAATGATGGTCTCATAAACTAATACAATAAGAATAATCGGCTTTAATAAGGGAAGAGCGATGTGCACCAATCTAGTCCATGCGCCACCCCCATCGATTTCAACGGCATCATAGTAGTCCGGCGGAATAGCTTGCAAACCAGCCAAAATGAAAATCGTTGCAAAGGGCATCTCTCGCCATATCTGAGCCAATATTACAGCCATCTGAGCTATTTTGGGATCAGTTAGCCAGGCCATATAATCCTCCGGCTTCACCAAGCCCAAAGTTCCCAGCGTCTTATTAATCAATCCAAAATCTGGCGCAAAAATGAGTTTCCATATTAACCCTCCAATGGTATAGGGAAGGGCCCAGGGAAGAACTATCAGTGTTTTCAAAGCTCCGGAAAATCTTAATTCGTAAGATAGAAGGAGAGCAATCCCTAATCCTAATAGGAAGGCACCTGCAACACTTCCGCCTGTAAACAGCAAAGTGCTGAAAAGGCTATCCGGAAAAAGCCGCTCTGATACCACAGAAACATAATTATCTAATCCAATAAAGGGGTGGCGTGGTTTAATTAGATAGTACTTGCGCAGGCTAAATTGAATCGCTTGTACAACCGGGTATACAGTGAATAAGGCTACAATGGCAACGAGGGGAAGGATGACCAAGTAGTTGCTGAGCAGATTTTTTTTCCTACGAGTCATTTATGTCTCGATTGCTAATTTTAGATGCACCCCACCCTTTCCTAACAGGGTGGGGTGCTTTTCCTAAGAAGCTATTCTGCCTCTTTCTTAAGTTTACTCCATCCACCGGCTAATGTCTTAACCATCTCAAGAGGAGTTACCTTTTTACCCAACATATAGTGCATTTCACTCCTTAACGATTCGGCCCACTCCATAAACCAGGGGGTCATCCCTTCTTTCGCCATCGAATATTTCCCTTCCTGTTCTTTTTCTACTCGAACATCACTCCATTTCTCGAGAGAGGCGATAATAGCTGGTTCTTCATACAGTGACTTATAACCAAATCCCAGTCCTTTTTCTAACGTCCATCTTTTTGCAACTACATATTCTCCGTCTGATTTGCCGCCAAAATACTCAATCAGTTTACCAGCAGCATTTACCGCTTCGTCTCCTGTCTTTACAGCCTGCTCTGTAAGAGCGTAGAACTTCCCACCTCCTACCGTATAGTGTGATTTTCCAGGCATAAGCATGAGTTTGAATTTCCCTGCATAAGGACTACTTCCAGGATGTTGGAGCTCAGCCAATGTGTATTTCTCCATAAGGGTGAATGTTCCCTTACCTGCCTGCATGGATTTTATGACATCTATTTCTTTATGTACCAAAGAAGCGGGATCCATTATCTTCGATTCGTTCAAGGCCTTATTAAGCCAGTCCAATGCCTGATGCGCAGCACTTCCTTCGTGATCGAAAATAGGGTTCAATTTCTCGTCAAACAGGGAACCAGGTTCGTTAGAATAGGTCATCGCATAGAAAATCTCCACCATCGAATGCTCATCCTTATGAAATTCCATTATGAGAGGGTATTTCTGGATACCAGCAGCTTTCAGTTTCTGGCACATTTCATTTACATCTTCCCAGGTCTCCGGCGTTCCGCTCAATCCCGCATCTTCTAAGAATTTACCGTTGGCAAACAAAACATAGGTATCTGCATAATAAGGAAGTCCATAGATCTTACCTTTATAGCTTAGTCCATCCAACACATAGGGTTTCATGTCATCTCTGTACTTCTCAAGCCCGGGTAAGTGTTCGGTCAGGGAACGTAGCCAACCAGCATCAGCCCAAGCCTGCAGCCACTGGTCATTGCAGTAAATGACCTCGGGAGCAGTACCTGTCACGAATCGGGTGGTGAGAGTTTCCGGATATACATACCAGCTTATATCTTCGGCCTCGACCTTGATTCCCGGATTGAGTTTCTCGAACTTTGCGATATTGTCTTGTACAGTCTCTACACCATATGTCCACATTATCATCCTAATGGTAACCGCCTGAGCAGATCCCATCATCAAAACCGCAGCTATTAACGACATGGCGACAATAACAGCGACTTTTTTCATTGTCTCTCCTCCTTTGATTTAGTTTGGTCCAAGAATTGACCTTCATTTTGACCGTAGGTCTAGCTTAGCTTATCCTCACCTCCTTTCAGTCTCCTTGTAGCTCTCGTTCTACAAGAGCTCTCTAATCCAATCTATATCAAGTTCAGCTAGTTTCTCTATGGTTGGGACACCCTCATCATCCCATCCCATCATCCGGTAATACGATTTAACAGCATCTTGGAACTCTTTCCTGGGAACACTTTTACCCTGGTAATTGCCCTTTTTCAAAGGGGTAAAAAACCGCGCTGGGAGTGAATCATGCCTTGGAGTAATCCCTGCTTTGACATTGAAAATGCGTGCCATAGACAGGGCTCTTTCACTTGCTTTCATCAATTCAAATAGGGAAGTTTCCCAGCCCGTGACAGCCTTAACCAGTTCCAGAATATCTCCTAACTTGAATGTTCTCCCGGGTGCAGCTACAAAGATACATATGTCAAGTATCATATAGATTCCCCATAACTGCTGGAGGTAGATAAACATGCGCACTTTCTTTAGACCAATATCAGTAGGATCCAGCGCATCAGACATACCAAGTGGCTCGACATCCGTTAGAAATTCTGAATCTTTGGAAGCGAAACACTCGTCGTGTTCCATTTCAATGTGGTCAGCACCTTTCGGGCCTACGGCGTAGCCCAGTCCCACACCTAGTTTGCCCCGCGGCTCATGCATTGCTGCTTCTTCACCTTTGACATGAACGGCAAACTCCTCTGATCCTTTTCCTATTCGCTCAGAAGCTCTTTTTACTCCCTCTGCCAGGAGATTACCCAAATTACGCCGCATCGCGATATCTTCAACAAGTCTTACCATCCCGGGTGCGTTACCGAATGTTAGTTCGATACCTCCTGTGTCATTAGTGTCTATGAATCCTTTCTGATAAGACTCCATGGCAAAAGCTATCACGTTGCCGGTAGAGATAGTATCTAGTCCGTACTTATTGCACAACTCATTTGCCTTAGCAACGGCCTCAAGATCATCTATCCCACAATTTGACCCGAAGGCAGCGATAGTTTCGTATTCTGGGCCTCCATACTTATGATCTACTGAGAAAGGACCAGTTCTTATCTCCACCTTTTTCTTGCATCCGACTGGACAGGCAAAACATCCTTCTTTTCCCACACCAATAGTTTCCTTCATTTTCTGTCCACAAATCTTTTGTGCACCTTCAAAGACACCTTCCTGAAAATTCCTGGTGGGAAGAACTCCCAAGTCATTCAGGCCGAGTAGTCCCCCAGATGTTCCAGTCTCAAACAAGATCGAGTTCACCGGATTATCTTTGAATTTCTGTGTGAACCATCGAGCTTTTTCTCTTACCTTATCCTCATTGTACAAACTGATCTTTTGAGTTCCTTTCACTGCTACAGCCTTCAATTTTTTCGATCCCATTACTGCTCCCATCCCTGTCCTCCCGTTAACATGTTTGATACCATTGTGAATGGAGGCATAACGAACCAAATTTTCTCCGGCCTGTCCTATGCAAGCCGCTCGGATTTTGGAATTGCCCAATTCTTTTCTGATGATATCTTCGGTCTCACCGGTGGTTTTCCTCCACAATTTTTGAGCGTCTCGTATCTCACATTGGCCATCATGGACCCACAAGAATACGGGCCGAGGAGAGGTACCTTCAATAACTATGGCATCAAATCCGGCTCTTTTCAGCTCCGGTGCCCAGAATCCTCCTGCTTCTGACTCGCCGTACCCTCCTGTAAGGGGAGATTTGGCTGCCACGGTGAATCGAGAGTTACCCGGAAAAGGGGCTCCGGTAACTACACTCGTAGCGAAAGCTAGTACATTCCCAGGGTCATAGGCACCAATTCGGGGATCCGAAATTAGCTTAAGTAAATAATAAAGTGCGAGACCCCTTCCACCTACATATTTCCGGTAAAATTCCTCATCTTGCTTTTCGATCCATACTTTTTTCTTCGTTAGATCTACCCTCAGGATTCTGCCCATATATCCGAATGGCATCAGTACACCTCCACTTTCTGCCCCCTGGGTACTTCGGTAATTTTGATCTCTGTGATCTCGATCTCGTGTAGTTCTCTCATTTAGGCTTACTCCGTATCCTTGGAAATAACCTGAGCTACCTGTCTGTTCCGAATTCGTGTGGCTGCACCTAGTATTCCTGTCGTCCCTCGATTGTCCTCCCCTGACCGCCTTTAACCATGGTCCGCGTTATGAAAGTATTGATCTGGTTTCTGATACAAATTCTATGTAGATTGTCGACTTTGTCAAATCGTCTTTTCTCTTGGCGCTCCAATCATTCCCTCACTTTCACTACCATCTCCAACTCAACGGTTATATCTCTTGGCAGACTGGATGTTCCCAGGGCACAGCGAGCGTGTTTTCCCTTCTCGCCGAATATCTTCTCCAGAAGCTCTGAGGCCCCATTGATTACCTCCGGTTGCTGTCCAAAATCTGGAGCGCCGTTTACAAATCCTCGCACCTGAACAATTTCTTCTATCTTGTCAAGGCTTCCAACCAGAGCCTTGACTGCAGCAAGACAGTTAAGGGCGCATATTCTTGCTGCCTCATAACCTTCTTCAATTGTTTTCTCTTTGCCTACCTTCCCTGTGTGAATGAGCTTTCCTTTTACAGAGGGCCCTTGACCTGAGCAGAATACCAAATTCCCCACTTTCTTAGCCGGAATATAGGCAGCTGCAGGCTTTGGCACTTCAGGGAGCGTAACCCCCATCTTTCTTAGTTTCTCTTCATAATCTGACATAAGTAACCCTCCTTCATGCAAGCTTTTGGTCTAGGAATTCTCTGACTTCTTCTAGATTGGGCTCAAGCTCTTTCGGTGGAATCTCAACGTATTTTTGTATAGTATGAGAGTCTTTGAATCCTGAGCCTGTTACCATACAGACGACAGTATCTTTTTCTTTTAGGATACCTCTCTTCTTAAGTTCTCTTAAGCTGGCAACCGAAGATGCACCTGTCGGTTCTGCGAATATGCCGGTAAGTCTCGAAAGGTTCTGTACGCTCTCAACTAAACTCTCGTCATCAACTGCAACTGCCGCTCCTCCACTTTCTCTTATGATCTTTAGAGTCAGGCTTCCATCATCAGAATAGCCCTGGAGAGGGTCGGCAATTCCCGAGGCGATGGTATGCGGAGTCCCCCACGCTCTTACCTCGCGCTCGCCCCTCTCAAAAGCCCTAACGATCGGAGCACATCCTTTTGCCTGTACACCTATCATAGCTGGGAGTTTGTCGACCAATTCGAGCTCCTTAAGCTCCTTATATCCCTTGTAGATACCTACCAGCAGGGGTCCTGCCCCAACGGGAACTAGAATCCAATCCGGAACCAGCCGGAGGTCTCGGTAAAGCTCATACGCTACTGTCTTATCGCCTTCAGTGGCAAAAGGGTTCAAGAAGGTGGAGGTTAAGTTGACCCACCCATATTCTCGAGAAAGCTCTCTGGCAAGACTGAAGCAGTCACTGTAGATACCTTTTATCTTGACGAGGAGTGCTCCCGAGCACACAATCGACAAGAGCTTGTTTCTGGGTGCGGTGGAAGGAACAATAATTATCGCCTTCATTCCGGCCTTTGCCGCATAGGTGGCAACCGCAACTCCTCCATTCCCAGTGGAAGAAGTTATGACCGCATTTCCCCCTTCCTCCTTGGCTTTAGAAATGGCGCAGGATGTGGGTCTATCTTTGAACGAACCGGTAGGATTTCTGGTTTCATCTTTGAGATAGAAATCGGCAAGACTTGTCAGTTCAGCCAGCCTCTCGCACCGAAAGAGCGGGGTGCCACCTTCTCTCAAAGTTACAATACTTTCTTTCTTTTTTATGGGAAGGAAATCCCGAAATTTCCACATTCCTTCATCTTTTTTCGTGCCAAGGTGTGAGCCAATTTCCTTCTTTTTCATGGCCTCATAATCATAGTCAACATCCAGGATCCCTCCACATTTTGAGCAGCTATATTTTGTGAGGAGAGGATATTCCTTTCCACATCTCAAGCATTTGAGTTTTGTGCCAAACATGTTTTATCCTTGTGGGCCAGTTGATTCTTTTCCGTAGGCCTTTGCAAATCTCAAGCTGCAACAAGAGGAAATGCAAAAATATGAGGCATTGCTTAGAAAATAATGAAAGCCAAAGACCCTGGTGATACAGAGCCGGCTATTACAAACATCGCTAAGGGGAGCCGAAAGACCAACAACCAAGTGACACCCAGATCGCAGTTCAAAAAGTGGGAAATTCTCAGACAGCAGAGCCAGGCAACAGAATCTATCTCAACGATCCGAGAATATCAATCACTATCCAAGTGTGCGCGCTCCAGACCTGTCAGAGTGTCTTCATATTCTGCATTTATTGTAGTGTCAAACTTGGCAAACTCAGGCCAGGCGACTCCGCGACTCGCGGAGAAGAAAAACAAAAAATTCGAGCTATCTTTTTCTTCATAGCTTCTCTATGGTCCCAGCTCCTGTAATCATACTTACAACTTCATCTGCAGTTGTCTCGTGGGCTTTCACCACACCGACTTTTTCCCCTCTTCTCAAAACCATAATTCTGTCAACAACACTGAAAATATGTTGAAGATTGTGGCTTATGATTATGATTGAAAACCCATACTCCTTGAGCCTCTTTATTACATTCAAAACACTCCTTGATTCTTTTACTCCAAGAGCAGAGGTAGGCTCATCCAAAACGATTATTTTCTTGCTCCAATAGATAACCCTCGCAAAAGGAATTATTTGTCGCTGCCCACCAGAAAGATATCTTACCTGAGTACGCAGATCTTTTACATCGACTTTTAGCTTTTGTAGCAGTTTGATGGAGTTTTGGCGCATTTCCCTGAAATTCAAGAACCCAAAAACCGAGCCCATTGCTCCTTTATACCTTATTTCACGACCCAAGAATATATTCAAAGGGAGATCAAGCGAATCTACCAAAGCAAGATCTTGATAAACCGTTTCGATGCCCAGCATCATTGCATCTTTGGGATTATCAATTTCCACTTTTTGTCCTTTGAGGTAGATCTCCCCTGAATCCTTCTGATAAACCCCCGAAATTATCTTTATTAAAGTCGATTTTCCAGCTCCGTTGTCTCCCACGATTCCTAGAACCTCTCCTTTCCTCAGTTCCATATTAACGTCATTTAGGGCAACTACCCCACCAAAACGTTTTGAGATACCTTTAAGTTGAAGTATTGGAGTTTTTTCTGCCATTTTTGAATTCTCCGACTCTGTCTGGCTCAACCAATGGACTCGTCCGGGGGAGATACTTCACCCCTCATCGGCCTATCGACCCGCTCCCCCAAAGATAATCAAGGAAAGTCCTTTTTTGTTCCTTGGTCATGAAAAATCGCAGGAGACCACTTTTCGTAACAGACGTTTACGTGCAACTTATCACAGCTCAAAAATTCTGTCAATTTGACGTGTTGAGCTTTCTTTTGAAAGACCCCTGAGAAAAGCCGCAATACTTTAATCACCTTTCTCTATGCATGATATTGTCGATGAAAACAATAGCAACAATCATAAAACCTCTAAAAACATGCAGTAAAAAGGGAGACAAATCGGTAAAGGCCAGGCCATTTGTTAGCACCCCTATTATTATCGCTCCCAGTAGAGTTCCTAGTATGTTTCCTTCTCCGCCCCTCAAACTTGTACCGCCAATAATCACTGCAGTGATTACGTCAAATTCCAAACCTAACCCAGCCCAAGGCTGAGCTGAAGCCAGTCTCCCTACTGTTATTATAGAACCAATTCCTACCAAAGCGCCGGTCAGTATGTAAGCGCTCATAGTCACCAGGTTCGCGTTTATCCCCAATGCTCTTGCTGTCAGCCTATTCCCTCCTACCGCATATACCTTTAAGCCATATGACGTTCCACTAAGTATCAAATGAAAGATCATATAAGAAGCTACAAGAAAGATTCCCACAACAGGAATCGGACCAAGTTGGCTTTGACCTAACCAATCAAAAGGATTGTCTGTGACATTTATTGAAACCGCATTTAGAATACCTAGAGCTAAACCTCTTGCTATACACATTGTACCTAAAGTCATAATTAGAGGATTAATATTAATTCGACCTATAGCTACTCCATTCAATAATCCAATAGCACAACAACTCAATATTGTTGCAATCATGCCAACATAAGGGTTTCCAGTTAAGTTCATGACTACGACACCGATAGCTCCGCCGAAGGCTATGTTTGATCCAACAGATAGATCTATCCCCTGTACAATTATTATAAAAGTCATACCTATTGCCACTATGGAAATGACGCATGTTTGCCTAGTAATATTCATAACATTGTTAAAACTCAAGAATCTCGTGTTAGCCAAAGTAAATATTGTTACCAGGATGCCTATGATTATGAGTAAGGATAAATAGAGCAAGTTCCTCCTAACCCAGCGTTTGGTCTTACTTTCTCGAATTGCAAGGTGTTCCAATCTTTTTTCTCCTTAACCCCCAACAAAAAAGGAGCAGCGCGACATGTGCTACCTCGGTACAGAGTATCCAATGATCTCTGTAGACTCACCTTTTCATGAGCAACTTGAGACAGACAGAAAGGTTGGCGCAGAAATATCAGAATCTACATGACCAATACAACAACCGCTGTCTCCCATGGCACTGCAAGCAACCAGAAAGACCATGAAATTATTCCATCTACTATTTTGCCACATACCCTCTCATACTAACAAATCTATCAAAGAAAACAGCTCCAAGAATAACCAATCCTTTAAAAGTATCTCTGTAGTAAGGAGATATATTAAGTAAATTCAGTGCATTTCCTATGATCGTAATAATGACCACCCCAACAAAAGTGCCTTTGACGCTACCTTTCCCACCCAAAAGGGATGTTCCACCTATGACCGTGGCTGCTATTGCATCTAATAGCAAAGAGATGCCTCCTATTGTGGGTGCAGTCATTTCCAATCTCGAGATCAATATTACAGAGCAAAAGCCTGTGAGTATTCCAGCGGTCACATATATGTACATCTTATATAGGCTCACATTAATACCTGCCAATATTGTACTTTTCTCATTACTTCCGATAGCCATTACATAAAGACCAAATCTGCAACGGTTTAGAATCAAATATCCGATAAAGTAGATAATAAGCAAAAAGATGAAAGAAACAGGAATTTCAAATACCGTTCCCCCACCCAAGAAATAAATAACCGGATGTTTTACCCATGCCATTCTACCAAATGAAAATATATATGTTAAACCTTTATAAGCTGACATTGTACCTAGTGTAGCTATGAAAGGCATTAATCCTAATTTGGTTATTATTAGGCCATTGACACTCCCTATGATGGCTCCAGTTACTATTGCGGTTAGAATTGCCAGAAACAGATTGTTAGTGCTTAAATAAACCACGCCCAAAAGCACCGCTGATAAGGAAACACCGAAACCAGCCGACAAATCAATACCGCCCGATATCATTACGAACATCGCACCCAAAGCCACTAATCCTACAGGTATCATTTGCTTACTAAGGTTAATAATATTACCTGAGCTCAGGAACCTAGGATTCAATATTCCCATGATTACGCAGATTATGACTAATAACAATATACTTCCATAATCTCTCAAAATGCTATCCTTGAGAGAGCTCCGACTGTCTCTTACTCCTACGGTAGGTGCAGCTTCTCTCACCTGCTTAGCTCCTTGAACTATGACAGTGCTTTCCTAAACCTCATTGGAAGTGTCAAAGAGGTTATCTTCACACCTCCATCCACCTTTTCCAAAGAATACATGGTAAAGCTTAGGTGTTGTGTCTGCGTAAAACACTCCCCGGGATAAACAAAGAAGCCGTTTCGTGGCGTTCCAGCCCCAAGCTAACCTAAGGAAATTGTGAAAGGTCTGTCCTCCATTCTTGGATCTTAAAGATTCGGTGAGGCTGCCATAGTGCCTGCCTCACCGAATGAGCTGAAAATACCAGTCTACTTTTGGGTAGAAACTTATCCAGTTTTACTCTCACCAGCATCCTTGGACACATAGACCCTTTTCATCGAATAGACCTCCCCAAAATCTCGGGACCCGTTTGCCAAAGATGAGAAGCTTTTTTCGGTACCAAGACAAAAACCACTATATCGTATAAACGGTGTAGAAATCATAGCCTGTCGACCATGCTCGCAGTTCCCATGTTACCTCGGTGGGTAGGTCCGTCTGATGTGTGCACAACCTTGGCAACGTTCCTAGTCTCTAAATCATTTATATGCTCTTTACTAGTGTGGGTGCTCCTTTGTCCAAGGATTCAAGAATAGCCTCAATTACATTCACCGCACTCATAGCATCTTCTGTAGACACCAAAAATTCTTTGTCGTTCAAAATTGCATCAACAAAATGGTCGATTTCATACTTTAAGTCACCCACAATACGGTCATTTAATTCCGGCCAGTGCATTATGTCAGTCAACTCATAAGGAACATCCACATCCTTTTCGTTGAATATTTCGATTCCAATATCAAACCTATTCAAAAAAGCTGGAGCTTCTGATCCATAAATTTCTAACTTGGATTTCAGCCCGCATGGAAAATTCGCAGGGAATGTCCAACTGTATTCAAAACTGGCAATTGTGTCATCACCCAAATTCGCCAATACATAGATACAGTCGTCGCTATTCCATTTTTTGTTTATCTTAACTACCTTTTGAGCGTAGACTTTGGTAATCCTCTTTTGAGCACACCACTGCACCGCATCAATATCATGTATTCCTACATAGAAGAGCATTGAGGTTCGCCCTCTTAGTCTTTCAGCAAGTAACCTACTATTTCTCCTCTCGGTACTTAGATGAATCACTTCACCTACCTCACCATTCTTGACCGCATCGTAAAGCCTCTTATAGCCGGGGTCAAACCTGAGAAGATGAGCTACCATCAATCTTACGCCTGATCCATCGGAAGCTTTTTTTATCCTTCTACAATCTTCGACTGTTCTTGCCATTGGTTTCTCAAGCAGTATGTGCTTACCTGCCATAGCTGCAGCGGTCGATGGTGCAACATGATTCATGTCGGGTAAGCATATGCTGACCGCATCTATCTCGGCATCTTCCAACATTTCTTCATAACTAGGGTAAAAATCACACCCAAATTCCTTTTTCACTTTGTCTTCCAGTTTTTTGTCAGTATCAGCAATCGCTACTAAATCTGATCCAAATGATTCATGAAAGACTCTTGCATGCAAGCATCCAATGAATCCCGCACCAATGACTCCTACCCTTAACTTGTCCATATGCGTTCTCCTGGCATTACAAGATAACGTCTCATGTTGATGTAGCCCTATTCTTTTTTCCTTTGCAAAAACTCCCCGGCCCACCAGTTAGCCTGTGACTACTCTGGGGCGCCTTTCTCCCCACCGGTAAGGACAGGGAGAAAGGCGCAACTCTTCATGAAAGAACCGGTTTTACCTAGATCTTTGTCAAGGTTCCGGTATTGGTGACAAGTCAGGATTGTAATATACGCCGTCATCCTCTAATCTAGTCGGTTCTCTCATGGGACGACAGTTCACTAATTCCTGAATTTCACCCTACTCAAACAAACTGACGGACAGCCCGCTTGACTTAACGTATCGAATTTATCAATATGTCCAGTCAACCACTGCTTGGTTGGCAATTCTTATAGCCTCCTCGGGAGTTATCCAATCTATATCTTCATCAAAGCCATTCTGTCTCATTAAGTCAAGTGTTTCTTTCTTGATTACGAATTGAGTAGGTAGATACAGTTTTTGACTTAATTTTTCCCCTCTGGCTAAAGCAGCACCAACCTTTACATTCCAAGCTCCAATTCTCCTAGCACCTGTCAATAAATCGGCTATCAGTTCCCCATCGAGTACCATTTGCGATGATTCAGGATCACCATCATAACTTATAACAGTTATTTCATCCAGTCTGCCAGCATTTTTTATCGCAGTCACTGCAGAATACATTATACCATCATGCCAGACTGATAAGGCATCGATTTCGGGGTATGTGGTTAGCCAATCTTCCATTATTCTTTGAGATAGAGCGGGATCCCATTCACCAGGCTGCATTGAAAGAACTTCAATGTTTGGAAACTCTTTCACACCGTCTTTGAATCCCCTCCACCTTTCATCAGAACAGAAGTTTCCTGGTTTCCCAAAAATATGTACTACTTTCCCTTTTTGCCCAAGGTAATAACCCAACATTTTTGTCAGGCGATAGTAGTCTCTGTAGTCATTGTAGAGAGTGCTGATATTACCCCACGGGGTATCAATGAAATTACCCATAGTCACAATTGGTATTCCTGCCTTATATGCTTTTTCTATGGCTGGTTTTACAGCTTCTGAATCCATCGGATCCATCAGAATGCAGTCTATCCCTTGCTCAATAAAGTTCTCTAGAATAGCCAGTTCGTTTTCTAGTTTTCCTTCAGAGCTCTTCCAGAGAACTTTGGCATTCACTTCTTTCGCTGCCATATTTCCACCCGTCATCATGTCCACAAAGAAAGGATTAGTGAGATCTATCATCGCCATACCTATTGTTACCCGCTCTGTTGCCTTTTTGCTAGCGAGAGCAACAGAAGCCATTGAAACTGCAAAAACTACCGCCAACAAGAGAATACTTATTCTTTTCATTTCCTTTCCTTCTCCTTTTTCGAGATCGACATTGTTTTTTCTGCTAAAAGCTTCAAAAAGACAGGATTCATTCTTTCCTGAAAGGTCCCAAAAGGGAGACTCATCTTTCAACACTTTTGTCTCTAAGAAGCTTCCCTTTATTCCGGTGATGGCCTACTTACTTTCTCACCTCCTCCTGGCCTTATTTCTCCATTTCCAAATTTTTGCCGTGCTCTGATTGGGTTGGTATTTCTTACTCTTCCAGGAGGTAACTTCTCTGAGGTAGGGAGTGACTTCTACCATCAGACTCATTTGTGAAAGTCAACACTTCCACCTCTTTTAGCACAGAGAAAAGAATTGTCAAGTCCATGCAGTAGATCGCAACATAGGTAGCACTTTTTGATAATTATTGAACCTTTCATTCGTGGCGTTATCCTTGCGTTGTCCTTTGGCATTTTCATCCTGGAAAAGTAGTGATCTACCCAGTTACTGCGGTACGCCCCAATTGCCTAAGATGTGGGTAGGATCCTTAGTCCCACGCAACTAGGTCAGATTGTTCTATGACATATCTTTTTCCTCTGTCTTAGATTCATGGTGAGACTAACCATAGGTCTGGAATAGCATATCCTCGATACGTGGATATTATCAATCGCACAGTGCGCTGGCTATATTCTCCAATCCCAACTCTACTAGCTTTTCTTTAGATGGCTTTCCGCTTTCCCTATTCCAATCCATTTCCCTAAAATATTCATCCATCATTAACTCCAGGTTAATGCTCACCCCTTTGAGGGGTCCAGACTCCAGGGCAGGGTTTCTCAGGGCAAGACACGGGAAGTATTTCTTGATAAGATTCACTCCGGCCCTGATATTGAAAGCCTGTCGCACATTGGCTATTCTTTCCCCCACTTGAGTCAACTCCTCCAGCGTCCAGTCTTTGCCCGTAACTGCACCAAGGAATGCGGGCAGAAATTGAACGTCAAAGGAAAGGTATCCCCTCACACATAGACCAGAAGAGCTCATAGAATTGTTTAAGGATTCCAGAATCTTAACACCTCTGGCTCTTTCCTTTTGCTTTTCTCTTTCCGTTCCGAATTGGGGAGCCCGCAAATTCAAGCCGGGTGGTCCGGTATACTGAGATGCGGGAAGATGTTTGGCCGGAGATG
>Ga0114920_10000461_pt1 | contig 17665 bp, 36 predicted proteins | sample ChitaG_FD_88683 | JGI IMG/M metagenome (GOLD analysis project Ga0114920, IMG submission 88683) | Deep subsurface microbial communities from South Pacific Ocean to uncover new lineages of life (NeLLi) - Chile_00310 metaG | ecosystem: Environmental > Aquatic > Marine > Oceanic > Sediment ... | reverse complement strand
ATTTCACTTAAAGGTCTCGGGATTCCAATTTTATCCCACAATCCAAAGGTTAATTTACCCAAAAACTTGTTACCACTGTAATTTACAGTTTCCATTTCTCCATTATTAGCGAAATAATCTTGAGACATTGCTCTCACCATTCTCCCATTTTTAATTTACTCATTTCTTCTTCAGTCATATCTACAACTTCAATCTGATATTTGTCACCTACATTAAAAAAATGATGAACTTTTTCAGGTTCACATACCATCCAATTAAAGCTTTCATCAAATCTTATCTTAACTACTTTCATTACTCTCACTCTCCTTCAATATATATTCCACTCCTTTGTATTCATTCATAAAATCTTTACATATTGGACAGTATATATTCACTATGTTTATCGTTTTCATCTTGTCGTTTATTAACACAAATTGTTCCACATACTGTATGAATATATTGCTCTGGATGATGAGTTTTAATTGTTGTAGTTTTATCCGAACATAATTTATGACAATGATAACTCCAATCTTCTGGCTCATTAGGACAGATTGTTTTTTCACCTAATAATATCTGATTGTTACAAATAGTACATTTTTCTACAATTTTTTTACACTCAGGACACCATAAAATAGGTATACATTCTATATCAAGACCCATTGCTCTCACTCTCCCTCAGCTTCTCTTACTTACACTCACACTCAACCTGACAATACCAACCTTCTTTTCTTTCCTCCTTGCTCCAGTATCCTAATGCTCTCTTTGGATATACATTATATCTCCTATATTCACACTCACAACATATTTTATCACAGGAACCTTGTTTATTCATTTCATCTCTAATTTTTAAATCTAATCGTGATAACATCCTAGTTAGTATTTCCGCTAGTTTTCGCTCTCTTTTAAAATCTTCTTCATCTATATATTTAAAATTTCCTTTGTTTTCCTCTCTCGATTTCATAACTAGAAAACAACTCTGGTCAAGATGTTCCTTCAAAACATCCATCCCATCATTATATAATTCAATTTCATATTTATCACATTCATTCATTCTACCACCTTCAGCTCTCACCTTTAACTTTATATATTATTATTGTTTTTATCACATTCAGATTTTAACGATTTCCTACGAGGTACTACAATTAATATAGTATATTTCAACTTTGGATATATTTTATTATCAGTCATACTATATCACCACTGGATTATCATCACGATAATGTTTATAACTACAATATTCAGTATTAATATAATCCTGTACTTGTTTTTTCTTACTACAGCCTTTGCATGTAATTGTTTTCATACTATTTCCTCGAAGTTTTTAATCTCAATAATATCGTGAACTCTAATTGCATAATAATAATCATTAGATATTAAACCGTGCCATTTTAATCGCATGACAGGACGATCTAAAGTATAACCATTCCTAATATAGATTTCATCAAACTCTTTTACAACCGTACCATTATAAAATAAACGTTTAGTCCAATAAGGTTTTCTTTTTCTAAATTCGTATATTTTAGTACCATCAGCTATTTCTTTAAACCATTTATATTTAATTGTTAGATGTAATATTCTAATTTTTTTCATCTACTCACCACCTTTTTTAACTATCATCTCAATAACTTCTCTCACTTCCTCTTTTGTATCAGCATGTAACAAATATCCTAACTGAACTCCATTTATTTTATATATTTCATCTAATTTAAATTTAATATTTTCAGGCTTTGAATGTTCGCACTTACAATCACCATAATCCTCTCCACAATCTCTACAATAATCTCCCATATCATTTCACAACCTTATTCTCCTCTCTCTTTTTAATATCGTTATATTCAATAATATCTCCCAAAATAGCACCTATAATACCACCTATTATCACTCCACTAAATGCACCTACTCCACTCGTTTTTATCTCTTCATTCAATCAATTCACCTTCCATTTTCATAATATTATTACCTTAATTCTTTAAACACTAATCATAATGAATCTAATAGTTGCGAATCAAAAGGACAATTCCCCTTTCCATCCAATTCAGCACCACATTTACATTTTTTTAATTCCTTTGTTAAATGTTTTAGAAATTGCTCTATCTGATCGATATGACCATCTCCAGCCACAACTACATCATCATCCAGCAACCACTTATCGTATAGTTCCCATATTTTATCACATATCCCTTCCATTTTTATCATAAAATCACCACTTACTATCGTTGTATATCTTTTTCAACACAATTCCAATACTTTACTATTTTGATTATTTCTGCTTTCGAGAAATAAACACTACCTCCATCACATCTAATTACAAAAAACTCAACATCATTTCCATCATCTGTCGCCCATACATCAAATTTTTTTATTTCAAGATTATTTTCAGATGCTTCATAACTCCTATCGTCACTATGATATTCTATATTTATCTCAACCATCACTCATCACTTCTTTTTTCTTTTAGATGAACATAATGATCATCGTCAGCCCATGAATCCCAATGATACTTAGATGATACAGGATGTCCGCTATATTCACACGATGTTTCACTTTCATCATCATTAACCACTTTAACTACATTACCATCATACGCCACCAATATTCCATAACAATTATGAAAATATATATTAGACTGATAGCATTTTTCTATTGCTCGTTCTAATGACTTTATCGCTTTTTCCTGCTCGATTGTTAATTCCATCTTACACACTCTCCTTCTTCCATTAACTTAGTAATTTTCTAATTTTCTTTAATGCAGATTTTTCTGAAATTTTATTCTCGCAATAATCAGCCGTTACATCCATAACCTTTTCAATCAATTTCATATTTATCACTCACCTAAATAGACCTGCACCCATCTCCTCTAAATATTTCTCTAATGCTTCGTCAAATCTCATATATTTATCTCCCTTTCTTTCCTCTATTCCAATTGCTTCCAATATTCTTTTATGTAATTCCTCTCTTCTCCTTTCAAGTCTAAGAATTTCTAATGGATTTTGCATTTGTGCATACGCAGGATTTCTCATTACAGCCCGCAACCTCTTAACCACTTCTTCGGCATATTCCTCTAACATATACATAGAAACTTCAAATCCACCTATATTTATAGTTGTATCAACCTTCACTTTTTCAAAAAATAGATTGTTATAATACCTCAATAATTCCTCATAACTCTTCCTTTCCATCTCAAATTGTTTTAATGATTGTTTTAATTCATCTACCACTTCAATATCCGTCCCAGTAAACCTACACTCTTCTTTCTCTATGTCTGCCTCTGACTTATAAATCTCCTTATTCAATCGCTCCATCTTCAACTTAACAAAATTGATATGTTGTTTAAGCTCATTTTTAAATTTCATGTCTTTTTCAAACACTACCTTAACCCCTTCTTCAACTGGTTTAATAAAAGCATCACCAATTAATATTTTATCTTTTTGTTCCTCTGAAATTCCTCTGAAACAATCTAATACACCTTTAGACCAATCGAACCTCTGTTCAAACCAAAAAGTGTCTCTGACTAAATCGGTCATTCCGTCGCCAATTCCAAAAAATAATTCACCTTCCATTTTCATAACGCTACCATCCCATCTTTCATTTTTAATTTAATTGCACCCATAAATGCTTTTAAAGTAATGTATGATCCAACTAACATTCCTATTACACCAAAATACATAAAAAAATATTCAAAATACCAAGATAATCCTTTAACTGCTGATAAAAATACAAAAAATATCGAGCCTAATATTGTATAGACACCCATTACACAATTTGTGCTAAATATGCATTCTACTTCAGATACTTTACATCTTTTACCACATAGATGACAATACCAATTTATTTCTATCCTTCCTATTTTCACCTTAATCCCCCCCCCTCTCTCATTGTAAAAACCCTTTAACCCATCAATTGCATTCCACAAAATTTCACAATCACAATAACCACCATGTTTATTACACTCACTTATAAACAATTTAATTTCATCCTCATCTATATTCATATTTTTCAATATCCTTCTAGCAATTAATCTATCTCCCGATTTATTTGTATCACAATCCCATCTAGGTTCACCATTCTCCTCTCTGAAATTACACCCTTCTTTTCCTTCTAGCTTTTCTAAGAATGCATTCAATTTTTCTAAATCCAGCTTAACCATCTAATTACCATCCTATCTTTTTTAAAACATTTGTTTCTCTACCCTTTGAATATTTCAAATAAGTTCTTAAAACTCTTTCTGAACAATTTAAAATATTACGAACTGCATCCCTAGGAACTCCCCTTTCTATCATATCAATTCCCAAGGTGTGTCTGAAAGTCATTGGAGAAAGGTCTGACAACCCTGCCTTTAATCCTATTCTCCTTACTAAAGCATGAAAATATTGACGACTTCTCTTTCTTTTTCTACCTTGTACCTCTCTAGCATACTCACCTATGTCAAAATCTATATATTTTGATTTTAAAATTTCGGTATGTGCCTCTTTACCATCTTTCTTTGTTCTCTTCCAAACTACATAAACATCCCCATTTCTTTTAACCTCTTGAAGTTCATATTTAGGTTTGCATAACACAGATATATGCATTCCTGTATATCTTAACAATAAAACTATTTTTCTAGCATTGTCCGATAACCTAGTAGCTACCTCTAATATTTTATCAAATTGCTTATCATCTCTTAATGGTTCTTTCTCTACACTCATTATATCACCTACTTACAATTTCTTATCCTTATTACTAAAATAAAAATTTATCTTTTTCCTAACCTTTTCCTTTATCTCATCAAATATTTCTAAACATAATTCACTAGAAAGTAAAGTATTTTCCTCAATCCATGATGGATTTAAAAGATATTCAATAAAATCACCAAAAAACTCTAAAGGATATATGGTTTCAATTTCCGATTCATCTACTTCTTCTCTAATTATAACACAATCTCTTTCAGTCCCATCACATAATAAACCTAAACTTATCGTCATTTTATATTTCTTCATATTACCAAATCCTTACTGTTGTTACAACAATAGTAAGCTTTTTTAAACGTAATATCTACCTTAAATTCTAAATACTTTACTATTGTTACTATTTTAAGATACTTTAGTAAGTTAAGGTTATAAATACTTTTCGCATTTCGACTTCTATATCAATCCTAATATAAATTATCTAATCAAAACCTCCTATCCCTAAACCTTATACAAATCAACATAAAACTTATAAACACCTAAAACAATACGCAAAATGTAAGAGAAATCTCTACTACTAAATTTAAACCAGTAAACCCATTCTAACCCTTAGATGCATTACCAATCTAAGTAGAGATTCAAAGGATACCACTACCTCGAAATTGCTTGTGCAACTGATTTCTAAAAGGTATCCCCTCTCTTACATTTTAACAATTTATTTTTAATCTAATATAATCTACCTAAACAAAACCCTAAACTTAAAAAAGTGATCTACAACCCCTTCTAACCCTCCCTTACCCCTACCCTAGACTCGTTTTAAGCCCCTAAATAACACTCTCTTACACAATTTATACATTCATTACACTCGCAATCATTAACGATGTAAAAAATTATCTAAATAATATGGTGTTCCTCCAGCAACTCCAGGTGTAGTATCAAGAATTTCAAATGTATCTCGATCCTCTATATAACTTAATAGGTTTGCTTTTTTATACACCTTACTATCCTCTCTATATTTGATGTAGATTATATATTTACCTATATTGATTGTATCACCGTGTTTAAAATCACTGGCGTTCTCTTTTTTTAATTCTTTACGTGTGAATCTATATACACTACTCTCTACAGGTACTATTTTTTCACTTTTTATTATTTCCACCATCAATTGCTCTCTTCTGTACCTGTATAAATTTCTTAATTGAGGTTTTATTCTGATTTGACCTCTCGCTTTTGTGTAACCAAGCACATACACTTTTCCTTTACTTCTAATTACTTCTTTCTCTTTATCTGTTATTTCATAACCCTGTATCATTTTTCCTAAAATACTTTCAGGTATTCCAGCTCTACGACCTTCCATAACCTCTTTCTCTGACATTCTTAATCTTATCGGCATAATACCCCTACCTTAACCTAGTTTTCATTACCACGAGCTTCTATTATACCTTAAAACTTAAAATAAAACCCTTTTCTTTCTATTTCCCTCTTATTGGATAAGCTTTAAATGTTTCTTTTCCTTCTTCTATTCTTACATACCCTTTTCTTTCTAACGATCTATACAATTCTTCAATATTTTCACCTTCAAATGTATATCCATAAGGCACTCCAGTATAACTTCCTGGAGAAAATGTTAGCATTAATTTATATTGTCTTTGTTCTCTAGCAGTCAATCTCTTTGTTTCTCTACGTTTCGATAAATTTCTCAACTGCGGTCTGACTAAAGTATTTCCTTTCATGTACCCAGGCACAAACACTTTACCATGCTCTCTAACTATTTCCCTCTCTCGTTCTGATAAATCACCCTCACGTACCATCTTTTGTATAATCCTTTCAGGTATTCCAACTCTACGAGCTTCCCTAATTTCTTTCTCACTCATATTTAATCTTATTAATTCTCTCTTTCCTTTACTCATTATTTTATATTTAAACCCTGGTCTATCACTTTTAAGGATTTTAATATCATATCCTCTTCTTCTCCATAATTCTGCTTCCTTTTCAGCTTGTGTTTTTGTCTTAAATAAAGTTACCATATCTATAACACTCCTATCAACTAAGCCTAACTTTCTTAATATAACTTTACAAACTTACATTTACTACTCTTTTCTAAATTCTCTATTATTTCTTTATATGAATCATCCATATAAGTTGAAAATCTTTGTAACTCCCCTTCCTCCTCTTTGGTTAAAGGTTCAAAATGAAGTGCCACTTGTGATTGTTCAAAACCCGCTTGATGAATCTCTCTAAGCACACCTCTTATTTCACCAATCTTCGCTATGGATATTGCTCTTTCTACATCATATTTTTTAATACCATCTAAGTGTTCTTTAACCGTATGTTCTTTTCTTTTAGATATTGGTATTTTTCTATAACCAGGTAAATCTCTTAACTGTGGTTTTACTAAAGTTTGTCCTCTCTCCTTACTATGCCCTAAAACATAAACTTTACCATGTCTCTTTACTACATCCTTCATAGGTTCACCAATTTCAAGTCCCATAACCATCATACCTAATATATAATTAGGTATTCCAGCTCTACGCCCTTCTTCCATTTCCTTTTCTGACATCTGCATTCTTATTACCATATTTTCTACCTCCTTTATTTAATTAACTCTAACTTTCTTACCATCCCTCCACTCATATAATTCAGTTTCCTCTAACTGTTTAGTCACTGGTGGTTCAACATCTTTCATTTCGGGATTGTAAACATGAATCTTAGCTTTATCCTCTCCCTTTTCATATTGCCAAAATGTATCTATAGCCTCAGCTTTACCTTTGATTTTCAATTTAGATATATCCGTCTTAGGAAATTCTTTTTTCACTGTTTTAATAGCACGTACCCCTCTTATATTCTTTTTACTCATCCTCTTTATGTTTTTCTCACTAGCTAGTATCTTACTATCCTCTTTCTCTAGCTCTCCATGTTTCTTTTCGCTATATTTAGTTAATATCTTACGATCTCCCATCTCCGATTCTAACCGTTCTTTAGATGTTCCCCCTAACAGATGATAATAACCTGCCCCACCCATTGGTTTATCAAATGGTTTCTGCCTAGTAATTGACTCAGCTTCAGTCATGGCTTCCTCTAAATCCTCATCCTTACCCTTATACTCTTTAACATGAGCTAATGCCCCCTTACGCTGTGGTGATACCGCTCTATGATGATGTGTTAGTTCGTGTATCAAAGTATCTGATGTCATATATTTCGGATCAATAAAAATCTGTGGTGGATTTGACTTATACCAATATTCACCAGCACTGCCCCTACTAGATGGCTTCGCTACATTAATAAAAACTAACCCCATTTCCTTTTGTTCTTTCTGAGTAAATGACTGCGATATTCTCTTTCTCATATCTTCCTCTTCCTCTTTAGACCTAGCTAGAATCACCATACGCCTTTGTGATTTCTTCTGTCCCTCTGTTTTAAGCCCTTCTAAGCTTTTCATATAATCTTGTGTTGTAGTATCTATCCCTATCAAATCTGATTTATTTGGATTCATATACCACTTCCAAGCATTTGGATCATCTTTCTTAAACTGTACTAACGCATTTTCAGATAAATCCATTATAAGATTCCTTCTACCTCTATCCCCACCACTCTCTACATCCATTATTCTTAAAATTGCCTGTTTTTCAGATATAGACCCATCTTTTTCACAAATAATATGTTTATGTTCCTTACCTGCCTTAGAACTATAAATCTCCATTTCATACCCTGTAGGACTATTTTTAGTTTTGGTTATATTTCTATACACTCCTGAACCTATATGATCCCATCCATCCTCCTTAATATTCTTTAATTGTTGCTCTCTATCCTCTTTAAAGGAAATTGTTGTAGTAGTAGGTCTATAATATTCAGGGGATATACCTGGCATTAAACCTAATCCCTTTTCTTCCAAACCGTTTGTAATATCAACATTATACTCACCTTCATAAAGCTCTTCATTAGTTCTTTCTCCATCATCACTCAGACTTTTCATGTGTCTTAAAGCACATTCTTTAGTAACACCCAACTCCTTCTCCATTTTATTTAAAGTAATTCTTTTACCTTTATTTTCATAAATATAACCAAAAATATCATTCTCTAATGTACCCTCCTGTAAACTTTCAGGTAATTTTAAAATATCAACTGGTTTATCTCTCAACTTCCATCTAGGATCATAAACACAACCATGAACAACACAACAACCTTCCTCTCCCTTTAAACCTCTATGACATTCGGGACATCTCCATCTTCTTTTTGACATACCACAAACATCAACTGTCTCTTCAAAATCATGTTTCTCATCTCCATTTAAATTACTCCTAGAATATAATCGCTTCCCACCTGGTAAATTTCTTAATTGAGGTTTTATCACAGTTTTACCTTTATCCTTAACATGCCCAAGAACATACACTTTATTCTTACTCTTAACTATATCCTTTTCTCTCTCACTTAGCTCATATCCCTGTACCATCTTACTAATAATTTGTACTGGTATTTCAGCTCTCCGAGCCTCATTTATTTCTTTATCACTCATTGAAATTCTAATCACCATATCTATCTCCTCCAATCAAAACACTATTATAAACCCAACTCTCTTTCATATCGTTCTACCTTATCTTCCAATTTTTTCTTAAGCTTTCTACCCACTTCCTTTTCTCTATCTGTCCTCAATCTATTTTCTTTAAATGGTTTCTCTGCTAGTTCACTTAATTTATTTCTCAATGCATACAACTCAGCTTCCTTCTCCTGATCAACTGCTCCAATATCAGCTATTCTAAAACCCAATTCTTCTTCCCAACTATCATACCCTGTAAATGGATCAGTTATTACTTTTCTCCTACCACCTGGTAAATCTCTCAACTGCTGTTTAATCCACCTACCATCCTTAACATGAGCTAATACATACACTTTCCCTTTACCCTTAACCAATTCCTTCTCCCTCTCACTTAGCTCATAACCTGGTATCATCTTACCTATGATTGACTCTGGTATTCCAGCTCTCCGAGCCTCTCTCAATTCCTTCCAATCCATTGATATTCTCTCTCTTTTCATACCTATCACCTCCTATCCCACAAACACTAAATATGCAAACCCCGCCCCTATCAACCCAAATATAATATCACTTATAATATTAATTCCATTATCTCTACCTGCTGGGAATCTATGTGTACCTTTTATATTAAATTTTTCACAAATTGCACCCACAACCATATATTCAAATACCTCCCATAACAACAAAATTGGAATAGTAAATATTAACTCTATGTCATTTTTCAATAAATAATATGCTACAACAAACCCCATTATCAAATGTGTTGCACTCCATCCATCTATCTTATCCAAACCCATATCAATCTCCATCTGCTTCTTTTTTTTTTAAATAATTAATTAATACTGTTATCAAATCTGATCTTCCATTAAAAATTTCTACATCATATTCATCAAAAATTCCTAAATCTTTTAATTCATCTGTTACTTCTAACACATCAGCTTCAAGCTCATCATCATAATAACCATGATATATTTCTTCAATTTCTTTTTCGATTTTTCTCTCTTGCTCCGATGTCAATTCAGGTACTTTTAAAATTCCTCCCTTCGTTTCAAAAAAAGGTAAATCTCTTAATTGAGGTTGCACCTTAGTCAAACCACCATCCTTAACATGCCCCAAAACATATACTTTACCCATTGAATTTACAATCTCTTTCTCCTTTTCGTTTAATTCATATCCTTGTGCCATCTTACCAATAATATACTCTGGTATGTTAGACATTCTAGCCTCTCTGATCTCCTTCTCACTCATTGGTATTCTAATCACCATATCAATCACATACTACCCTACAAATACGTACCACGCAAACACCGCCCCTATTAACCCAAAAAAGAGATCACTTATAATATTAATCTCCGATTCCTTGCCATTCAAACCTAGCCTTCCAAATATTGCCTTACCAAGCCATAAATATTCTAATAGTTCCCAAAATAATATAGCAAATACTACATATATAAACTCCATCTCCAATCTTATAATCGCATACGCTAGTACAAACCCACATATCCAATGAATTGGACTCCACTCATCTATCGCTTTCAGATGCATATATATCACTTAACATCTACCAACTTCCATGCAGGTCTACGCTCTCTAAACAATTTATGATAGGATGTTGTTCTAACAATTCTTTTCTTTTTACCATACTTTTCTGCTCTTTCCTTTGCCTTCACTGCATTTTCATAGCGAAACCATTTTGTCATTCTACACCCCCTACTCATATACAAAATATTCAATCTCTAAACAAAGGTTTAAAAAAGAAATAAGCTAACACAAATCCAACCACAGTAAACAACAAAACTGCCACCTGTGTCCCCAAAACTGGAATTAATGATGGAAATATAAATACTGCAACCAAAAGCATTATAAAAGGTATCACTACTTCCAATGTTTCCTTTTTCCCATCCTGTTCTACTGTTATCTTTTTCACCATACTTATCACCTCCTTTTATTTATTTTAGTCATATACAAAATACTCAGCTTCCAACTTCACAGGTCTAGGTAGTCTAACCTCACCATGAATATTCAAATCCTCCAAAATATCTCTGATCTCCCTCTCTGAATATTTATTATCCTTAAGCACATCTATAGTACCTTCAACATCCTGTCCTATCGCACCTATCCAATCCTTTAGATAATCGTCATAAACTTCTTCTTTTGTAGGTATGTCGAAGTTATAATCACCTACTGCACCACTATACATTTTTTCTACCATTACATCTTTACTCTCCTCTCTAAAACCTCTTGGTATAGGATTATCAGCTTCTCTTCTCGGACAACTTCTAACCTTAGCAACTCCATTTAAATTTCTCAAATGTGGTCTTACTCTCTTCCCATCTCTAGTATGCACACTTACATACTCTTTACCATATTTGTTTATCATATCTTTCTCTATCTCTGTAGGTTCTACACCCTGACTAAACTTCCCAACAATATACTCAGGTATTCCTACAATCCTCGCTTCCCTAAGCTCCTTTTCATCCATTCTTAATGTTCTAGCCATATCAATCACCATCTCCTCTAAATAAACTATACATATCAATAAAATCATCTGTTGATAACTTTTTCTTTGAAATTCCAAGATAATAATCATACGCAACCCCAAAAGCCCCTGGTCCATCCTCTATTATATTAATATAATTCCCATTCTTTATTGCTACAAAAAATGCATTGTCATACCCACCTCTTGGATCAGGTGTCACTTCAAAATCTTTCTTTTCTATATCAATTCCCTCATCTTTCAATTTATCTAAAACTCTCGCAAAACTTCTGTGATTAAGCATATCTTCAGTTGATGCTCGAATTATACCAGCTTTATGAAAATTAAATTTATCTTTTATATTATATATTTTTTTTCTATCTCTTAAAATGTAAAGATTATCTAGTTCTTTTCTATATCTTCTACGTGCATTTTCTATTTTATCGTCATCATGTGTTAGATAAGACTTTTCCCATAACCTTCTTAATCCATAAACTTTTCTTCTCTGTTCCTCTATATCATTATCCGTAACAATTTCTTTAGGATTTCCTGATCTAATCACATGTAAACTCTTACCGCCTGGTAAATCTCTTAAAAATGGCTTAATCCACTTCCCATCTTTCTTATATGCTTCCACATACACTTTTCCCAATTTGTTTATAATCTCCTTTTCTCTTTCACTAGGTTCAATACCTATAGCCATCTTTCCTATGATACTCTCTGGTATGCCTACAATTCTCGCTTCCCTCAGCTCTTTTTCTTCCATTCTCATTGTCATAATATCATCTCCTACTTAGGTAAATCTCTGAGCTGTGGTCTTACCCATTTCCCATCCTTTTTATGAGCTTCTACATATACTTTACCATGTCTTTTAATTTCCTCTTTCTCATCCTCTGTTAGCTCGACACCTTGAGCCATTCCAAATACTATAAAACTAGGTATTCCTGCATCTCTCACTTCCCATATTTCCTCTGAATCCATTTTCATTCTTAATACCATATCTATCTCCTCCTCTTTTTAGTCATATAGCTATACAACTTAGTCCCGTCTCTTGCACCAAACTGCTCATAATATCGCTTATTCAAACTTAACCTAGTCACAACCTCATTTCGATATATAGCCTGTCTCCGTGCTTTTTTCATTGCTTCATTGTAATTTCTTGCTCGAACCTGATACAATCCCATAGTTATCACTCCTTAACCAATTCATCCATCAAAACCACGCTTACCATCAAAACCACACCTGTTATAATCAAACCCCAATCTGTAAGAAACGTGGCTATATTCTCTGGTACAACCTCAAATATCGTACTCACAACACCCCAAAACACTAAGAAAAACGTACCAAGCTTTGTAATATCTGTGTTTTTAAATATTTTCTTACCTAGCATCTGCTGAACTATATCAAAAAGAATTAATCCTGATCCAAACAATGCAATAGATATATCTCTAAGTATTTCAAACAATTCTCCACTAATCATCGGTGCTATCAACATTACAAATACATTCACTGCAATAGCAAGAAGTCCTGTCGTTATTAAAAACTCTTTTTTGGTTATCATATTAATACCTCCTCAATCTATTTAATCCAACGTCTCTATTATATCGTCAATATCTTCTCTGTATGTTAATTCTCCACTAAACCATCCATCATACCCATTTATATCTGATATAATTGTACTTAAATGTTCATTAGACAAATATTCTAACTCCCCCTCCTTACTACCACCAATAAAACTATAAAAACCTTCTTCCGCTTCCTCTAAATACTCTTTCACATCATTTAATGATACCCACCCTGTATCAAATCCCTTTACCTCCTCACCCACTACTAAAGCATATATCACATGGTCATCTTTAGGATTTCTTATTAAACCATATTCAAGTAAGGCTGTCTCTGTATCTACATCCGTGCCATCTGTATAACCTTTATCCTCTAAAAGCTCTATCAGCTTCTCTCTTTTTTCCTCTTCAGTTAAAACTTTCTCTTTAGGATTACCTCTTATACTCACTCGTGGATTATTACCACTAGGTAAATCTCTTAATTGTGGCTTTATCCATTTACCATCCTTTTTGTGTGCTTCTACATATACCTTTCCTTTACTTATTATAAATTCTTTCTCCCACTCATAAGGTTCTATACCTACTGCCATTTTTCCGATTATTGATTCTGGTACACCTACCCTTCTACCCTCTCTCAACTCCTTCCAATCCATTGGTATTCTCGCCATAACTATCAACCTCCTCTATTTATTCTAACTACACTTTTTTAAACTTTCTCCTTTTTCCCTCATTCCTCTTTCTCTCTTTATATTGTTCAGTTGCATATAATTTTTTTAATTTATTTTTAACATGTTCCCTTTGCATGACGAGGAATATGTCCACATTTGATTTTATTAATATCCATAACAACCAATCTTCTTTAATTATTTTTTTATTTGATACCCATCATAATAAGTTGAATATCTAATTTGAACTTCCTCTCCACTTAACCACGCAGGAAACCAAGAATCTTTATTTGCATCTATATCATCTATTAAATCTGCAATAACATAACCCTCTGATTCTGTTTCCGAAACCCATAGCTCATTGCCATCTATCAATTTCTCTATTTCTTCATCTGAAAAAATAATTTCTTTTTCTTTATTTCTTTTTCTTTTAACCTTACTACTACCTTCAGGTAAATCTCTAAGCTGTGGTTTCACCCACTTACCATTCTTCTTATATGACTCTACATATACCTTACCCAGTTTATTTATGATTTCCTTCTCCCTTTCACTGGGTTCTTCCCCAATTATCATTTTCCCTATAATACTCTGGGGTACACCTATCCTACGTGCTTCCATAAGCTCCTTCCAATCCATTGGTAATACCATTGCCATCTTATCAATCCTCCCTACCTATCTAAAATTATCATTATATCAAACTACAATCCCAACACTCCTCGTGTACCACCACCCACCTGTATAATTGCTTTCGTTTAAACGGTGATGTTAGTTTCTACGGTATCAGGCATCTCAATCTGTAATATCCCATCCATCCCGATATAAATCCTCAACCAAATCTGTGTTCTACTAACAATTAGTCCCGAACCTATAATAGGTTTTATAGCTTATATAACTTTTTGTTTTACCTCATTTAATCCTTTTCCCCATATATTATTTCTAATGCATCTTCAATGAACTCTTGTATCCCTGATCTTTCTCTAAAATCTATTAAAATATCTCTGATCTTTTGTTTTTTTGTCTCAAATCTATCTAATGCATCCCTCCCTAATCCATTCCATTTATCACTCCCATTAATAATAACCTCCTCACATAACTCCCTTCCCTGCTCTGGTTTAACCACTAAAGCATTAGCTTCGCACTTTCTCTCTCCAATATCCCTAAGATAATCCTGAACATAATCCATGTGATGATTCCTATGTAATGCAGAAGCTAGATTCTTACCTGAACCTGTAATAAGATTATCAATCCAAGTTAAATTATTTTCAATTATAAAATCATAATTTAATCCAAATCTTTCAATAATTAAATCATCTGGTTGATACCCTTCTGTTTCATCAATCCACCATATATCAGACAAATCCTGTAAGTTAGTTCTAAGAAATTCGCTAATTCTTAAACCATCTGGATCGTGATCACCACAATATAACAATACACATCTTAACCCTTTTTCCTCTGCCTGTTTGAATCTTTTGGCATATTCAGCCCTTTGTAACATACTACTCCAACCCTTAGAAGTTGCGATACAAATATGATATTTCTCACATACTGGTTCAAATAATGTCTTTAAATCTATTTTTTCAACTATCATCTGTATATAATATTCCTCACCTTCCCACCAATCAGGTATGTAATATTCTTCACATCGTAACGTAGCATTTAAATACCGCTCAATAAACTCTAATGGTGTACTCTTCTCTGGTATTTCTACCCCACTAAACTTTCTACCTTCTTCCTCTGCTATAAAATCAATTGGTAAATACCCCTCTTTTCGTAATGTGTTGATTATTTTTTCTACTTTACCAAATTGATCTTTTGTTACCAAACCAAACTGCTCTAGCTGGTATGCCCACCCTCTTGCAGATACCTTAAATCCTATTTGATTTTGTATTCCTACTAAATCCTCTGCGAATTTCTTTTTGTGTTCCTTTGTTAATCTCTTAGGCATTTCAATATCCATAATTTCACCACCTTACCAAATCCTCTTTATTCATTTTGATCCCTCTCATTTATATTTCCCTTAAACATCTCATCCCACAAACCCTCATGGAAATCGATGTCCATTTTATTCTCTAATCCATGTTTCACTACTTTCTCATGTGGTATTCGTAAATACAAACTACCACCTATTTTAAGTGTTTTTGTTCTCATTATCAAACCTCCTTATTTCTTCTATATTTTTTAACTTCATCTACCATTAACTTTTCATATTGATCGTGATCATAATAATCCTTAGTATTGGATTTGTAACTTATCTTTGTATGAGCAATGTACCCTGCTCTTGCATAAGGTTCATCCATCAATACCTCATACAAATCAACTACCCAATGTTTCAACTTTGATACTAAGGTACTCGTACATTTCTCTATACTTACACCATTCATGTCCATATATATATGAATAATTTCATGTAATACCGTAGTAAGCATCTCCTGAAAAGATAACTTAGATACAATGGTTATCCTTCTCTCCTTTCTATTAGCTCTACCAATTACATTCTCATTACCATTGAGATATTGCACATCCACTAACTTAACCTTAATCTCATTAACATTACCATACGTATTCATATTATGAAACTCCATTACAGATGCCGATGCTACAAGTAAAGCTCTCAACTCCTCTTTACTAATGTTTTTTGTTTTACCTATTATTTTAAAAGTTACCATTATTAATCTACCTCCCTATAATTTTAACCATAAACGATATTTTAAAGCTTATAATCAAACAACTCTTTCTATCCCTACCCTTTCTACCTCCTCATTCTTTCGTTTCATTAAAGTATTTTAAATCCCTTTTAAATTCAAAACCTCATTAGTTCCATCAGAATAGAAAATTAATAATTCATATCCTCCTTTTGACAGTGCGTTCACTTCTATTTTCTCTACCTCTTTTTTATTCACAAGTATCTTCATTAAATTCCCCCCTTAAATAACGTTTATAGAAATCCAATCCAAATGAATCTAGGTTATCACAACCGTTAAAACCATTAAAAGCTGTATTAATTAAATAACATATTGTATTTAACTGGGTGTAACCCCACACCCTCTATCCCGTCCACATCGAATTTACCAAACGCTTTCGGGATTGCTTTCCTAATTATGTTCAATGCACCCTGCATATCTGCATTTATCACTAAACCCCTCGCACTTCTGAATAATCCACGTTTAAATCGCCTACCCATATATTTCTCATGGTGTTCAACTGACTCATTGTCCAAGAAACTACACTTGCTAGTATGACTCTCCTCCTGCTCCTTAAACCCTATACCAACATCCTCACATTTGTAATTCAACTGGCTAATCAGCTTATAGTATGGTATATTCACAAAACTTTGATTGGTTCTCCTACCTAAATTCACACCCTGCTTCCAATCATCATTATGACCTACCACCAACGTACCAATATCATGCTTAACACACCAATCCACTACAAATCTACTCACCTTATGAAAGTAATCGTTTAACTTTCGCTCTCGCTTATCAAAAAGCCTTTTCATCCTCACACCACTCTTAATTCCCTGCCTGTCATGAATACTTCGTAACCTAGCCACTTTCTTATTAAAATATTGATTTATGCTCTTACTCACCCCACCTTTAATAACAATCGGTTGCACACCAATGTTATTTGCCATAGCTATGAGATTCCTAACACCCAAATCAATACCTGCAACTCTATTCTCATCCAGCTTTTTGAATTTTATTTTTCTTTTGTAAACGATTTCACATATATATCCAATACCCTTCGGGACTATTCTCACCTCACTCAATAACGTCTCATTACCCAAT
>Ga0114920_10000460_pt1 | contig 17668 bp, 15 predicted proteins | sample ChitaG_FD_88683 | JGI IMG/M metagenome (GOLD analysis project Ga0114920, IMG submission 88683) | Deep subsurface microbial communities from South Pacific Ocean to uncover new lineages of life (NeLLi) - Chile_00310 metaG | ecosystem: Environmental > Aquatic > Marine > Oceanic > Sediment ... | reverse complement strand
GTACTACTGATATAGAAAAGGAACTGGTCATTGGGGTTCATGGACCACAAGAAGTCCACATCATCATTCTCGATAACAAGAGACTCGCGATTAGTAAGGATAAAAATCTGGATAAGGTACTTTTCTTCCCCGATTTGGTTTTGATGTGGTTCGACCGTCTGACCAGAGTTGCTGCGGGGCCCCCAGTTTACATCTAGGGCATCAAAAAGATGTCCATCGGCTGGCTTTAGCCAATATAAAATCTTTCGAAAGAGAAAATCCTGATTATATCCTCACAGTGTGTCCCACAGGAAACTCGATGCTGAAAAAATTCTATCCAAAAATCGAACCAAAATTTTCCAGGTGGACAGACAAAATATTTGATTTTACTGAATTTATGGCTAAGAAGGGATATTTTCCTGAAGCTTCGAATTCATCTCAAACAAAAGATGTTTTCTATCATTATCCCTGCCATTATCTAAACGAGTTGAAGCTCAAAGAGGAGCCCAAAAAAATTCTTCAGGCATTGGGCTTCAAACTTAAAGAAGAGAAAGAGCCTTTCTCCTGCTGTGGCTTTTGCGGTGTTTTCTCTTTAAAGAATCCTGAAATATCAGCTCGCATGTGGCAGAAGAAGAAGCAAAAGATTCTCGAAAATGAAACCAATCTTATCGCCACAGACTGCCCAGGATGTCTCTTTCAACTAAGAGCCAATTTAAGACCAGAAGGAGATTCCTTTAAAATTTTTCATACTGCAGAGCTCTTTGCTAAAGTGATGGATGAGACTTCAGAAGAACAAAACAATAATCGCAGCTAATTCAGGGGGTTGATATAAAATATTAATGAATTGTGGGAATGTAATGGTTGACCTTTGTTTTTGCCTTTATGCTCGCCCACTTTTCCTTGGGTATCGCGAGGAGGACGTCAACTAGGGAAGGATCGAACTGACTGCCTTTTGCCTTCTCTATTTCTTTGTAAGCCGCTTCAAAACTCTTCCCTTTTCGGTAAGGCCTATTAGAAGTTATCACATCTAGAGTATCCACTAATGCAAAGATCCTGGCTTCCAACGGAATCTCTTCGTTTTCTAATCCAAACGGATATCCATTCCCATCGTAACTTTCATGGTGAAACAGAACGACCTGTGCTGCTTTTTTCAAGAATTCAAACTCTTCCAGCATCTCGTAACCTATGAGAGGATGTTCTTTGACAATATCTCTCTCCCCTTCTGTTAAAGGTCCGGGTTTACCCAATATAAATTCAGGAATTCCCCTTTTTCCTATATCATGAAGCAGGGCGCCTCTTTTAACGTGAACTAAAAAATTTTCATCCTCGATCCCCAAGGCTTTAGCAAATAAAAGAGTGTACCTGGCAACAAGCTGAGAGTGGTACAAGGTATCATCATTGCCATCCGTGACTGCGATTAGGTAGAGAAGGTTCGTATTGAAAATGACCTTTTTCTTTGTAACATCCTCTTCAAAGCAATCAGTCTTTTCTTTGAATATGTCCTTATAATGTTGGTTTAGGTCCCTCAGCATTTTTCTGACTGAGATTACTTTCCATGTTCTGGAGTTATCCCTATCTAAGAACAAACTTTCATATTCTCCATTCTTTCCATTTTTTCCGTATTCGAGAATCTGCTTCAATAGTTCCTCTTTCCCTAATGCATGTTTCCCATTATTTTTAAGTAGATCAATAAGATTATCGATGGGAGAAACAATACGTGAGCCTCTTTCTTTTAAGTCTGGAAAAGATTCTTTTTTGCCTGGGGTAAGGATATGCTCAAATCTTTTTTGTTTTGAGGACTCTCCGACTGAAACTTTCATTTCACCTCGTCTTAAATGAGGAGCAGTTATATTCCTGCTGCTTAAGCCATTCGATTTGCCGAACCTTAATCCTCATTCTGTAATTTCCAGTTAATTACTTTAAAGGCAAGAAATTAGTCGCAAAAACAATAAAAAAATTGAATTCGATCTGACTCAAACCGAACGCATCTTTCCTATTCTAGCCCTCTTTTTTATGAAAATAACCATCGATTCTCATTCTCTGTTTTTTTAATCAAAAAGAGAAGAGCGTCAATGTCTACCGCTGACAAAAAAAGGCAAAAAGCAAGACCTGACCCCAAAAGCAAAAAAATCCGAGCTTGTCAATTTAGAGTCATATTTATATAATTATGCATGAAGGAAAGGAAGCCGTGGCAAAAAAAGACAAAGGGCTCGATTTAGAAGAAGTTATCACAAAATACCGGTCTGTTATCAGCTTCAGAGTTAAAAGATCCCTTGGTACTTACAATCCTGATTGGGAAGATGTGGTTAACGAAATTATCACCAATGTCATAGAAAAAGTAAAAAAAGGAGGATTTCGGGGCGAATCTTCTATAGGAACCTTCATTTATACTATCACCAGTCGCAGGATAGTTGACTATATCCGGCAAAAAACCAAAGTCATGAAATATGTACAAGAACCCTCTCCATTTCCCGACCCTAAAGAGCAGGTTGAAAAAAAAGAAAGGGATGAATTAATAGCAAAGTCTATTAAGAAATTAAAGCCCAAATACAAAGATATACTCTATCTTTATTATTTTAAGGGCCTTTCACGGGAAGAAGTTGCTCGAAAGTTGGACATATCTCCCCGACGGGTGAGTGAGCGCGTTAATTATTCCCTTAAACTCCTAAAAAAGATAATAAAACAATGAGATTTTTTCATATTTTCTGGTCTTCATTCGACTAAATTTTAGAGGTTAAATTAAGAGGTAGACAATGAAAAAATGCATATTTGAAGACTTAATTGATGATTATTTGCTGAACAAATTAGTTGAGGACAGAAAAGAGGAATTCGAGGAGCATTACTTTAACTGCCCTCAGTGTCTTGAAAAAATCGAAGAGAGAGACGAGATTATTTCTGTGATCCAGAATAAGGGCCATATGATATTCGAGGACGAGTACGCTGTTGGAGCCGCAGAAGCTGGCTGGTTTGACAAAGCCACATCCTTCCTCACACCCAAACAATGGGCATTTGCCACAATCTCATCTGCTATAGTTCTCGTTGTCATCTGCGGTGTTATCCCTAACCTCAAGACAACCTCACCTCAGTTTTACATAAATGAAGATGCTGTCAGAGGACAGAAGATAGATTTAATATCCCCAGTCATAGACATCAGAGAAGTTCCTTCCAAATTTGAATGGAAAAAGTCACCTAAAGATGTAGAATACAAAATCTACCTTTACAACAATGGAGACCTATTGTGGTCCGCCCTAACAAAAGAAAATCTCATTGTTCTTCCCGAAGAAGTCAGAAAGCTCATGACACCAGGGGAAAAATATTCCTGGCAGGTGAAAGCCTTCTCGCCAGAAGGAATTCTTACTTCTGTTTCTAGCCGGGTTCAATTCAAAATTTCTCCCACTAAATAAAACCTAGCCTTTCATCCCTCCTTAAATTAAGTGGACCTCATCTATATTCCAACGGGGTCAGGCTTTCATGAGTTTTATAGTTTATTAGGGAATAAACTAAAATTTCAAAAAGTAATCAATTATGGTTCATCTCCCAATTAGTTGAAAAAATGAATGTTTTTTTTAAGAACGTCATTCCCCTGTTTTCACAGGGGCAGGCTCTGCGGAAGCAGGAATCCAGGGCTATCTAGATGTGATTTCACTGGTTTCCCGCCTGCGCGGGAATGACAAAAATGGAGAGGAGAGCGAAGCCTTACACCTGCGTGTTCACAAAAAAAATAGTCGGGGATGGATGAAGCGACCATTGAAGATTTAGCCTTCGGAATTTGCTCTTCGAGGGAATCCGACTAAGTCGGACGGCGAGTATGTCTGAGAAGCTCAGGCCAGTGGGTTCTGAAAACACGCAACTTTTGCCCCAGCGAGTCAAAAGCTGCTCGGTTTCAGGCTCCGCTCTCCTATTCGAGGAACCATGCCCGCTCAGCCTTCAAACGGTTTTTTTCACCCACTGCCCTTCGCATGCCTGCTTAGAAGACGAGAAGATCGAATGGAGAATGGCGTTAAAAATCTGAACGGGAGCTAGGCCATTCCCGAATATTTTTTAATCTTCTTCTACTTTTTCTTCCTCTGCATACATCCGGCCTCGGCTTTCTTTCTCAAATGCAAGGCAGCACATCAATCGCCCGCACAGCCCTGAAATTTTCGTGGGATTTATAACGATTTTCTGTTCTTTTGCCTTCTGAATGGTAACAGGCTCGAAACTTTTCATGAAGCTGAAACAACAGAGAGGGCGGCCACATACTCCCAGTCCTCCAATCATTTTAGCTTCATCCCGAACTCCGATTTGACGCATTTCAATACGCATCTTAAACTCTTTAGCGAGATCTTTCACGAGCTCCCTAAAATCAATGCGACCATCTGCTGTGTAGTAGAATATTCCTTTTTTCTCATCAAAAAAGTAATAAACTCTTATTAACTTCATGGGTAAATTTCGAGCTTTAATTCTCTTCAAACAAAAGTCAAGCGCCTTCTTTTCCTTACTATTCAGCCATATGAATTTCTTCTTGTCTTCCTCAGTGGCTTTCCGAATGATTTCTACCGCATCCTGTGCAGACTTGGGACGATTGCATACATCGCTCGAATCATCGATAATGACGGCTAAATCTCCTCCCAGCTCCGACTCAATGATACAGTAGTCTCCTTTCTTTAGCTCTTCTTTTCCTTTTTTGGCCCGACAAACCCTACCCGATCGTTCCGAAATAACACATATGATTTCAGACATATTCCCTTCCCATAAAACTTGAAAAAAATGAACTGATAAGCAGGTTGACATTCAAATTATTATTCAAACCATAAATCACATAATCTACCTTCGCAAGGTAATCCATGGATTCCTCAAGACTCAGCAGCTTTTCGGCTTCCTCTATCTCTTCCTTGTAATCAGGATTCATCAGATATAGAAGATCGCCATCTCCTTTAATTAATATAAAATCACGGAGGAAAGACGAAAGAATTTCTAAAATCTGCCCTAGCTCCTCTTTAGCAAGCATCCTCGCCAAGGAAGTGTAATTTCTCAAAAAAAGAGCCGCTTTCTCCCCTTTGAGGAGAGAAAGGAAGAGCTGCCAAGCTTGAGTCCTTTTCATCTGTACCTCATCCCATTCCATGATCAAAGCCTGTTTTAGGTTTCCCCTAACGAGGAGAGAGATAATTTTTGCTTTTTCTTCTTCATATCCTTTCTCTACTAGAATCTTCTCTATATCTTCTTTGGATATAGGTAAAAAATTTAAAACCTGACATCTCGACTTTATGGTCGGCAATATCACATAAAGGTTATGGGTTATAAGAATAATATGAGAATAAAAAGGAGGTTCTTCAAGTATTTTAAGGAGAGAATTTGCTGCCTCTTCATTCATCTTTTCAGCTTCAATCACTATAAAAACTTTCCTCTTTCCTCTCATAGGCTTTATGTAGGCTAGCTGTTTCACAAGCCTCATCTGGGAAATCTTTATCACGCTTTTTTCTGGAGTGATCACCATAACATCAGGAAAATTTCCCCTATTAATTGCCCTACAGGGTTCACACTCTCCACAGGCATCAGCCTTTTTCTTCTCACAGTTGAGAGCTTTGGCCAACTCTAATGCCATTTCTTTCTTGCCAACTCCCTCTGGCCCACAGAAGAGCAGAGAATTGGGAACTTTTTCTTTTTGCAGAGCCTTTTTCAGGATCTGCTTTACAAGACGATTGCCTAATATCTCTTTAAAAACCATTTCTTTTCTTATTTTATCCGCGGCGCTTTTCGTCCGCCAGCTAATGCCCTTTTCAAGAATTTCGCAGTATGAGATTTTTCTTCTCTTGCCACCTTCTCTGGAACACCCTGAGCAACAATCCAGCCTCCTCTTTCGCCCCCCTCTGGGCCCAGATCTATAATATAATCGGAATGCTTAATAACTTCAAGATTATGCTCAATAATAACTACCGTGTTGTCAAGTTCTACAAATTCTGAGAGAACCTCAAGAAGCTTTCGCACATCGTCAAAATGGAGTCCAGTGGTGGGCTCATCTAGAATATAAAGGGTCTTGCCCGTGTTTTTTCGACTCAACTCCTTTGTCAATTTAATCCTTTGAGCCTCCCCCCCTGATAAAGTGGGAGCCGGTTGACCAAGTCTTATATAACCCATGCCCACTTTCTTCAGAGTTCCCAGATTCCTCTTTAGAATAGGGTGAGCTTTTAAGTATTTGTAGGCCTCATCTACGGTCATTTCCAAATAATCTGCGATATTTTTCCCTTTATATCGGACCGAAAGCGTTTCCTTGTTGTATCGCTTGCCGTCGCAGCGGTCACAAGTTACAAAAACATCAGGCAAAAAATGCATTTCTATTTTTTTTACCCCTGCTCCATGACATTCTTCACAACGTCCTCCAGACAGATTGAAACTGAAACGGCTTGCAGAATACCCCCTCATTCTTGACTCTGGGCTGAGGGCAAAGAGCTGCCTTAATGAAGTAAATAATCCTGTATAAGTAGCCGGGTTGGACCGAGGCGTTCGACCAATAGGCTTCTGGTCCACAGAAACAACCTTATCGACCTGATCAATTCCTAAGATCTCCTGATGTCGGCCGGCTCTTTGTTTGGCTTTATATAATGTATTCAAAAGACTCCTATAGAGTATATCGTAAACAAGGGTGCTTTTTCCTGAGCCCGATACTCCTGTAACAGCAGTCATGACTGATAAAGGAAGCCGGACATTGATGTCCTTCAGATTATGTTCTGCCGCCTTTAAAATAACAAGCCAGCCTTTCGGTCTTCTTCTCTCTACAGGAACAGGAATACATTTTTCTCCTTTCAGGTACTGTGATGTCAGAGAATCACGAGAAGAAAGGATCCTTTCCAATTTCCCCTCAGCCACCTTATACCCTCCTTCTTCTCCAGCTCCAGGGCCCAAGTCCAGGATAAAATCGGCGGAGCGAATGGTTTGCTCATCATGTTCAACCACAATGATGGAATTCCCCTCGTCCCTGATGTTTCTCAACAAGGAAATCAGCCGGCTGTTATCCCGCTGGTGGAGACCAATAGTTGGCTCATCAAGGACATAGAGCACTCCTCTTAAGCGGGCACCGACTTGGGCTGCCAACCGAATGCGACGAGCTTCTCCACCTGATAGAGAAGCTGTTGTCCGGGATAGCTGGAGGTAAGGCATTCCCAGCTCATCCATGATCTCGAGGCGAGAGAGAATCTCCTTCTTTATCCTTGAAGCAATAAGTTCCTCAGAGGAAGAAAATTCAAAAGAGGAGAGTTCTTCAATCAGCACGGTGACAGGAACAGAGCTCAATTCGTAGATATTTTTCCCTCCGATTTTCACAGCCATACTTTCTTCTCTCAACCTTCCCCCATTGCAGACCGGGCAGACTTCCTCTGTGAGCTCCACACCCCCCCGCTTATCCAGGACAGTCAAAAATCCAAGGCCGTTGCATCGCGGGCAGGCACCGTAGGGGCTGTTAAAGGAAAACGTGCGTGGTTCGAGCTCAGGAAGGCTTATCTCACAGTATGGGCATATAAGGTTCAGAGAATAATAAACCTCCCTTGCCTCTTTATTTATCAACAAAAGATCTCCATCAGAAATCTCAAGGGACCTGTTTACAGCTTCTCTCAGCCTCTCCTCTGAATCTGAAGCAATCTTTATCTCATCGATCAATATCTCAATATTATGTTTTTTTGTTCTCTCCAGGATTATTTCTTCTTCCAGTTCTCGAAATTGCCCGTCCACACGAAGACGAAGGAACCCTTTTTTTCTGAGCTTCTCAAAAAGACGATGGTATTCCCCCTTTCTTCCCTTAATCACTGGAGAAAGGATTTTAACTTTCTCGCCAGAAGAAGAATCAAAAATCCTTCGTATGATCTGTTGATGGGTCTGAGAGCTGACTCTTCGGTCGCATCGAGGGCAGTGAGGAATTCCTACTCTGGCAAAAAGAAGCCTTAAGAAATCATAAGTTTCTGTGACCGTTCCCACAGTCGAGCGCGGGTTCGAGGAAATTGTCCTCTGGTCAATAGAGATGGAAGGGGAGATGCCTTCGATAGACTCCACATCCGGTTTCTCCATTTGTTCTATATATTGCCTCGCATATGCTGAGAGGCATTCGATGTAGCGGCGCTGCCCTTCAGCATAGAGGGTGTCAAAGGCAAGGGAACTCTTCCCAGAACCGCTGGGACCTGTAATGACAATCAGCTTGTTCCTCGGTAACCTCACATCAATCTTTTTAAGATTGTGCTGGGCAGCCCCTTTTACTCTAATTTCTTTGAGCATGATATATAATTTTAGCATAAAAATAGGACCTTCCCCAATTAACCTGAATTATTCATAAAAAATGCCGATACATTCTGAAATTACAGCAATATCAAGAAGTTATCCTGATCTTGCTGTAAATTCTGATAAATACTTTTTCGAAAAGAAGCTATTTATATTAGTCGGCATTTTTTACCGAATGGCGAGCCGATCTCACCGCATCTGCTTCGTTGCGGCCCATTCGCAGTGGACGACCACAGCTTCATGGGCCGACGCCTTGCATCTGCGGCAACCTCGACTCGTGAATAATCCAGGTTAACAAGCCATAATCAAAAGAAATTGCTTTTTTCTCTTTTGGCAGTCATTTCCATTGACGATTTTGCTTTAATAATAATAATATAGGATCAGTGAAGAATTAGGGTATAAGAATGTCGAGAGAAGAAAATTTACTCAAATCCCTGGAAACATTGAAAGAAATAGGCGTTAAAAATGACTCTATTCGAGCCATAAAACATCTCCCTGCCCAAGAAGGTCAATACGAAGATTATCCATCCGAAGTTCATCCGGCTCTAGTTGAAGCCTTTAGAGAAAAGGGATTCCACAAACTCTATTCTCACCAGCATCAATCATGGCAGTTCCTCAAGGAAGGGAAAAATATTGTGGTTGTGACCCCCACAGCTTCGGGAAAAACACTCTGCTATAACCTTCCTGTCCTCAATTCTATCCTTCAAGATCCCTCCACTCGGGCAATCTACCTTTTCCCGACCAAGGCGCTCTCTCAAGATCAAAGGGCGGAGCTTGATGAAACGATAAAGTTGCTTCCTTCTGAAATCAGGATTTTTACATATGATGGGGACACTCCCCAAGATGCAAGGAAAGCCATAAGAGCCCGGGGGCACATCATCCTCACCAATCCTGACATGCTCCACGCAGGAATTCTTCCTCACCACACAAAATGGATCAAACTCTTCGAAAATCTAAAATACATCGTCATCGATGAACTCCATAACTACAGGGGCATCTTTGGCAGCCACCTGGCAAATATCTTAAGGAGGATAAAAAGGATCGCCAAATTCTACGGCTCCAAACCTCAGTTCATTCTCTGTACAGCCACAATCGCCAATCCTTCGGAGATGGCTGAAAAAATGACAGAAGAACCGGTCTCGCTTATCGACAAGAATGGAGCACCAAGTGGAGAAAAATATTTCATTTTCTACAATCCCCCTGTTGTTAATAAGTTTCTGGGCATTCGCCGTTCCTATGTGAATGAATCGCGCCGGGTCGCTTCAATTTTTCTTAAAAATGATCTTCAAACTATTGTTTTTGCTCAGAGTCGCCTCATTACTGAAGTTTTGGTGACATATCTTAAAGAGGACATTGAAAAAACGATCAAGGACAAAGGTCTGATTCGGGGCTATAGAGGAGGATATCTTCCCCTAAAGAGAAGGGAAATCGAAAAGGGTTTAAGAGAGGGGAAAATAAAAGGTGTCGTATCGACCAATGCCTTGGAATTGGGCATTGATATAGGAAGCCTTGACGTCAGCGTGCTGGCCAGCTATCCGAACACCATTTCCAGCACCTGGCAGAGGGCAGGCCGTGCTGGTCGAAAAACCGGAACGTCAGCAGCTGTCCTGGTCGCTTCCAGCTCGCCTCTCGACCAGTTTATCATCAATCATCCAGATTACTTTTTCTCCAAGAATCCAGAGAAAGCCCTGATCAATCCGGATAACCTCTCCATCCTTGTCAGTCATATCGAGTGCGCTGCTTTTGAGCTTCCTTTCATCGATGGAGAAAAATTTGGCCGCATTGAAATCGGGGAAATCCTCAAATTTCTAGAAGATGAAAAGCTCGTTTACCACTCAAAAGATAAATGGTTCTGGACATCTGATGTCTATCCTGCTGATGGCATCAACCTCAGAAGCATAAGCTCCGATAATTTCGTGGTTGTGGATACGAGTGAAAAATCCAAAGCCGTCGCTGAGGTGGATTTCTCCTCAGCCCTGACCACCCTCCATCCCAAAGCCATCTATATCTGTGAAGGAGAACAGTATTTTGTCGAACACCTTGATTACAAACAGAGAAAAGCCTATGTCAAAAGGACAGATGTGGACTATTTCACCCATGCGATAGACTATACAAAAATCAAGATCCTGGATGTGTTCAACAATAAAGATTTAATGAAATGTTCTATCTCTCATGGTGAGGTCCATGTGGCAACCCAGGTTGTTGGCTTCAAAAAAATCAAATTCTACACCATGGAAAATGTTGGAGCAGGAGACCTGAGTCTTCCCCAGAACGAAATGCACACCACTTCCTACTGGCTGACCATTCCCTCCTCGATCTTCCAAATCCTTCCCTTTTCCTCCGAACAAAAGATAAATGGGCTGTATGGCGTGGCCTATATTCTCCACCATGTCTCTCCTCTTTTCATGATGTGCGACCTTCATGACGTAGGTGTATCTATCGGTGATAATTCCACCGGTAAATCCATGCCTCCAAGAGATATTCGTCTGAAAATATCTCACGATGAGGATCAAGCCGTCTTTTCCGATGTCGCTTTTGAACCGAATATCTTCATCTTCGACAACTTTCCAGGCGGAATCGGCCTGAGCCCCTCCCTGTTTGATCTAGAAAAAGAGCTTCTTGAACATTGCATGAAAACCATAGAGGCCTGTCCCTGTAGGGAGGGATGCCCCTCGTGTGTGGGACCTACAAAGGAAAGTGGAAAACAAGCCAAACAGGTAGCGCTGGAAATACTACAAAAATTGATTTAAAACCTTAAAGTTATAAAGCATTTATCTTTTCGAGCTGTTTCTCTTCCCCAATGATGACCAAAACGTCGCTGTCTTTTATAACAAAATTCGCCTTGGGAATAAAAGTTGTCTTTTCGGGGATAATCTCTTTGATCGCAATAACTTGAACTCCGTATTTGTTTCTCAAATCCAGGTCTTTTAGACTTTTCCCGATAAATTTCTCGGGAGGTGCAATCTCTTGGATTCCAAGGCCTGATTTAAGGGGAAGATATTCCAGAACATTGGGAGCACTCAGCGTCGTTGCCGTTTTAATAGCCATATCTTTTTCTGGATAGATTACCTCTGTGGCTCCCACAGCGTCGAGAATCTTTGCATGATCTTCTGTTAAGGCTTTGGCCACAATCCTCTTAGCTCCCATCTCGCAGAGGAAAAGAACGGTGAGTATGGAAGCTTCCATATCCGGCCCCAGGCTCACGACTACCACATCCATATCTTGGATGCCCAGAGCCTGAAGATTCTCTTTATCTGCAGAATCCATGTTTACAGCATGGGAGACAAAAGACTTCACTTCTTCAATCTTTTCTTTGTCTTTATCCACAGCCAATACTTCATTTCCTCTCTCATATAGGGTTTTAGCCACGTTTGAACCAAAACTTCCAAGTCCGATCACTGCAAATTTCATTATCAGTAACTCCTGTATTGATTCTATCCTATCATGACACTTTCTTCAATATACTCATATCTACCAAATGCCCTCTGTCGGCTAAACGCATAGAGTAGGGTTAGTGGACCAATCCTTCCGACATACATAGTGAGAATAATCACAATTTTGCCCACAGTGTTCAACTTCATTGTCATCCCGAGAGAAAGCCCGACTGTGCTGAATGCAGAGAAGACTTCAAACATCACCTCTCTCATACTCGCAGCTGGTTGTGTAAGGAAGAGGACAAAAGAGGAAAGGCAAATTATGCACATTGCCAGGGTAACAACCATAAACGCTCTTATGACTAGTTCTTGTGGAAGGGTTCTATAAAATAGATTAACTGATTCTCTGGCTGTTATTTTAGACCTGAGGAAGGCAACTATTACTCCGATGGTGCTTGTCTTTATACCTCCCCCTGTTGAGCCCGGAGATGCGCCTACAAACATAAGCATAGTCAAAAGAAAGACCGCAGCAAAACTTAATGAATTCAAGTCCATGGTGTTGAAGCCGGCTGTTCGAGGGGTGATAATTTGAAAAAGTGAGGAGAAAACCTTCCCTTTCAAAGTGAGCGTATTTAATGAATGATTCCACTCCATGATAAGAAAAAAAACAAATGAGACAATAATGAGTCCCAAGGTGAGGGTGATAACCAATTTTGTATGCAGGGAAATTTTAACTTTTTGTCTTTTGAATCGTCCCGTAAAAATCTCTTTCATTTCTTGAAGAATCAAAAAACCCAATCCTCCCAAGACTATCAGGACGATGAGTGTAATATTCACCCAGACATTATCCCTGTAAGAGAGGAAACTCTTGCTGAAAAGTGAAAATCCGGCATTACAGAAGGCCGAGGCAGAGTGAAAAATTGAGTTGAAGAGAGCTTTTGGCCATGGGAATTCTCTCTGCCAATAAAGAAATAAGGAGAGCGTACCTGCGGCCTCCAGGACTAAGGCGTAGAAAAACACATTTTTGACGATGGATTTCACATCTTTTTCTGCTTTATGGTGGTAGCCTTCTTGAATGAGGATTCTGTCCTTTATGGAAACCCTTCTGCCTGCCACTAAAAGGATAAGAGTCGAAAAAGTCATGATTCCCAGCCCACCCAACTGAAACAAAATGAGAATAATTATCTTGCCAACAGGGGTGAAATAGGTAGCTGTATCCTGAACAATCAGACCCGTCACACAAACTCCGGAGGTGGCTGAAAAGAGAGCATCCACTAAAGAAATATGACCTGATTTTGTGCTAAAAGGCAGAAGAAGCAGGATAGTACCCACAAAGATGGCCGCTATAAAACTTATAGCCAGAAATTGAGCCGGCTGAAACTTTCTTTCTCTTTTGATAAGACTTCTCCTTTTTGATGCTTCTCTTTATCCTTAATTACCTTGATTATTCAGCTGTAATTCCTGAAAGTATCGGCATTTTTTATAAATAACTCAGGTTAATTATCAAATCTATTACTTAATGAAAATTTTGTCAATCGGGGTCAGACTCTATGACCCCGATTGACATTAGCCCTGGCATATGCTACTTTTTTTGATAGAAAGCATGAATTATCTAAGACTTATCCTTGAAGCTGATATCATCGTCAAACTTGTCCTCCTTATACTCCTTTTCTTTTCTGTTTTCTCCTGGGCTGTCATATTCTTCAAAGGAAAGGCCTTTAAATCCATCTCTTCCCAATCTCAAAAATTCATGACTGTTTTTCAAAAGAGCAAAAATCTGACAGAAGTGTATGAAGCCGCCAAAAGATACAAAGCCAGCCCCCTCGCTGCACTTTTTCGTTCTGGATACAGAGAGCTTCGCCATATGAACCAGTCCAATCCAGAACCGACACTCACCCCTTCAAACTTTGAGAGCCTGAATAGAGCACTGACCAAGGCTTCAAACAATGAGATTTCCAAGCTGGAAAGGATGATGAGCTTCCTAGCCACCACTGGAAGCGTGACTCCCTTTATAGGCTTGTTCGGAACCGTCTGGGGAATCATGATCGCCTTCAACAGAATCGCGGTAGAGAGATCTGCTAGCCTGGATACAGTCGCTCCGGGAATAGCTGAAGCGCTCATAGCCACGGCAGCTGGACTTTTTGCCGCCATCCCAGCGGTCATCGCCTACAACCACTATCTCCACAAAATAAAGAATTTGATAACTGAGATTGATGATTTCTCATTTGAATTTTTAAGCATAGTGGAAAGGCTCTATGGCTCTTAGAGCACGCCCTGGACATAGGCGACAAATCGGAACCTCTCTATCCGAGATAAACGTCACTCCTTTTGTGGATGTTATGCTCGTTCTCTTGGTCATCTTTATGGTCACAGCACCCATGATCCGATCTGGAATCAGTGTCAATCTTCCTCAAGCGGAAACCGATTCAACACCCGCAGAAGAAGGACTGACCCTGACTATCAAGGCGGATAGATATATTTACATTGAAAATTCCATCATCAATGAATTCCTCCTGGAACAGAAGTTGAAAGAATATTTCTTTGGGAAAGAGAAGAAGATTGTTTTCCTCAAGGGAGATGATAGCCTCCCATATGGATACGTGATTCGTATTATGGATATCGCTAAAAAAGCCGGAGTCGAAGTTGTGGGTCTTATGACAAGGCCTCCAGAAAAAGAGGAAAAGTAAAGATGACAGCACTCGACAGAGATAGAATAATGTTTAATAGATCGGTTGCCTTCTCGATTACTGTTCATCTTGTAATTTTCCTTTTGCTCATTCTCTCGCCCTATCTGTCAAAGTCTTCCCAGAAAGAGACGATCCATTACATCAGCCTCATCTCCGTTCCTGGAGGAGGTGGAGGCGGAGGCTCGCCTGGAGGCGGCGGTGGAGAAGAAGAACGCATTGAGGAAACTCCTGCTCCCAAAAGAGAAACCTTGAGAGATTTGACAACTCCGCAAAAGCTTAAGGAAAGATCTGCTTCCACTTTAAGGCATCCCGTTGAAAAGCCCAAAAGGGGAAAAAAGCCAAAACCTGAAAAAAAAGCTGTCATCCAAAAACAACAAAAAACTCCCCCAAAGAGTCCACAAACTCAAAAGGCGACGACTGGTCCTGTCCCAGGAACAGGGTCTGGAGCAGGCTCTGGAGTAAGAATCGGCAGTGGTTCAGGTAGTGGCTCAGGCTTTGGGTCTTCCTATGCCTCTAAAATTGGCGTCTCCAACTTTCCGTATACCTGGTATCTCCAAATCATGGTGGACAGGATCTCGAGCAACTGGTTCCAATCTCTTGTCGACCCGGGCATAAGAGGAAATTTCTATGTAACTGTCTACTTCAGAATTCACAAAGATGGCCAAATCTCTGACTTAAAAGTCGAGGAGACAAGCAGAATTAAATCCCTCGATTTATCTGCCCGTCGCGCCATTCAGACATCTGCCCCATTTCCTCCCCTCCCAAAAGATTACGAGGAAGAATATCTGGGCATCCACCTGATATTCGAGCATTCCAAATGAAAACAAAGGGAATATTATTCTACACAGGCCTCCTTCTAATCGCAGTGTTACTCCTTTACTCTCAACAGGAGGTAGTAATAAGCATAAAAGAAGGAATGCCGGTCATTCCTCTGGCTATCCCTAAATTTATCATTCGTTCCAATTCTCCTGAAACAAAAACCATCGCTGAAGAACTTCATAAAATCATCACTGCTGACTTGAAATACAGCCGAGTTTTTCAGCTGCTCCCCAAAAGCCACTATAGTTATATCAGACCTTTAAACCCGAACAAGATATTTTTCAACGACTGGGAATCCATCCAGGCTAACATCCTTTTTGTCGGAGAAGTTTTGGAGGATGAAGGAAATAATATCCTCTTTGAAGGTAAAATCTATGATGTTAAAGCGGAAAAATTCATATACGGAAAGCGTTATCAATCAGAGAAAGAGCTCATCCGGTTAGTGGCCCATAGCATGGTGAACGAAATAATGAGACAATTTGGGGGAGGGCAAATTTTTGCCACCAAAATCGTCTTTATATCTAACAGAGACGGTAACGATGAGCTCTATTGGATGGATTTTGACGGCTACAACCAAACTCGCCTGACTTTCAATAAGGTAAAGGATTATATGCCTGCATGGTCTCCGGATGGAAAAATGATTGCTTACACATCATACCGGCTCGGGAAAGCCATCCTGTATATCTGGAAACCATACGAAGGGAAAATAATCGAAGTGTTCAGCGAAGGCACAAATTATGCTCCGGCATTTTCCCCTGACGGAAAAAAATTAGCTTTCTGCACGACGGTGGAAGAAGGTAATGCTGAAATTTACGTCGCAAAGATTGACGGAAAGGACACTATCGAGAGAAAGGATATAAAAAGGTTGACTTTTAATAAGGCAATAGATACAGCCCCCTCCTGGTCTCCGACAAGCCGGGAAATAACTTTTACATCAGACAGGGGAGGAACTCCCCAAATCTACATCATGGATGCCGAAGGTTCCAACGTACGCCGAGTAAGTTTTGGCGGAACCTATCACGACAGTCCAGCCTGGTCCCCTACGGGAGACGGGATTGCTTATGTTTCCCGTGTAGACCAAATATTCGATATATATGTCCTCAATCTCAGAACAGAGAAGATTTACAAACTAACAGAAAGCAATGCCCGAAACGAGTCTCCCTGCTGGTCCCCGGATGGGCGGCATCTCATTTTTACCTCAAACCGTACAGGCACCCTCCAGCTCTACACAATGGATTATGATGGCGCTAACTTGAAACGCCTCACATCTGAAGGTCAAAACAAGCTCCCCGACTGGTCTCGCTAAGAATTTGAAGTTTTCTATCAATTTCCGTAAATTATTTATTTATAATGTTTTTTTTGTTTGATGTTGACATAAAAGCAGTTTAATTGTATAAAATTGAAGCTGAGCAAAAGTTTTTGCTCATGATGAAGGAGAATAAATAGTATTTATAGGAGGTAAAATGAAAAAAATCGTTATCTTTTCTTTAGCTTGCATTTTGGTTTTGTCCTTTCTAGTTTCTTGCCGAAAAAAAGTGGAAGTACCACCGCCTCCACCACCTCCACAGGTGAAAGAACAACCCAAAGTTGAAGAAGTAAAAGAAGCTCCTCCGGTAAAAGCGCCAGAACTGACTGAAGAAGAAATATTCGCAGCCAAATCACTTGAGGAAGTCAACAGAGAAACACCACTGGAAATTATTCACTTTGATTACGACAAATTCTTTATCCGGGATGATGCCAAACCCGTTCTTAACGCCAACTCTGGATGGCTGAAAAAATGGGGAACTGTTAAAATCCTAATCGAGGGTCACTGCGACGAAAGGGGAACAGAGGAGTACAATATGGCTCTGGGCGAAAAGAGAGCCAAGAGCACCTTAGATTATCTCGTTTCTCTCGGAATTTCTGCAAATAGAATCAAAATCGTCTCTTACGGAAAAAGCCAGCCTCTGGATACTGGCCAAAACGAAATTGCCTGGCAGAAAAACAGAAGGTCTCAATTCCTTATCATCGAGAAATAATTTATGATCAAAAGGCCAGCGGGGATATTCCTCGCTTTAACCCTGCTCTTCACGTCTGCCAGCGCTCAAAAAAGCAAAAAAGCATACGAACTCATCTATAAAGATGTGCAACTCCTCACGCAACAAATCCTTCAACTCGATAAGAAAATTGGAGAAAACGCGGAAGACATAAAATTCATAAAAGACCAGCTCAACGAACTTCTAACGCTTTTCAGGCTTTTTCAAAAAGAACAGATGGATTTCAAAGAAAACCAAAAAAACATCCCCGCTCAATACCAAATCCTTCTTGAGAAAATGCAGGGATTGAACTCCCAGCTCGCATCCTATAATGAAGCGCTATTGGAAATAAAAAAGGCCTCTGTACTAGCCGCTCAGGCAGTGGATGAAACAACGGAAGAACAATCACAGCCTCCTTCTGAAAAAGAAGGCGAGGGAAAAAAGAAAGAGAAACAAACCGAATCAAAAGATGAAAGCGCCGAAGAACCTCAGGCTCCTCTTTCAACCCTCCTGTCTCCGAAAGAGGTTTACAACATGGCCTACGCAGACT
>Ga0114920_10000459_pt1 | contig 17670 bp, 15 predicted proteins | sample ChitaG_FD_88683 | JGI IMG/M metagenome (GOLD analysis project Ga0114920, IMG submission 88683) | Deep subsurface microbial communities from South Pacific Ocean to uncover new lineages of life (NeLLi) - Chile_00310 metaG | ecosystem: Environmental > Aquatic > Marine > Oceanic > Sediment ... | reverse complement strand
TGTCAAGATGCGGTGATGGAAAGTGAGGCATTCGTAAGCAGTGAAGACAGTTGGATATCCACATCCCGTCGCGCCAGGGCAGGCTGGCATGCAAAGCATCAGTATAAAGAGCTTACTTACGAAATACTGTAACGACCACACTGTATTCCAGAAGTGTCGCGCCTCCCGATCCCGTCCCGGTCTCGCGACGGGGAGGGCAGGCCTATAACATGGCCCCTTACTGGGTCGTTTCAAAATGGTTTATTGCCTCTCGGCCCTGAGCTCGAGGCCGAAGGGCACCCTAAGCCTTAGAATCATAGGCTCCATCTATATAAACCATTTTGAAACGCCTGCCCGCCATGCAAGCAAGGCGAGGGGGGCGGGCCCACTAATCTAAACTATGTGGGGCATAATCCAAAAAAAAGATACCCATACCCTGGACTTTGACGTTACCCTAAAATTTTAGCTCGGTGATCTTACAATAAAGGTAAAAATATGGTAGCTATTTCAAATAAACACCGTTGAATCAGAGCGTCAAATAGATGAAGATATCAACCTTTATTGAACACATAAAAAAATCAGCGGACCTTGGCCCACCGATTGTCTTCCATCACTATCTGCCGCACCAGGATCCCCAGTACGATGATAGTCGCATCGTTTCTCAACCTATTTTGGATATTCTAAAGCGATTTAGGCTGAGAAAACTTTATACTCATCAGACTCAGGCCATCAGGCACATTAAAGAGGGGAAAGATGTATTGGTATCTACACCTACTGCAAGTGGAAAGAGCCTGATCTATAATTTACCGGTCACTGAAAACATCCTTAGGCAACCAACGACCAGAGCCCTTTACTTATTCCCCCTTAAGGCCCTTGAGCAAGATCAATTGAAGAACCTATCAGAATTTATTACTGAATTACCTTCCACCGATATCTCGGCAACCATATACGATGGCGATACATCCCCAAAGGACAGGGAGAGAATTAAAAGGAAAATTCCAAATATCATTTTGACCAATCCGGACATGCTCCATAGGGGTATTCTTGCCTATCATGAAAAATGGGCCGAACTGTTCTCTAACCTGGCTTTTGTTATTATTGACGAAGTGCACACATATCGGGGGATTTTCGGATCACATCTTGCTCAGATATTGAGAAGGCTCAAAAGGGTCTGTTCTCTGTATCACACAACACCTCAATTCATTCTTTCCTCTGCCACTGTTCAAAATCCCCATGATCTTGGTAGAAACTTGATTGGCAAAGAGGTAGAAGTGATTTCGCAAAGTGGTGCCCCTAAATCTGGCCAGCACTTTTTGTTTCTCAATCCCCAGTCCAGCACCAATTTTCTGGCCACTCAATTGTTTATCCAGTGCCTTGATTCCGGGTTAAGAACCATTGCATTTACTCAATCCAGAAAGGTTACCGAACTCATTCATATGTGGGTCAGACAGCTGTCCCCAAGCTTAAAGGATAAAGTGAGTTCATACAGGGCTGGCTTTCTCCCTGAGGAACGCCGCTCTATTGAAAAGAAGTTGGCCCGGGGAAAACTGCTTGGGGTTATATGTACGAGCGCCCTGGAAATGGGTATCGATATTGGTCACCTGGACGTATGCATATTGGTAGGATACCCAGGAACCATCATTAATACCTGGCAGAGAGGTGGCAGAGTGGGACGCTCTGGACGTGACTCGCTCATAGCCCTCATCGCCAACCAAGATGCGCTTGATCAGTATTTTATGCAACATCCGGCAAATCTGTTTGCCCAATCCTTTGAGGCTGCTGTGATCGACCCAGACAATTCCCACATCGTAAGGGCCCACCTACCCTGTGCGGCAGCTGAAACTCCTCTTACCTTAGATGATGCTCAAATCTGGCCTGATGATCTCACCACCCATCTGGATTTCCTGGAATCCGCCGGGAAGCTCAGTCGGACAACTGAAGGCAGGAAACGGTGGTTTTCAACCATAAAAAGGCCGCATCTGAAGGTGGATATCCGCTCAGTTGGAGAGACGTACACCATATTTGATTCCCGAACCGGAGAGGCAATAGGTACGGTTGGTGGAATACGGGCCTTCAAGGAGTGTCATCCTGGTGCGATATATCTCCATAGGGCTAGCCCCTACCAGGTTGAACGCCTCGTCATCGACAAAAAGGATATTGTCGCTCGACCTACAGACCTGAGGTATTTTACGTACACACGGTCAGAAAAGGAGACTGAGATCATCAAGGTTACCAAGAGTCAACCTAAGGGACAGTTTGTGGTAAAGCTCGGCCAGCTTAAGGTGACTGAAACAATAACTGGCTATGAAAAAAGGAGAGTTCCTGGTCAGGAACTGATCGGAACCTTCCCTCTTGATCTTCCACCCCAGACATTTGAGACCGTGGGGCTGTGGGTAGAGATCGAGGATGTGATTAAAGACATGGTGAAAGATGAAGATCTTCACTTTATGGGGGGTATACACGCCATAGAACATGCAGCCATTAGCCTTTTCCCCCTGTTTGCATTGTGCGATAGAAATGACATCGGAGGGATATCCTACACGTTTCATCCCCAGGTGGAAAAGGCGGCTGTATTTATCTATGATGGGTATCCAGGAGGGGTGGGACTTGCCCAGAGGGGTTTTGAGATAATCCTCGAGCTGTTAGGCAAGACCTTGGATCTGGTTCGAACTTGCCCCTGCGAACAAGGGTGCCCCGCGTGCATCTACTCTCCCCGATGTGGTTCTGGCAATAAGCCCTTAGACAAAGAGGCTGCCCGGCTAATTTTGGAGGCCCTAACCGGCGTGATACCTTTGGCAGATATCTCTCCTGATGAAGTACAACCTCACATCACCTCCCCATCGAGAGAGGATGCATTTGAGAGAGTAGATCAAAAAAGGATTCTCTATTTTGATTTAGAGACACAGAAGTCAGCCGAACAAGTAGGTGGTTGGCAGAACATGCACCTGATGATGGTATCTGTGGCTGTTGTATTTGACAGTTTGGAGGATCACTTTTATATTTATGAAGAAGATCGGACCGATCGGTTGTTTGAACATTTTTTCAAGGCCGATCTAGTGGTTGGTTTTAATCTGAAGAGATTTGATTATGCCGTACTCTCACCCTATACCCACAAGAACCTACGGAAAATACCGACCTTTGATATACTTGAGGATATTTACAATAGGCTTGGGTTCAGGTTGAGCCTCGAACACCTGGTGAGGGAAACCCTCAATAGAGGGAAATCGGCAGATGGCCTGCAGGCCCTTGAATGGTTCAAGGCTGGGGAAATGGAGAAACTGACCGAATACTGCAAACAGGACGTGATACTTACAAGAGATCTTTTCCTTGAGGGAATAGAAAAGGGCTACATCGTATACAGAAATAAAAGGCAAAATGAAAGGGTGCGACTCCTCGTCGACTGGAATGTTAATAAAATAATTGAGGGATTGAGGAATTAAGGAATGGTGGATTGAGGGTTACCAGTTACCAGGCTGTTGCCGAGTTGACCACTCAGCCACTTTCAGCACTTTTTAATTGAAAAAAGAGGTTAGTCTTATGTTCGGTCTCGGAGCACCAGAATTGATAATCATTGGTATAATTGTCTTGTTCATCTTTGGAGCCAAGAGACTGCCAGAGATTGGTAAGGGTCTCGGAGGTGCTTTAAGGGAATTCAGAAAGGTGAAACAGGATATAAGCCCGAATGGCGAAAAGGAAGCAGTAGGGGAAAAAAAGGAAGAGAAAAAGCCTCTTGAAAATGAATTGGCCAAAAAGGCAGTTGAAAAGGTTCCGGTCCTAAAAAAGGGCCTGGAGATTAAGAAAAGGGCAGAGAAGATAAAAAAGATTCTTAAATAGACGCTCTATTGAGAATATCCACCATCTCCTCATGGATTCTTCCATTTGACGCCACGATAACCGGAGATTCAAGGTGATAGCCTTTCCCCCTCATGTCTGTTACAACGCCACCTGCCTCTTCTACCATTAACCATCCGGCTGCAGTATCCCAGGGGCTCAATTTAATTTCCCAGAACCCGTCAAACCGACCTGCGGCGAGATAGGCGAGGTCCAGCGCAGCTGAACCTGCCCTGCGGATACCTCGTGCTTTGAGAATCATTGCATTAAAGTGATTTAGATTGTTAACACTGGATTCTCGCACGTCATACGGGAAACCGGTAGCTAGAAGGCTTTTTGCTAACGTAAGCGTATTGGAGACCACAATTTTTCTACAATTCAAAAAAGCCCCCTGCCCTTTTTCTGCTACAAACATCTCTTCGAGCATTGGGTTGTAAATAATGCCCAAGATTATGTTATTGAGCTTTTGTAGTGCAACGGAAACGCAAAAGACTGGATAACTATGGGCGTAGTTGGTGGTTCCATCGAGGGGGTCTATGATCCACCTGAAGTCTGAACCCTTGCCTGTATGCGTAAATTCCTCAGCGAGGATGTCATGCTCAGGAAACAGGTGGTCTATTTTGGTTGTGATCATTTCTTCAGAGATCTTGTCTACCTCAGTTACCAGATTAATCTCACCTTTGTAATCTATTTTATGTGCTGAAGTTAGCCTTGCTCTCAGGAATTCTCCTGCTTCTCTTACTATTTCTACTGCAACCGCTTTGACATCTTTCATCCTGACAAAATCTCCACTCCATAAGAGGGCGTTTGTTTTCCAGCGCAGTAAGATTGGAGCTCCGCCGCTTAAAATTCATACAAAACCGTAACCATACCTGACAAAAGAGAAGAGCTTATCCTATCATCTACATCATAGGTGGTTCCAGCGGAAGGTCCTGCATAAAATCTCTGATGTTGCTTTCCGGTGGTGTCAATGTCCACATATTCAGCACCTACACTAAGAATCCACTGAGGGAGAAAATTCCAGTCCAAGCCCACATTGATCAGGTATGATTTACCCTCGCACTCTCCCTCACTCAACTTATAGCGCAAAATATGATCATCTCTATCTCTCACCTGTGTCCAATTAGAATAGCCAAAGCTCCAAACAAACCGAAATTGATGCTTGTCACCAATCAGTCCTTCACCGGTGACCCCTATATATGGAATCTTGTAAGTAACCTCGTACTCTAGAACCTTGCCTTCCCCGTATACTGGAGTAGTCCAATAAATCCCTCTGTATCCATATATATCATACTTGAACTGGTGATATCTAAAACCGAGCATGGGTCCAAGAGTCCAGCTCTGATCACACCTGAAATTATATGCATACTTAATATCAAAGATGGTACCTCTCAGCCTGGCATCTGATTCTGTATACAGATCTCTCCCTTCGTGAGCTACGCCTCCAGGTAGGGCAGCATCGTTTTCAATCCAATCAGAATCTTTCATTATGCCTGCGTCCTTATCTACAACCCCAAGCAAACTCATCCTCAAACGTCCCCCGGTTCGCGTACCGCCTGTCTCATGTCTGGTTCCTGCCATTACATGTATCCCGGCCATGAAATTATCCAGAGGAAACTCCAGTTCACTTTCACCATGGCCTCCGGATGCCCATGGACTATCAAAGCTGATATGGTATGTAGAATGACCATTGACGTATCGGACCTCAGGCCCCAAAGTAATGAAAAACTGTGATGAAAGGCATGTAGCCGGAATAGGTAAGACAAAGAGCGTTGCGAGAATTACGACGAGATTTCTCACGAATAACTCCTGAAGGATTGAGCGGGTTTTAGTAATGAGTTCTAAGGATAGTATCTGAGGATATGGTTAGTAATTATGCTACACTTATTTCATTATGCGCGCTTTGCGCCACTCCCAAGGGCTTATATACCTGTCTCCCAAGGACCACATTCCCCTTCCTGCTGCCTTGGCTTCTTTTTCGGCCTCCACATAGGGAGCAATATTCAGCCCAGCCGGGGGTTCTCCAGCAGGTACCTCTGCAAGACCTTTGATGATCATGGCGATATTGATATTGATATTGCCTACAAACACTACACCAATAAGATCATTATAGGGGTACGGGGCAATGCCATAGCCTTTGATCTCAACCGTCTTGTTTAGGATTAGCCTTTCTAAGTAACGTTTGGCCGCTTCTGCATAGGGCTGGCCAGGCTCCTGGTTGTGTGAACTGAGCTCAGGTGCATCAATGCCCGCCAAGAGAACATAGATGACAATATCATGTCCTGCAGCCATGATGGTGTCGCCGTCATAAACCTTAATTACCTTGAACTGGCCAGCCAGTCCATAGCCCCAGAATACCAAAACAAAAATAATGACAAGGGAAATCTTGATGAGTGCTTTTTTCATATGAAACAAACCTCTCTAAAATAACGACCTTGCAATCTCTCTTGCTAGAAAGAATCAAGAGATCGGGAACGGTGTCTCAAGAGCCATGAAGAGTTCTCTGAGAATTCTTGCTCCTCTCACAGGGCTCTGCACAGGTCTCTCTTCTGTATACATAGGCCTATACGTTTGTTGAATGAGAAAATCAAGCATTTTGTTGATGGCAAGGATGTGAACCACAAACCCTCGCATCGTAAGCCAAATCCTGAAGACATACGAATCTCTAACCGAACCGAATGAGATATTTTAATAATATGCTTTAATAAATATTAATAACCTACTTTAAAAACACAGAAAAGATCTAAAAAACCAAACCTAATACCAAAAGACAAAAGGGGGCAGAGGTGGGGGAAAACAAAAGACTCACAAGCGCGAGAGTCAACGCATCCAGGCACAAAAGAAGGGTTTGAGAAATCTCTCAAACCCTTGGTTGCTCTTGGTAGCGGGGGCTAGATTCGAACTAGCGACCTTCGGGTTATGAGCCCGACGAGCTACCAGACTGCTCCACCCCGCGTCAGTTTGTATATACGCATTATAGTATGAAGTTGTCGTTAGTCAAACAAAAAATTATGAGACGCCGAGATTCCCTTTCAAACAGGCTAAGTGACAATAAGCTCATGGTCGGGGGTGATATTTTTCGTGAATCTCTTTTAGTCTTTCTCTGGCGACATGGGTATAGATTTGGGTTGTAGATATGTCAGCATGTCCCAACATGATCTGTATTGATCTCAGATCAGCCCCTCCCTCCAAGAGATGGGTAGCAAAGGAGTGTCTTAGGGTGTGGGGAGTGACTTTCCTGGTGATTCCAGCCTTTAACGCATATTGTTTTAGAATTTTCCAAAACCCCTGTCTTGTTAGAGGTTTTCCTCTCCTGTTGAGAAAAAGGTACGACAATTTTCCCTTTTGCAAAAAAGATGGCCTGCTATCCTGCAGATGCTCTTTGAGGGCATCCAGTGCCTTGGTACCAATCGGGATAATCCTCTCCTTTGAGCCCTTGCCTATGGTCCTGATAAAGCCAGCCTCCAGGTTGATATTGTTCATTTTAAGGCCAATCAATTCGGTGACTCTGAGCCCAGTGGCATACAAAAGTTCTAACATGGCCTTGTCCCGCCTTCCCAAGTCTGTCTGAGGATCTGGCTGTGAAAGGAGGGCCTCCACCTCATCCCTGTTTAGGATATTAGGTAAGTGTTGGTAGAGTTTTGGTATACCCAATAACCGAGCCGGGTTTGATTCAATTTTCCCTTCAGTAACACAAAAACGATAGAAGGTCCTTATGGAAACGAGGCATCGGGCCAGAGATCTTGCTGATAATTGTGGCCTTTTCTCAGCCACAAAGGATACCAAGTCATCTTGGGTAATCTGAAGAGGGGCAACTCCTCTCCTGTTCAAAAAATCAAAAAAGGTGATGAGGTCGTGATTATAGGCCACGATCGTATTAGCAGACAAACCCCTCTCAACTCTGAGTTGATTCATAAACTCATCCAAGAGGTGATTTTGAAGATTTTCTTTTCTTTGGGGCATAGGACTTATGTCTTAAAAAGAATAAAAATTTTTATTGCCTGTCAAAACCCTTGCTCTCCCGCGTTCGAGGGTGACCATTTGCTCCAACCGAACACCACCCTTTCCTGATAGATATATCCCGGGCTCAATGGTAAAAACCATGCCTTCTTGCAATACCTTTGGCTTCAGCGGCCCAACAGCAGGACTCTCATGAGTTGCCAGTCCTATTCCATGACCAAGGGAATGGCCAAAAAAGTCACCAAAACCAGCTTTTTTAATGATTTCTCGGGCTAGAGAATCTGCCTCAATCGTCTCCATATCGGGCCTTACAGACTCTATTGCAGTAAGTTGTGCCTCCCTCACGATACGGTAGATCTCCTTAAGATCTTCTGTAGGTTCACCCAAGAAAACAGTTCTTGTCATGTCTGAGCAGTAGCCGTCAACGATGGCCCCGACATCAAGGATAACCGATTCTCCCTTTTCTAATCTCTTGCCCGTGGGGACTGCATGGGGTAAGGCACTATTTGGACCTGAAGCAACAATCGGCGGAAAAGCAGCTCCATCAGCACCATGCTCTCGTATGAGTGTCTCAATCCTCCAGGCCACGTCCTTTTCAGTCTGACCAGGCCTTAGTTCCTCAATCACTTTGGCGAGAACATCGCTCACCAACTGTGCTGATCTGCTCAATATTTCAACTTCTTGTGGCTCCTTGATCTCCCTCATATCTTCCACGAGGCTAGATAAGGGAATAAGCTCTACGGGTGGGGAATGCTGGGACGCTTTCTCTTGTACCTTTTGATAGACCTCCCAGATCAGATAACCTGCCTCAAACCCCAACCTTCGTGAGTGTAACCGGTTAAAAATCTCGGGCAGTGCATTAACTGCGCCTTCCTTATGAGTTATCACCTCAAATCCAGGTGCCTCTTGCTCAGCTTGGGTTGTATACCGCGAGTCGGTGAGCAGAAGAGCCTGATCCAGAGAGATAAATAAAGAACCAGAGGACTCTGTTAGCTGTCCATCAGGGGCTCGAAGGCCTGAAAGATAGCGGCGATTCTCAGGCTGAATAATCCAGGCCGTATCCACTCCGAGGCCCTCAAACTTGCTTCTCAAAGAAGGTAAACGATTCTCAAACACAAGCTGATCCTTTTGCACCTGCCTTGGTGGTGCTCCCCTTTTCCACACGAAAGAAAGGAGGGTATGTCAAATTCCTGGGTTCCTGTTTCTTGGTTAATCTCAAACTGGCTTTCCAGATTTTGTATTCTCTTTTTCCATCTCGGAAACGCTGTATCTACTACTGAGAGTATCAAATACTTTGCAATATCGGGAGGGGCATAAGGTCTTTTCTGTTGTGACTGGTGGGAGGCCGCTGTGCTTTTCACGAGTTATCAGTGGGGGAAGCCGCAGCTCTCCCGACTTGTCGGGAGAGAATGCGGAGGGGGCAAGTATCCCCCGTTGATAAGTCGTAGAAAAGACCAGGCCGAGAGCCTCGGAACAAAAGAAAAGACCTCATGACCATCCTAGACCCTTATCGGTTATGTCCAATGCAAACAATAATATGCTCTGCTTAGTACGTATTCTCATATCATTCTGGTTGAGTTCTGCCCTGAAAAAGCTTTCAGGCCATGTCCCCACATTACCATTTAGCGCCATTTCACAGGCCTGCATAACGAAGCAGTTCCTGCTGATGCCCTTCTTCTTTAGCTACCTTGGCAATTTTCAAGGGTAGCTCATCATGTATGTATATGGTGGTTGATGGCATAATTCCCTTCGCTCAAGATCGCATCTAAGGATTGTGAATAGAATATATTCTACTCTTAATTTTATCAAGCAAGCAAAAAAGGGGAACACTGTCCGAATTCCAATAGGTCAAACAAAAGTCAACAGCCTTTTGATGATAAAATAGATGAGGGGTAGGAATATGGCGGGAAGCATGTTACCAACCCGAAATCTTTTAATCTCAAGCATATTGAAGCCCATTGCCATTATGAGTAAGCCGCCAACTGCAGACATCTGATTAATTACGGCGGTGATGAGAAATTGCTTCGTAAATGATGCTGTCACCGTTATGAGTCCTTGGTATATGAAAACTGATACAGAAGAAAACAGTACGCCTACGCCAAGGGTGGAGGCAAAGATGATGGAACCAATACCATCTAACACAGATTTTGCAAACAGGGTGTGATGATCTCCAGCCAGGCCACTTTCCAGGGAACCCACAATTGCCATTGAGCCAACACAATAGAGTAAGCTGGCAGTAACAAAACCTTTCGATATTCCACTCCCAGCCTTTGCAAACTTGATTTCAAGCCATCTGCCCAAGTTTTCGAGTCCATCTTCGATTCTTAGAAGTTCCCCGATTGCACTTCCTATAGCCATGCTGAGAATAACTAATAGTAATTCATCTGTCTTAAATGCCATCTTCAGGCCTATCAGAATCACCGCAAGGCCTATGGAATGCAGGACAGCGGTATGATATTTATGAGGAATAAAACCTCCACACATGAGACCGATTAAACTACCAACAATTATCGCCAGACTATTTGCTATGGTACCTAACAACGCAAACCTCCGGTTCTGTTGCTGAGCGGGTTATACCTTTTTGCGGTGCTAAAATCGAGCAATGAAAAACAGAAGGACAATACTACACGATTTATGCTGATCTGTAACCCAATAAAATAGTTTAAAAAAATGTGATATTGTAAGTACAGCATAGCGGAACTCTGGCATAAATGTTCTATCGGGGCGATCTTTCTTGATGAAAGACCTTAATAAGTCTTTCTCAAAACCATAACTATATGATAGATTAATAGAAAACCTGAAGGCGCGGAAATAGCCATAATTGTAAGGTTATGGGCGGGTTCCTTATACCGGGGAGAAAATCTGCAGCGCGTTTTATTTGAAAGGGGGTATTAGACAATGAAGGAGAGACTTTTAGACGTTCTGAAATGGGGGCTAATAATAGTAATAGCCGGTGTCGTCTTTTATTTTGTGGCTCCTACACAACAATTTCAAGCGATTTGGCTGATAGTCACTGCAGTGGGTGTAGCCGCGATCGCCTTTTATGCCATTCAAATTCATAACTTGGCAGGAAAAAACTATCAACTACTCGTTGAAATCAACTCAGCTAATGAATTAAAGGCCAGGAGAGATGATGAATTGCGTGAGCGCATGAGTGATCTGTACAAGGCAGTCGTTATTTCCAACTTAATTAACCCCGAATATGGGGTTGATAGAGACAAGTGGGAAAAGGCAGTCACACTCTTTAAGAGCCAATATAAAGGAAAGACTGTTATTTTCTGATTATGTGATGGTCCCTATCGCAAAAGAAAGGGGGTACCATGGCCAAGCAGAAAATGCCGCAGCAGGTGTATTGTAAGAACTGCATCAACAATTTTGAGGCAATACCGAGAATAAGTTTCTTGGGATTTAGAAAGTTCAGGTGCCCGAAATGTCAACAGAATGTAGTTTGGCCATTATCGGGAGGTTTCTTATTCGTTTACTGGATTGTTATAAGCGCCGCCATAGTTTATAGATTTGCATCAACTGGAGGCCCCCTTCAAATGATAAATCTGTTTGATCTGTTTGCCCTTGGGGCACTGGCAGCACTGGTAATGAACTATTTCTTAAAACAAAGAATGAATAAATAGGCAGAATTGAGCTCAAAAGTTGACCAAGGCAAAAAATACGCCCTACAAAAACAGGACCTGGGAACATGAGTAGTTGATTTCATAATGGTGCCGAAGGCGGGACTCGAACCCGCACAGGCATATACCCACTAAGTCCTGAACCTAGCGCGTCTACCAATTCCGCCACTTCGGCAAAACAGACCCTTGCTATAAGTGCAGAAAGAAATTTAACCTTATGTGCGGTATTTGTCAATAGTTTAGGTACGCTAGCTTCGGAATCCAAGGGCATCAATCATGAAACAAGACCTTAAATATTTCTTAGATAGTGCCAGACAAGCAGCCCGCTCAGGAGCAGAAATGTTACAGGCCATCTACGAGCAATACCTTTCAGGTGAGGATATTGATATCAAAGAAAAGGGGGCGGATGATCCGGTAACTGCTGCGGATATGGCCGCAAATCAGATTATTGTAGAAACGCTGAAACGTAATTGTCCAGAGCACGCCATCCTTACCGAGGAAGAACCAGATACCTGGGATAAGACAGGAGAAGAATGGGTCTGGATGATTGATCCGTTAGATGGCACCAAGGATTTCATCAAGGGTAATGGCGAATTCGTTACCATGGTTGGTCTGACCCATCTTGGCGAACCTACCATCGGGGTAGTAGTAGAGCCAGCTACCGGGCTCGAGTTTTATGCTTGTAAAGGTTTTGGTGCGTTCAAGACCCGACTGTCTCAAAGGGATACGTCATCACGGGTAAGGATTTCAGATACCCCAGACATGAAATATCTACGGCTTGCTGTCAGCCGCTCACATCGCGACCCTAGGGTAGACAAATTTATTGAATTGCTGAAGGTCCAGGATGAAATCTCCTCTGGAAGTGTAGGTAGGAAAATGGCCCTGGTTATTGATGGAGACGCAGATATCTATGTGCATCCTGCTGGCGGGACAAAGGTATGGGATACCTGTGCCTGCGACGTTATTGCGTCCGAATCAGGAGGTGTTCTCCTCTCAGGTACTGGTGAAAACATAAGCTATAGAAGGCCGTCGGGAGACATTGAGAACCACTATGGCCTGCTCCTCTGTTCAGCCAAGATTCGAGATACAGTAGTTCGGGCGTCCAGAAAGGTCTGGAAATTGGATTGATGGTATAGACTGTTTTAAGTGACTAAAGTGAACTAAAGTTATAAGGGCCCAAATTAACTCGACAAACTCAATGTACACAACAAACAACGATGTTCTTTGTTTTACTGAAAGCTGATTTGCCTGCAGCGGAAAAGTTGAAACACTTTCATTTAACATTGCCCATAAAACTCTGCAATGGCTCTTGCAAGGGCATCTCCTGTGTACTCATCAGGTACTACCGCTACCGTTAACCCCTTTTCAGTTGCCCGTCGAGCGGTAATTGGCCCAATGCAGGCGACTAATATCTTTGAAATCTCCTTGCCAACTGATTTACCCTCAAAAAGACCCAAGAGATTATCAACAGTTGAAGGGCTGGTAAAGGTAACCATGTCTATCGTGCTCTTTTTGAATAGATCGTCTAATTGATTCTGATCATGTTCTGGCTGTACTGTCTGATACGCTTCAACCACATCTACTGGGGCTCCCATGGTCTTGAGTTTTTCAGGAAGGTAGTCCCTTGCTATTACAGGCCTCGGCAGAAGAACCCTTTGCCCCTTTAGGGGGTATCGGTGTAATGCTTCCACTATCCCCTCAGCGGAATACTTGTGAGGAATCAAATCCGGGATAACCCCCCTGTCAAGGAGAGCCTCTGCTGTCTTGGGCCCTATAACGCCAATCTTAATACCACTGAGATGCCTGGCGTCTTTTCTGGCAACCTGTAGTCGTTCAAAGAAGCACTTAACCCCATTAATGCTGGTAAAAAGTATCCAATCATAGATGGAGAGACCTGCTATTGCTTTATCTAATTCCTTCCAGGTAGTAGGCGGCATGATTCGTATCGCTGGAATTTGAACACACCGGGCACCAAAAGCAGATAAGATGCTAACAAAACCTGCAGCCTGATCTTCTGGTCTGGTAACTAAAATGTTCTTTCCAAAGAGAGGCCTGGTTTCAAACCAATTCAGATGGCCTCTCAAACCTACCACATCCCCAACCACAATTACCCCTGGGGGTGTGAGATTGGCATCTTTCGCTTTTTGCTCAATATTTTCAAGGGTTCCTGTTACAGTTTTCTGGTTCGGTGTGGTACCATTGCTAATAACTGCCACTGGAGAATGTGCTGGCCGCCCACTGTCTATCAATTTTCTCGTTATGTTACCTAAATTGCCAATCCCCATAAGAAAAACGAGGGTTCCTGGAGATTGTGCCAAGGAGTCCCAGTTGATACCTGGTGTTTCTTTTGTGGGATCCTCATGTCCTGTAATAAAGCACACCGTTGAGGAATGATCTCGGTGAGTCAAGGGTATACCTGCATATGCAGGTACCGCTACTGCCGATGTTACTCCAGGAACAATCTCAAATTGTATCCCTGCCTCAGCCAGTGCCATGGCCTCTTCTCCGCCTCTTCCAAAAACGAAGGGATCGCCTCCTTTTAACCTGGCTACTATTAGACCCTGCTCTGCCTTAGCTATCAGAAGCTTGTTAATCTCCAGCTGGCTCATGGTATGCTGGCCACTTTTCTTACCTACATATAGGAGCTCTGCATCGTTGCCGCTGAGGGATAGAAGCGATTCGTCTATAAGGTAATCATAGACAATAACATCAGCCTTGTGAAGACATTCCTTTGCCTTTACGGTAATGAGATCAGGACTGCCAGGGCCACCCCCGATCAAATAGACCATGCCTTTGTTGCTCTTATTCAAAGGCCTTGGTTTTTTATCATTACTATTTTTGGGGCTTTTCATGGTTCAGAGATCTTGTCATATTCCTGAAAACAATCACAAATGACAAAGGCCGAATGACAAATCAAGACCAAATACCTAAATGTGAAAATATTACCTCTACAACTTTGGATTTTGACATTCCCTTGGACTTTGACAATTGACATTTAATGTTTTCTAACTACGTCCTGTTGATTCTCAAAAATGAGGCTATCATGGATTTCTCGAAATCCATTCATAACGACCCATAGATTTCATCAAGAATCTGCTGGGCGCCAGCGTCAAGAAGCGTGCTGGCCAAGGTTGTTCCGAGTTCACATGCCTTGTCCGCCGGCCCCTCAATGTCATCCCGAAATATCCTACTGCCATCCAGATTTGCCACCAGAGCATCTAAATGGATAGATTCATCATCAAATTGTGCCAAGGCTGCCACCGGTAGCTCACAGCCACCTCCAAGCTCGACTAGGAAAGAACGCTCAGCTTCTACTGCCGATCTTGTTGGATAATGATCCAAAAACGCCAATATATCTCTGGTTTTCTCATCATCGCGCCGTAACTCAAGGCCTAAGGCACCTTGCCCAATTGCAGGCAGCATGGTGTCAGGAGAGAAATATTGGGTTATCTTGTCTCCAATACCCAATCTCTTTACGCCGGCTGCGGCAACAACAATTGCGTGAATATCAGAGGTATTTAATTTTTTCAGCCTGGTGTCCAGATTTCCGCGTAAGGGAGTTATGTTTAGATCTGCGCGGCAATGGAGAAGTTGAGCAGCGCGCCTTAGGCTGCTGGTTCCGATAGAGGAGCCTTTTGCTAGGTTTTTGAGGGCTATATTATCCCGAGAGATTAGGACATCATAGGGGTCCTCCCTCTCAGGAATAACACCGATATACAAATCCTCTGGCAGTTCAGCAGGAACATCCTTAAGGCTATGGACAGCCACATCTATCTGTTTTCTTTGAAGGGCTTCTTCTATCTCTTTTATAAATAAACCTTTTCCCCCGATATCGCTCAATGGCCTATCGATTATCTTATCGCCTTTTGTCTTAATCTTGACCAAATCAACTGTGATATCAGGATAGTGGGCTGAGATCCGATCGATTACCCACTGAGTTTGAGCAAGAGCCAACTGGCTGGCCCGTGTACCAATTCTGATAACCATAGTCATTATGTAAGTGTCTAGAGTTTACAGGCTGTTGCCGAAATCCCTTTTCTCTTAGTCTAAAACAGTTTTCGACAAATTTAAGGCTCGCTCCAGGCGATGTCAAAACTCGTCTTTAGGGCAGGGTCACGTTATAGTGAAACCTAACCTATTAATTTTTAAGCTTCTTGCAGGGTATGGGTGTCTTTTTTTTGGATTATGCCCCACATAGTTTAGATGAGTGGGCGTTTCAAAATGGTTTATATAGACGGAGCCTATGATTCTAAGGCTTAGGAGGCAATAAACCATTTTGAACCGACCCAGTAAGGGGCCATGTCACAGGGCATAACCAAAAAAAAGACATCCATACCCTGGACTTTGACGTTACCCTGTCCTTAGGGCTCAAACAGTTGACATCGCTTATCTTCCACTTCACCAAGATTTGTTGGCAAAAAACGTTTTAATGACCGCTCAAAGGGATTTCCGTTTGGGCAACAGCCTGTTTAAGGTGAGCTAAAGTTTGGTAGAAATGGAGACAGGGGGGGCACTTATAACTTTAGGCACTCTCGTTTGACATTAATAATCGCGCTATTTGTAGGTCGAGAGGTGTTGTTACTTTTATGTTGCTCTCCTCCCCTTTGATTATCTCTACGGGTATGCCCATTTTTTCGATGAGAAAAGCATCATCTGTTGCCTCTTTCCAGCCTTGTTTCAGCGCCTCTTGATGGGCTAGATGAATATCCTCCCGTCTGAAGATCTGGGGTGTCTGAATAAGCCATAAATCACTTCGATCAATTGATCTGAGGATCCGGCCCTGGCTATGAACCTCTTTAACGCTTTCAGTAATGGGAAGGCCGGTGGTCACTGCCCTGAAACTCTGAGCAGCTGAAATGACTTTTTGGATGAGATCTTTAGTGACGAAAGGCCTGACACCATCATGGATAAGCACCCACCTGCAGGTATGAGCAACGGCCTCAAGGCCATTCCTCACCGAATCCTGCCGTCTTTTTCCGCCACTAATAACCCTAACGACCTTGCTCAGGCTATAGGTATCTACTATCTCCTGTAGGCAATAATCCACGTCTTGCGGAGAAACCACAAGAATAATCCTGTCAACCAGATGACATTCCTGAAAATGCCCTAGTGTGATTGCCAAAAGCGGTTTTCCGCCGAGATCGAGGAATTGCTTTGGCTTTCTCGAGCCCATCCTAATTCCCGAGCCTGCAGCGGGAATCACTGCTGTTACCTGGGCCGGGGCATCGGTAAGGTTTTGATTGACCATGATGGCAAACAGGTCTTATGCCTGAAAAAAAGACACTTCTCAAGGAGGGAGAATTTTCCAACAGGACCACGTCATAGTGAAATCTAACCTATTGATTTTTAAGCTTCTTGCAGGGTATGGGTATCTTTTTTTTGGATTATGCCCCACATAGTTTAGATGAGTGGGAGTTTCAAAATGGTTTATATAGATGGAGCCTATGATTCTAAGGCTTAGGGTGTAATAAACCATTTTGAAACGACCCAGTAAGGGGCCATGTCACAGGGCATAACCAAAAAAAAGATACCCATACCCTGGACTTTGACGTTGCCCTGAATTTTACAAGGTCTAAGCCTGGGATATCTTTCTCGTTCCTTTCTTTAGTCTGTTTATCTTCCTCCTATATATTTCAACTATGCGCTTATCCTTCGCTGTTCGTGCTTCTTGTCTCTTGCTCTTGAGCTCTATGATCTTTGTCTTTAACTGTTTGACCGTAATAGCTCCCTTTACAATCTTTTCTTTTGGAGCTTTTTCTTTTTTTGTTCCCTGAGCCTCTTTAATTGCCGCTAATAACTCAGCCTTCTTCATTGCATGAATACCGACGAGGTCTGTGGTCTCAGCGGCTACCGCCCTTAGCTCCTTTACGGTCATCCGGTCTAAGTCTTTTTCCTTTTTTTCCTCTGCACTCATAATTTTCACCTCAGATTAGTCTTTTTTGAAGAACGGTTTGAACAGATCAATTGGTATTGGAAAAAGGGTCGTTGAATTATTCTCAGCTGAAACCTCTCTCAGGGTTTGAAGATAGCGCAACTGAAGGGCGTAAGGAAAGTCTTGAATTATCTCGGCTGCTAGTTTTAACTTAGAAGCGGCCTGATGCTCACCTTCGGCGTTGATGACCTTTGCTCTCCTCTCCCTTTCGGCCTCTGCCTGCTTGGCCATAGCCCGCTGCATCTCCTGGGGAAGATCAATATGTTTCACCTCCACGTTAGAAACCTTGATCCCCCAGGGATCAGTACTTTTATCGAGTATCTCCTGCAATCTGGTATTTAT
>Ga0114920_10000457_pt1 | contig 17694 bp, 15 predicted proteins | sample ChitaG_FD_88683 | JGI IMG/M metagenome (GOLD analysis project Ga0114920, IMG submission 88683) | Deep subsurface microbial communities from South Pacific Ocean to uncover new lineages of life (NeLLi) - Chile_00310 metaG | ecosystem: Environmental > Aquatic > Marine > Oceanic > Sediment ... | reverse complement strand
CTATGGCGACCAGACAGGTATTCCGCACCGTGCGCCTCTCCCGCGTCCTCGACGATAGCAAGCCCATGTTTATCCGCCAGGTCCAGCAGCGAGTCCATGTCCACCGGGTGCCCGTAGATGTGCACCGGCATGATGGCCCGCGTCTTCGGGGTGATTTTGTCTCTCACCTGATCTACGTCCATGCACCAGGTGCGGGGATCGGGATTAACCAGCACGGGGACGCCGCCATTGTAAACGACAGCCAGGGCACAGGAGATGATGGTGAAGGTGGGCATGATGACTTCATCGCCGGGCTGCAGATCCAATGCCGCCACTGCCACCTGGAGAGCCACCGTCCCGTTGCAGACCGCAATCCCGTAGCGCCGCCCGCAGTATTCCGCCCACTTCTCCTCAAATTCTTCGATGAAACGCCCGGCAGAGGACACCCATCCCGTCCGCACGCACTCGGTCACGTAGTCCAGCTCCCGTTCGCCTAGCAGGGGTTCATTGACCGGGATCATTCCGCCTCCTTTATTCTGCCACGCATCCTTCGACTGGGCTCAGGACAGGTTTCACGAATTAACACGAACTAAAAATAAAGAGAATTCGTGACCATTCGTGCAATTCGTGGCAAAGAGAAATCAGTAATCCGCAATCCCCAATCATCAGAACCGCTCCTTCTCGTCCACTCCAATGTAAGGCCCTTGTTTGATTTCCAGAAAGACGGTGTCCTCCAGCATACGGAAGCCGTGCCCGCCGCCGACCATCAGCATAATATCGCCCTCGCGTAGCTCTCGGGTGGCCACCAACTCCCGCTCGTCGTTGTAGATCTCTATCTCGCACCGTCCTTTCTTGACAACGAGCACCTCGGAGGTACCTACAACGTGGCGCTCCAGTGATCGGTGTATATGGCGTTGTATTTCGCCCCCGGCCGGATAGACGATGTAGCCAACCTGTTGCTTGTAGTCGGGCGGTGTCAGGAACGTGGTCTTATCGGGCAGAAAGCTGGTCCGGATGATGTAAGCCAGGCAGGTCTCACCCCAGTAGATGCGTTCAACCAAATCGCTGGCGGCTTGTTCGACGTTGTGCGTGTTGTGGGTTTGGGTCACTTCAGGACCTCCAATAGCTGGCGGAAAGTCTTGGCCAACGAACATCACCAACGTCTGACGGTCTACTCGACCTTTGATTCTGCTGATCTCTCAAATACGGCCACAAACCTGCAATAGCAACTTGGGTCTACTTCTTTCTCGTTCTCGACGAAGATCACCTTGAGCAACAATCCTGACCGATGTTCCACCACGCGCCGCATGAACGCTTCCACGCTGTAGAAGCGGGCGGAAGCCACGCGATAGTAGTCAGGTCGGTAAACGATGCGTGCCCCTGGGTCATAGCTGACCCCGCGTCGGTCGGCCAGGGGATCCACCAGGTGATGGTGCAGGCTGCTCAGATACAGGGGAATGATCACCAGGCGACCACCTGGCTGCAAGATACGCGCCGCCTCCTGGATGAACAGGCTGTCGTTGTCACCACGGAACATCTCGAACGCGCAATGTGACACCAGCCCCGACGCAAAGGAATCCGCCACAGGCATAAAGGCAGCGTTTCCACCTATCTCCTCCATGCCATCGGGGGCACGATGGATGCCTTCGGGATATACCAGATCCTGGCGGTAGACTGTGCAACCGTAAAGGCGCTGCACTGCGGCAGTGAAGGGCGAACCCGCGCAAGCCACATCAATAATGACGCTTCGCGGGGTGATGGGCGGAAGCAACTGGAGCGAAAGGTAATGCTCAAGTAATTTTTCTGTGCGCGCGGGACTACCGTGATAGTAGGAATCAGCGTAGTAGGCTGACTGGCACCAACGTTTGAAATCTGTCACGTCCACATGGTAGGACTCGACCAGGACACCGCTCTGTTGCAACTGCGCTCGCACGGCCTGTGGATCATAGGGCCAATCTGTCCCTTTTGGCACACGCAGCGCATGTGGGTTCAGACGGTAGTCCAGGTAGCCAGATAGCACTCCTGGTAGGGCCAGCAGTCTGCTCACACCCTTCCTGGCTGTCTTTCCCCAACCGTCTCGCCGCAGCGAAGCGCGAGTACGCCTGGCAATGCTGACAAGGTTTGCCATATCAGATCCCTCCATGCTCTACCCTACACATTCAACCAATCATTCCGGCAAACCAAATCACGAAGCTGGTGATTAGTCTTAATTCTTATAAGATAAGAGATAAATCCTAAGTTGGATTCATATGTGTACAAGTGCTTGTAGAATCTTGGTTCACGTGAGTTGCTATATTGAAGTACCCGAATTATATTATACATAGTGGAAACAATACGTTTAGAGACCATCTTTAAGATCTGGAAAGAATCACCATTTACCTTACGGTACATTGAATACGCACCGCTCATCCCATTATACTTCGCTCTACGCCGCATATAGGCAAGTGTTATCCGTTCGGCGTCTTGTATGTGCCATGCCTGTGCATCAGGTACCCAGAAAATGCGACCCCCTAAATGATATACTTTCGAACACAGTCCACACTCTCCATCACCTATCAATTTGTCTTTGGGAGCATTGCAAGGATTATATCCTCCAACTCTAAACAAAACTTCTTTACGAATAGAAAAGTTTCCAGCATAGATCATTTGAGGATAATGTAATTCTATCAAGTCAGGCCCATAGTCCAACTCTCCCAGCACTCCTTTGAATGGTTCAAACCATTTAGGTGGTGACCCGTTTATCCAACGGATCGTAATCTTGCTACCAGCACAGCTCACCCCCGGATTATCATAAGCCTGCACTATCTTCCGGACCCAGTCCGGCGCGACAATGATATCATCATCAATCAGGCCGAGGATTTGGCCGTGGGCAGCTTTGAAGCCAGTGTTGCGGGCATAGTGACTGCCGGGGTTCGGCTCGTACAGGTACCTGATTGGCACCGGGCTGTTTTGCCCTAATTCTTCCACCACTTGGCAGGTGTCATCTTTGGAGACATTGTCCACTGGGATGATTTCATAGGCACAGCCGGGGTCCTCCTGATGGATCAGGGCTTCGATTACTTCCCGCAAGAGGCCGCTGCGGTTATAAGTGGGAATGACGATAGAGAAACGGACATCTGAACTCATGATGACCACCTTTGCCTTGTCTATGACAATCTCAGTAGATCCAATATGGCGTTTGCCGCCATCGCGGATCCTCTCCCAGGATTGTAGAGAAAACGGCTGATGAACGCCTTTCTTTTTTCGGAAAGCTCTTCGGGGCATTCCAGAGCCCGCTTGACCGCTGACACCATTTGGGACAGGTCCTGAACCACCACGCCATAATTGCGCCCAGCGTTGAAACGGTCATCGTTCTTTGCCAGCTCGGGGTCACTGCCCCATTTTCGTAAGGTAACTTCATAGAATTCGGGACAGTCTATGTAGATTACGGGACGATCAAGAGTCATAAACTCCAGGGCCACACCGCTGAAATCGGTGACCATGACATCGCTGGCCACCAGCAACGGGTTGACCAGATAAGCCTTGACGTACTTAAATCGTGGATGCTCCTCCAGGGCGGCAAATTCCCGGCTCCAATCCACCCCGCCCGTATAGAACTCATAATAAGGACTGTTGGGTGGCTCCAGGCTGACCGGATGTAGCTTGACGATCACATTAATGTCCTTGATAGAGAGCAGGGTTTCAGCCACCTTGGTTCCGTAGTTCCGCAGCGAACCGCCAGGATCCCAGGCAGGAGCATAGATTACGGTGCGGTATAGCGGATCCAGACCCAGATCCAGAAGAACCTGCTCCCGGTCGTAGCGCCCCTGCAATTGCGCATCCAGTTTAGGATATCCGATATTCATCAGTTGGATATGCCGGGTGCTCTCGGGACGCGACTGTTGAATGACTTGGAACATCTCCCGCTCCAGCGGTCCATAGAGGAAATACGCATCGAAAGCGCGCAGGTTTTCGTCTGACCAGTTGGTGACCTTGTTGGGCTGGCCGTGACCGGCAAATACTTTGACCGCCTGCCGAGGCCCCCGGCGGTAGATCTCTCCCTCAATGAAAATATCGGTCGGAAACAGCCACTTCGCGATTTTCGCCAAGAAACAGCGCCGGGCTGGTAGTCCGAAATCCTGAACCTTGTCTAGCATAGGATAATCCATGGCAATATAGTATTGCAATGACACTTGCCGACGCTTGAGTTCCTCATAAACCGGCAGCACGAATTGCACATGGCCGGCGGAGGAGAGGTGGAAGACCAGGATTTTTCTGCCCTGCGCCCGGTCGAGGGCCATGAGAAAAAGGACCTTTAGATACCACGGCAGGTTAGCAGCGATCTTCCACAGCCTTATGATTGTTTTACTCACCGATTCGCGTTCGCTCCGTTGCTAGGGTTGTACCGTGATTTATCTTGGCGGACTTAAAGCGCCTTTCGGCTTGCTTGGCCCATCAAGCAATACGCTGCAATAATGCTCTGACAAATGCCTTCGTTACACGTCTCGGATTATTGATTGCCCGCTCAAGATTCACATTGCCGGCGATCAAATCGCAATCTGCTCCACTATTGATTCCCAACTCTCCCAGACGGGTCTCGAGGCCGATACTTCGCATTAAGCTCGATATCTTATCACGCGAGGCAATTGCATCGCACTCACCAAGAAGCTGGTTCAATTCGTCGATTGTGCGGTGCACATGTTCTACACCACGTGGGTCGGTAGCATCCTTGTCATTGACCTGGCTGTTGTAAACAAGAAACTCTCCCAGCGTTAAGCTCACTGCATGACCGTGAGGGACAGCGAAATACGATGTCATGGCATACGAAACTGCGTGCGGGGCCGTGGTCTTCGAGACATTGATCGCCCGGCCCGCCAGGTGGGCAGCTTTGCTCATGGCATACCGCGACTCACTAGATGGCTCATGCACCGCTCTCTCCAGATTGTCAACAATCAGTCGGATTGCTTCCCTGGCATCGGCTTTTGACTGCTCGGTGGAATTCACACACCAAAATGACTCCACCGCCTGACTCAACGCATCCATGCCGGTTACGGCAGTGACTGTGGCTGGCATGCTGTGGGTCAGGTCAGGGTCAACGATAGCGATGTCGGAAAGAACGTACTCGTGAGCAACGGAGTATTTTGCCTTGTCAAGATAAACAACCGCGAAATGAGTCGCTTCGCTGCCGCCCCCAGATGTGGTCGGAATGGCGACCAGGGGGACGCCTCGGCGTTGGAAGTTCTCTCGATGTTTCAGAACTTCTACAGGTGAGGCTTCCTGGGCAGCAAAGATCCTGATCAACTTGGCAACATCCAGGACACTTCCGCCTCCCACTGCGATGACGACGTTGAATCTCTGCTGTTGGAAAAGCGCCAGCCCTCGCTCCACATCAGTTATTTTGGGATTCGGTTCAAATTCGCAAAAGCGATAGACCTGATAGGGCTGGAGTATCTTCGTCAGTACAGCTTCTGCTCCAGAGGAAGCGTAGGACGCCCTGCCTGTCACGAGAAACACCTTTTGGGGTGCAATCCTGCGCAGCACTTTGGCCAGCGAATTGATAGCACCTGCCTCAAAGTAAACTTCGTGTTTCATGCCTGTAGGAACTTCATAAAGTCTTCTTTGTTCTCTATTGGCGTCGTGGTCGGTCTGCCCAAATCTGCGCGGGACCCTTTGTTTACCCGCACCTCTAGTAACGATGGGCCTTGGCTTGTCCGTAAGGTGTCTAGTTGCGTTATCAACTCATCACGGGTTTCTGCTCTCAAGGCAACGGTATATCCACAGGCCCGCGCGAGGGCCGGAATATCAATATCGAAACCGGCTGTGGGCTGACCACCGACCGAGTCATGGGCTCCATTGTTGATGATCACATGTTTGAGATTACGAGGCCGCTGCGTTCCGATGATCGCCAAGGAGCCCATGTGCATGATCAAAGCACCGTCGCCATCCAGGCAGAAAACCTGTGTGTCAGGCTGGGCTAGGGCGATTCCCAGTGCAATCTGCGATGCATGGCCCATCGAGCCAACGGTGAGAAAATCCTGACCAAGCTGTTCACGCCCTGAGGCTACGCGGTGTTCGAACAGCTCACGCGAGGTCTTGCCTGTTGTCGACACAATCACGTCTCGTGGACCTAGCCAATCAGCAAATATCTTCACAGCATCCTCTCGTACCATCTCGTAAAGGGCAACCGCTTGTTCTTGTAACTTGTAAGATTTGAAAGTATCTTTTCGTACTACCAATGCATATGGACTTAGATCCGTGTCCATCACACCAACAGCTATGTGGAGGCAAGCGACAGCTTCTTCCAGATTGTTGGGTAGCACACTATAGCTAATATCCAAGGTTTCGAGTAGCGGCAAAGTGATCTTGCCTTGTTTAATGTGCTGCGGCTCATCCTTAACGCCAGGTTCACCTCGCCAGCCGATCAGCAACAGCAGCGGGATGCTGTAGACCTCAGTGGCTACCAGCGAGGTCAAGGGATTGACCGCATTTCCGAGGCCAGAATTCTGCATGTAAACTAAGCCTGGGCGACCTGTAGCCAAATAGTGACCCGCAGCTAAAGCTATTGCATTTCCTTCGTTGGCAGTAATGATGTGCCTCTTCGGATCCGTGTGTTCTGTCACATAGGCGCAGAAATCCTTGAGCAGCGAGTCCGGCACGCCAGCAAAAAAAGAAATCTTTTTTTCAATCACCGCATCATAGAATGCTTTACAGTCGAGCATATTATCTGCCCCCAGGAATTAGGGTCAGAATATCCTTGATTGGCATACAGAGCTCTTCTGCTTCCAAAGCCCTGGAATGGCGGAGGATCGTCTCTGCCGTTTTGACCATGCTGGGATAAGCACTGCGTAAAAGGTGATTCGCATAGATGACCACTCGCACGCCTGCGTTCATAAGTTCGCTCTCAGTCACCTGGCGGTATGTTGTCGGTACAGCGACCAGGGGAACCTTCCTTTCGAACTTCGAATACTCGCGACAGAACGCGAAAATCTCGGCTGGGTCTTTCTCTTTGCTGTGAATCATGATAGCATCCGCCCCGACGTCAATGTAGGCTTGGGCACGCATGAGCGCATCTTTCACGCCCTTCTTTAGGATCAGCGACTCTATTCGAGCAATGATCGCAAAGTCTTCAGTAACCTGGGCCTTTTTGCCTTGTGAGACTTTATAGGCAAAGGCATCTACGTCATCTTGGGTTTGCTCAACATCGGTACCGAATAGAGAGTTCCTCTTCAACCCGATTTTGTCTTCGATGATCACGGCTGATACACCAAGCCGTTCCAGACTTCTCACCGCAAACACAAAATGCTCAGGGATTCCGCCGCTGTCTCCGTCCAGAATAAGTGGCTTGGTAGTCCCCTCAAGGACGTCCTGAATCGTGTTAATCCGCGAAGTCAGATCGACGCATCCGATATCTGGTTTCCCCTTAGCTGTGGAGTCTGTCAGGCTGCTAAGCCACATCGCATCAAACTCTCTGACCGCACCATCCTCCTGAACCCGTGTGTTCTCGACAATGAGCGCCGTCAGGCCGTTGTGCACCTCAAGGACCCGCACGATCGGCTTAACAGCCAGCAACCGGCGGAAGCGCCGCATACGTATTTCGGGCGTAGTGCCAATTTCGCGGGCAGCAGCATTGAGCTTGGTCGAGGAGATGCCCTTGGTGTACGGAGGTTCAACCAACTTCCCCCCCCACTCTTTGAGCGCCTCGATGACACGCTCGCGTGTCTCCGTCTGGATACCGGTTTTCCAGTCGTCACCATGGACAACATAGTCTGGTTTAAGCTTTCTTAAGTTTGGCACATAGTCGAGCGTGGTCTGTGGGACAACGTGTGAGACGCCCCTGATGTTTTCTACGACAATCTTTCGTTGCTCATAGCTCATAAACGGCAGGCGCTTATAGCTAGCGATCGCCTCATCCGTCAACAAGCCGACTGTGACCTCACCCAGCTCTCTGGCGACTTTGATGATGTTCAGGTGACCAGGATGCACGAGATCAGCACTCATTCCAACATACACTTTTTTCATGTCTTAGTCTCTCCTCCTGGGCAAGCTCATCCAACCCCTAGTCACAACCCCAAGGGAATTCTCAAGGTAGCACCTCGGGCTCTACTGCATAATCATACATCGAATGCACAATATTGTCAGGGAGCATAAAATCCTCTCCCACAAAAAATCTCTCACAGATCATATCAACCACTGGGTCTCTACCTGGCAACAAAGATTCGACTTTTCTCCAGTCAAATGACACAGGGCGACCATTGCTACCTACGTTAAACATTCTTAAGGGTATCTGACGTTGTATGAAATAGGAATATGCCAGTTTATAAGCGTCATCTTGTTGCTCTTTACTCAGAGGAAGTATATCAGGCACTCGTTTCAAAAAGTCAAGATACTTAGCACGAGTTAGACCATCATAAGAGAATCCCCTTTTTGCGTATAACGATTCACCTGCAATAATCATAGGCTTTCCTAACATTGATAACTCTAACCCCGTCGTGTTCCCCAAACAAGTAACCCCTCCGTCAATAACTGTAAAAATATCGTAAGTATTCACCTTTGTGTCGGGAGGAATTATCTTCATATTTGGCGGCAACTGTTGGAAATTTTGCCTAATCGTGTCCTCAGCCCCTTGGACAGTTTCTGTAGTTTTCTCGGCCGGATGGATCTTTACAAGCCACTGGACATTCGAGTTATCAATAATAGCTTTCATGGTCTCAACTAACCATTCTGAAGGCGTACTAAAAGCCATGGGCGCAACATCTAGTGAAGCATCCCAACCCAAATTTGCAAAAATACACCATATTGGCTTAGAGCGATCAATTTGTAATTGCTCTAGTATCGCTTCTTCATTTCCCTTCGGTGCAGCAATAACGGAAATATCACCACTCCCCTGTGTATAGCGTTTTCTTACGTAAGAATCCAGTATCTCCTTTTCTCTTGCGGTAAGTGGCTTTGCCCTTCGAAGTTCCCAACCAGAATCACTAAGCATTCCTTGATGAGCATTATTTCCAGAAACTATCTTGCGAAAGTATGTACATGAGGGTATATATCCTCCTCCCATTTTTATAACCGGTATTTTTCTTTGCAATGCAATTCTCAAAGCAGGCCCCCAGGAAGTATATATTCCGTGACTCATATAGATTGCAGCGGGTTTAAAAGAATCTATCTTGTTGATAGCAGTTTCAGTAGTAAGTAAAGCACCAAAAAAATATTCCCGTAATAAACTCTCTTCAGGTTCAATCATCTTCCCTTTATAATACCTTGTTAAAGAAGATGCCGCATACAAACCCACATTGATTCCTTTATAGACATATGAAGATATGGCACTCAAATTGGTCTCCTGCGAAACCCGTCTTAATTCTTGTAATTTATCAGAGTCAATCAGATCTCCCAAAGCAATTGTTTTCAATCCAAACGATACTGCTTCATTTTTGCAAGCCCTATAACAACCCGAACATCGCTTTGTCCAATCCAAGAAACTTTCACTATTTACGATCTCTCTGCCAATACAAGCAACTGGGGTCCCGTCACAAATAACCTGTTCAACACGGCACCCCCTTAAAGAAAGTGCAGTACCGACAGCGCAGCTTATTGCGATATGAACAGGGAAAGGGGCTGGTTCCCAACACAAAACCCGCTTATCAGAAAATAATGGGAGCGCCTTTTTTTGAACTTGAATCTTTCTGGCTAAAACACTCCGTTCTCTGACGCTAATGTGCAACCCATGCTGCAAACGATAACTAACCCGCAAGAGAGAAAAAGCCCAGAGTTTGACTTTTCGATATAACTTCTTGAATAGGAGAACGCCTTTTTTGGTAAATCCCATCAATTTACCAGACACTTCTTCCCCCATCCATGATCAAATTTTGACCTGTCATATACGATGAAGCATCGCTTACCAAGAACAGAATCGCTGCTTTGTATTCATCTACCCTTGCCATTCTTCCCATAGGTATCAAGCTTGAAAGCTTATCAACAAATTCGTGAGGCTGGTTTGTATAAACCCCTCCAGGACAAAGCGAATTGACTCTAACGCCCTTGTCAGCCCAATATGTCGCCAAATACTTTGTTAGACCTATCAGACCATGTTTTATTACAGAATACGAAACCGGTTTCACTGGCTGCTGATCTTCATCAAGTCCTTCTATACTATATATCCGCTGATCAGGCGCAATGATACCCAGATCAGAAGAGATGTTTATTATCACTCCCCCTCCCTGCTTTGCCATTTCGGATCCGAAAACTTTGGAACACATAAATGCCCCACTCAAGCCAACAGCTAGATCATCGTTCCACTGGGCCAATGGAAAGTTCTCTATCCTAGAGAAGTTTTTCGTCTCGCCCTTTTCAACTCTTGGATTATTGGCTGCATTGTTGATCAAAACATCAACCCGGCCAAATCTCGCTAGAATCACCTTACAGGCATCCACGACAGCTTTTTCATCCGTAATATCAACAGATAACCCAAGACATCGACCTGGATATTTGGCCTCGAGCAGGCTTTCTTTTTGAGCTAAACGCGATTTGTCAATGTCTAATAGACAGACAATCCCGTTCGCCTCAAGAAGGGCTTTTGAAAACTGAAACCCGAGTAACCCGGCCCCACCGGTTACGATACAAACCCTGTCTTCTATGTCCCAAGCCATAGACGTTCGTCCTTTCGTTCTAGTGGTTGTCGCGCAAGTTCAATAGAATTGTTCCGATGATGGGAGACCCTCGGTCTATATTTTCTTAGCAAATTGTCCCTCCCTCCATTCTTGATTGCGAAACCAGTTGGTTCGGAAAAGATCAGGGTTTCGGCGAAATAGGTCGTCAACTTCCTTACGTGGGGCATAGGTTCCCACTAGACGCTGGACAGTACGTAGCAACCAATAATCTTCTTCATAGTCCAAAGTCAGCCGGACCTGTACAGGGGTGGCATCTTCTTCCGGGAGCTTGCTCTTTCGAAGTCCGGGTACTTTTTCCAGATAGTACCACATCATCTCGGTATCTTCAGAATCCGTCAACGCACAAGCCTTGGCTACTATGTCGCGGGTCAACGAATACCCTACACTGGCACCTCCCATACTCGAAGAATCCGTCGGATACACGACATCATATCCTTCGGCAAGCAAGGCAAAGCTCTTGTGGACTAAATTCCCATCGAAAAACGGATCATCTGCATCTACCGTATGAAAAGCTGCAAGCCCAAATGCATCGCAACAGTCAAACCAACGCTTTAACTTATGAGTTGGGTGCCCCCGAAAGAACTTAACGTCCTCTCGTTTGGCAATCTCTTCGATCACATCATCCTCATTCCGATCTGTCGTGCAGACAATTGGGTCCAGCTCAAAAAACTTCGCTCTACGAATGACATGCTCCAAAACATTGCCTTCTCCGAAAGGTAGAAGACATTTCTCCGGCAGTCGAGAAGAGCTCGTTCTGACAGTGATAAACGCTGGTATACGCATTTCACACTCCGTGTCCATTGATTTCGAGGCTGATGCGCGATCTGCCTTCACCAGAAAGATCCTCTATCCTTCGATTTCTTTTATGGTTTTGGCTAAAGCCTTCGCCTTCTCCTTGGCGATCTCTAGGTTTCTGTAATTGGTTTTGAACTGCATCATCTTGGGTTGAACCGATTCCGCAACAGGGCAAAGCCCTTTCTCATACTTGAACCGGTTCTCATAGGTGGGATAGCGCTGAGACATATGGCGATTTAGAAAGGTGATTTCCTGCATGAAAAGCTCCTGATAGATCAGACTCAGGCCACCGTAGAAACCATCACCACCATTCTTCTTGTACAATTGATAGAACTTTACCCAAGGAACGCCGTAAGCCTCATGGCCCTCGTACTTAACGGTAAAAGTCCAGTAACTGTGGACGTGTCCTTCCGGAACTTTCTGCGGGATCATCCAGGAGCAACCTTCAAGAGCATCAAGAAAGTACTTTGCCACCTCTTGACGCCTTTTGACCAGAAAATCAACTCGCTCAAATTGGGCCAGTGCCAAGGCCGCACAGATCTCAGGCATACGATAGTTGAGCCCCACCATATCATGCCTCTTGTAATTCGGACGCTGAAATTCCGTCGGTAGTATCTGACGCAAACTAGCTCCAGCGGAAAGCGTCTTGTACCCCAAGCCTCCAAATTTGCGAACCTTTGTGCCATAATCCTCATCGTCGGTGATCACCATGCCACCCTCACCTGTACACACGTGTTTCTTTGTTTCGAAGCTAAAGCTCGCCATGTCTCCTATCGTTCCGGCCAAACGCCCTTTGTAGACTCCAAGCATGCATTGGGCGCTGTCTTCGATAACAGGAATACTGTACTTGCGTCCCAACTCCATGATGGGATCCATATCAGCCGGCAAACCATGCATATGAACAGCTATGATGGCTTTCGTCTTACTCGTTATTTTGCGCTCGACATCGGCCGGAGAGATATTCAGCGTGTCTGGGTCAATATCCGCAAATACCGGACTCGCCTTCTGCACAAGGGTGACGAATGCGAGCATTGATACTGTCTGCGCTGGCATGATGACTTCATCACCCACATCAACTCCGGCTGCGACCAGGCAACTGTGTAGTGTAGAGGTGCCTGAGTTGTGCGCAATGGCATATTTAACCCCAAATCGTTCTGCAAAAGCTTTCTCAAACCTCCTTACCCAGGGCTCCTCCTTGTTCTTCGGATTCTCCGAATCCAAGAACTCAGTGACGTATTCCAGCTCATTTCGGATGAACTTGCCATATGGATTGACGGTGGTCATAGTCGCACTCCTTTCCTGGCTTTGAACTGGTTGGATTTCCTATGCGAGAAGAACTCATCCTTGAGCAAACCCAGGATTACTGCATCATGGCGGGTGCCGTCGGGTTTGCAGTAATGTTTTCGCAAGCGTCCCTCCTCACGGAAACCAATGCGTTTTAATCCATTGATGGATGGAAGATTGTCTGCCATAGTAACTGCTGCAATTCTCTCAAGTCCAATTTCATCGTAACAGTATTCTGATACCAGGGTTAAGGCCTCTTTGAAGAATCCCTGACCCCAGAAAAGAGGAGATATTCCATATCCTATTTGGGCTCTCTTAGTATTCGCATCAACGTCCACAACTCCGAAAGTACCAATCACCTTGCCAATGTCCTTGAGACGAATCGCCCAATATACAGAATTTCCAGCCTTTACACGACCTAGAAGTTTCTCTAGGTATTTTCTTGTATCCTCTATGTTCCTATGAGGTGAAAGCTCCATGTATGAATATAACTCAGGCATTTTGGAGTACTCGAACATGTCTTCGACAGCATCCATGCCAAGTTCTACCAGACATATTCTTTCGCCCTCCAGAGTCGGCGCCTTCATACTCTTGGAACCGTTTTGCTTTTGCGCAATGACAGTGACGTGATTTCCATAGAACGGAGGTGAGACTTTAGAATTATCCAGCATCCGCAACAGGCTATCTCTGGTGAACCATCGACTTTCGAAAAAGGGATATTCTACCTCTAGGATGCGATAACTAAAATCCTCCAGCATCTTGACCAGAGAAAAACTTGCAAACAAACTGATATGCCCTTTGTCATGAAGCATGCGGTAGTTTTCTCCAAAGAACCTGGCACAGCCCGAATCGAAGTCAGGGGTTGCAACAATATACACCCCATCCGTCTTCAATATCCTCCAACACTCCTGGACATACGTCACTGGATCTGCAATATGCTCAATAACATGATTCATAACAACAACATCAAAATAATCTGATTCGTAACCTAAATCTGGGAACTCACCCTTCTTTACGATAGCGAACTTCTGGGCCGACTCCAGGGCTACACTGGAAATATCAACACCATGTTTTTCCCAATTAGAATCTATTGCGGAAAGCAGATATCCCGGGCCACAACCGATATCTAGTATTCTCCCAGGGGGAAGTGCGTGGATTTTGTCGAGAATGAATTTAAGATTCTCAATTTGCTTTTCCCATTCCTCCGCAGACAGCATGTCTCGCACTTTCCCATCAGGATCTTCCACTCGTCCCCAATAATCACCTTCGTAACCGGGCGTGCCCCGAGGATACTCCCAATAGTATTTGTTCCACTTCAAACTGCCAAATGGACACTTAGGGGCGTTCCGGAAGTCGTGTAACTCCATAGCTAGATTCCTTTGGAAAGCAAAAGCTCTCACTCGTAGCTACTTCTTGGTGCGGAATTCATAAGGAATGTGAGCTCGCAGTTTCTCTATTGCCGCGCTCTCTCTCTCATTGACGCAAATTACGCCATCTCCCAGAGCTGCTTGAATCTTGCGGACTCCCCCCACTAACATACGCAGTCCTGCAGGTTCAACGGAAGCCGCCTGGTCGGAGCCGTACATAGCACGTGATAGCGCAATATGCCTCTCCAACGAGGTAATACCCAACGCTGCTGCTCCAAAGGATACCACCAATCCAACTTCGTGCCCACTGTAGCCCACCGTGCATCCGTAACGGTCGCGAAGAGTCTTGATGCCGTTCAGGTTAGCCGCTTCATCAGCCATTGGATATGTTGATACGCAATGCATCAGTTCAAAGGGACAATCAGCTTCCCGGAAGATCTCCACAGCCCTATCTATCTGCTCAATGGTGCTCATACCAGTGGAAATGAACGTATACTGACCTTCAGAGGCAACCTCTCTGAGCAGACCTTCATGGACAATCATGGGTGACGCTATCTTGTTGTACTTCAGGTCAAATTGACGCAGGAACTTCTGGCTCTCGATGTCCCAGGCAGAGGCAAACCACGGTATACCCTTCTGACGACAATATCGATCTATCTCCTCATATTCCTCTTGACCAAATTCAAGACCCTCTTTCTGGTCACGTTGAGTGGTTCCCCAAGAACTTTCACGTGGAGAATCGAGGAACTCCTTCGAATATACGAGCTCTATGGTGCGTTTTTGGAACTTCACTGCATCACAGCCTGCATCTTTGGCCACGTCAATCAATTTCTTGGCGATGTCAAGCTGCCCGTTGTGATTAATGCCTATTTCGGCGGTAATGAAACAATACATGGTTCCTCCTCCCTACGCCAACTGATTATCTATAGGCATTTTCTACATTCCCAGGAATACTTCACAGAACTCCCTGATAACACCGTCACCTCCTCGGTTCTCTAGCACGTGATCAACTTCGGCTATGACTCTTGGATGAGCATCAGCAGGTGCTATAGAATATCCACAGATCTCTATTGCACCTAAGTCATTAATATCATTGCCAATGAAGACCACGCGTTCTAGCTCAACGTTGCGATCATTGCACAAATCCATAAGAGCTTTCTTCTTATCTGAAAGACCATGCCAGACTTCGACCCGTAATTTCTCTGCTCGTCTCGCAACGACATTGTTTGTCTCAGTCGAAAGAATTACCAATGAGCTCTTGTCTCGCAGAAAATCTATCGCCAGACCATCACTGCGATTGCAGACGACGCTTTCGATGCCGTTTTCATCAACGTAGACCCTATTGTCAGTAAACACACCGTCAAAATCACAAACAATCAGTTCGGGATCAAAAGGGAGCTCTCTTCTGTTTTGAACCGCTGAGGTGTGTCCGTGTTTGGGATTTTGCACATCTTTTGCGCCGAACAGGTCGCGCTCGACCAAATCACAGAGAATGTGCTCAATCGCAAGATGAGCCTCTTGAATGTACTGCGAATTTGTGCTCGGAACTGAAATGGCGACGTCGGCTATCCCCGCCAAACGGCCGCCACTGCCCGTAAGGACAATCGTGCCTATACCTGCTGCCCGAGCCGCCTCTACAGCACGGATCACATTGATGGAGTTGCCGCTGGTGCTGATACCGATCAAGACGTCGCCGACCTTCCCAAGAACCTGTACCTGTCGTTCAAACACACCTTCGAAATTGAAATCGTTGGCAAACGCAGTCAGGAAAGACGTGTCAGTGGTCAAGGCCACGCCCGGCAGGCCGGGGTGCTCAAAGTCTGTCGTCAATCGGCCAACAAGCTCGGCCGCCATGTGCTGACAATCGGCGGCACTACCTCCATTCCCACACAGCAGTACCTTCCCACGCGATCGAAACGCTTCTGCGATCAAGTCAGCCGCACCGATGATGGATTCCACGCAAGCCTCAACCATCTGCTGCTTGACGTGGGCGCTATCAAGCAGGTGGGCATGCACCCTATCGGATAGACAATTCATATCTGCCTGCATTCGTTGCTGTCAATTCTCGCTCGTTTGAAGGTGACATCGAACAATTCGGCCTCAATAAGTTAGGTATGCTATCCAACTATCCTTGACTCAATATTGAAGAAGCCCACAGGTTGTGTTGGGCTAATACCCAAACCCTCAAGAACCCCGTCAGGAAGAATCATCAATGGGCCAGTTAAATCATCAACGACATCAAATGTTCTTTTAGGAAAACGCTGAAAAAGCAAGAAATAAAGCGGATATTCACCCGGTCGAAGGTTGACATTAGGGAATTCAATTGTCACCGTATCAGTGTGCCCGGGGTACAGTGGTTCTTCGGAGATTACAAATTCTGTCGATGTCACAACCTCACGGGATCGTCCTGAGCGTAATAAAACACGAATGAAGAGCCCATCCACCTGAGAAAAGGTTCGATAGGATAAGACAAATCGGATGGTGCTGCCCATCATGAATTCAGAGCATTCTCTGCCTGACTCATCACGAATTCGAATCTCCGTGAACCGCACTGCCCCAGATCCTCTCCGATTCTTAGGATTCATGACATCTGTGTCAGCATCTACTTCTACCTGCCGCAGATGTTCATAATATGCTTGGATAGTATCAGCGGTAGAGGCATCGGTGATGATACTTCCCTCCTCTAGCAAAAGACTTCGTGGGCATAATGCGCGCACCGCCTGCATGTTGTGACTAACAAACAACACGGTTCGACCCCCTCGTGACACATCCTCCATCTTCCCCAGGCACTTCTTTTGAAAGCCGATATCTCCCACCGCCAGCACCTCGTCCACCAGCAGGATCTCCGGCTCCAGGTGGGCGGCCACGGCAAAGGCCAGGCGCACGTACATGCCACTGGAATAGTGCTTCACCGGCGTGTCCATGAACTTTTCGATCTCGGCAAAGGCCACGATCTCGTGGAACTTGCGGTCAATCTCCGCCCGCTTCATCCCCAGGATCGCGCCGTTCAGGTAAATGTTCTCCCGCCCGGTCAGTTCGGGGTGGAAGCCGGTGCCCACCTCCAGCAGAGAGCCTACCCGCCCGTGGATCTCGGCGTAGCCCTCCGTGGGCTCGGTGATGCGGGATAGAACCTTGAGCAACGTGGTCTTCCCCGCCCCGTTGCGCCCGATTATGCCCACCACCTCGCCGCGCTGCACCTCGAAGGAGACGTCCTTCAACGCCCAGATGGTGTCGTTGGAGGTGGCGGACGACTGACCACGGACGATGGATGATAGACGGCGGAAAGGTGCCTGCACCGCCTCAGTCAGCGATTCGCGGATCGTCTTGTAGCGCGCCTGCGGGCCGCCGATGCGGTATTGTTTGGAAAGATTTTCGACGCGGATGGCGATGTCAGTCATACTTCTTCTTTGCCACGAATTGACACGAATTTCTCGAATTGTTTTTGCCACGAATTACACGAATTTTTCTTCGGGACACAGATTCACACAGACGAACACAGATTTCTTTTTTTAATTTTTTATCTGTGCCAATCTGTGTTTATCTGTGTCCTACATCCTGACCCAACTCAGACCGCCCTTACGCTCGTTATCGTAGACTTTGCGCTTGATCTGAGGCCTGGGGCCAAAGTT
>Ga0114920_10000456_pt1 | contig 17694 bp, 17 predicted proteins | sample ChitaG_FD_88683 | JGI IMG/M metagenome (GOLD analysis project Ga0114920, IMG submission 88683) | Deep subsurface microbial communities from South Pacific Ocean to uncover new lineages of life (NeLLi) - Chile_00310 metaG | ecosystem: Environmental > Aquatic > Marine > Oceanic > Sediment ... | reverse complement strand
GCTGCCATTGCAATGGCGGAAACTGATAATCCCATTCCAATAAACAAAGAGGCGATAGTGGTTTGGCCAAATAATTGGGCGACATAAAAACCACCGGCAAAAGAAAGAGCAGTGCCCCCTAGCGCAATCAAAAAGGATCGTTTGGACGCTTTGAGAATTTCCCGATGATCGGTTTCCAATCCCGCATGCAGCATTAAAAAGAAGATTCCCAGTTCCGCCAGCACTTTAATAGTTTCGCTGCCTGGATCCACAAGGCCTAAAAGTGCTGGGCCTACGATTATTCCGCCCAAAAGCTGACCCAAAACTACCGGCAGGCGCATAGATTTAAAAAACTTACCAGCGGTCCATACCACAACCATTAGGATAAGGAGATTGAAAAAATCAGGCATTTTTTAAGCTTTAAGTAATAAGCCTTAAGCAGTAAGCTTATTTTAGCAGAAAGATTGGTATAATGAAGAAAATAACTTTGCTTATGCATAAGACAAATCCTCTTGTTGTTATCCTGATTACCGCTATTTTTTTACTTTCTATTTTTTTTCTTATGACTAAAAAAACGGAAACGCAAATCCTTATTTTTTTGGGGGACACCATGCTGGGGCGCACGGTGAGTGAATATATTGTCAAAAATGAGCCCGAGTACGTGTGGGGCGATACCTTGCCTATTTTGAAGTCCGCTGATGCCGTGATTGATAATCTGGAAGCAGTGATTGCCAAAGGGGGAAAAGAATGGAAACCTACCAAGGTTTTTTATTTTAAATCCGACCCCAAAGCGATCGATGTTTTAAAAGCGGCCAATATCACTTATACAGCCAATGCCAATAACCATGCCATGGACTTCGACCGTGAGGCGCTTTTGGAAATGCTGGACCATCTTGATAAAGCCAACATTGCCCATTCAGGAGCAGGGAAAAATCTTAAGGAAGCCATGAAACCCGCCTTTTTGAATGCCGGAAATCTGAAGCTGGCTGTCATCTCATGGACAGACAATGAGCCCGGCTGGCTGGCCGGTGATGATCTTCCCGGCGTGCATTATTTACCGGTCAATCAGGATTCGGTTGATATTATCAGCCAGCAAATCAGCGATGCTAAAAAGAAAGCGGATTTAGTGATTATTTCCGCACATTGGGGGCCGAATATGGTGGAATATCCCCCAAAAGTTTTCCAGTCATTCGCCAAAGATCTGATCGATGCGGGAGCAGACATTTTCTTTGGCCATTCTTCCCATGTTTTTCAGGGGGTGGAAGTTTATAAGGGAAAACTGATTCTTTATGACACGGGTGATTTTGTGGATGATTATGCGGTTGATCCGATTCTTCGCAATGACATGTCATTCATTTTTAAGGTTGAGGTTGATAAGAGTGGTCCTAAACAGTTGGAATTGATTCCCGTTTTGATCAATGGTCAGGATTTTTCTCAGGTAAATTTAGCTCATGGCAAATTGGCAAAAGATATAATGGGTATGATGAAAAAGCGCTCCAGGCCGTTCGGGACAAGTTTTGAGGAAAAAGAGGGTCGATTGGCGGTTGATTTGCATTAGTTTTAACTAATCTCTTTTATCCGGCTTAGGAGCCATTTTTTTAGTTGTACAAGATAGCATTGACTATATTTAGTTATATTGTATAATATAATCACTTTTTGTAACTAGTCGGCTACTTTTACGTTATAACTACTGCTGATTAGTAACAGCCCTCCTTAACAATTTATTTCTTTTTATGCGGGTCAATACGAAACGCACAGTTCGGTTTTTTTGGCGTCATGTCAAATGTTTCAAAATTTTAGCTGCCACGGCGGTTTCTTCAATGATCGTTGTTATCGGCCTGGAGCTTTTAGCCCCTTATTTTTATAAGGTTTTCTTTGATACATTGGTGGGCGCTCAAAGCTCAACAGATGTGTCTCCAGATTTGATAAAACTGATACTTATTATCGCTGGCCTGCATTTTTCTGCCATGGTGTTTCGCCGGGTGGGGGATTTTGCAAACATTCCTTTGTATTCGCGCGCGATGGCCAATATTTATCGTGAGTGTTTTAATTATCTTCATAAGCATTCCTATAATTTTTTTAACAATAATTTCACGGGTTCGCTGGTAAAAAAGGTGAATCGTCTTGTGTTTGCGTTCGAAGTAATCGGCGATAAATTATATTATGAGCTGTTCCCGTTGTTTTTACGAATATCTGTTATTTTTGCAGTTCTTTTATGGCTTCATCCTGTTATTGGGATTGTGATGTTGATTTGGACGGCCTTGTTTATGTCCATTAATTACTGGTTTACGCAGTATAAATGGAAATTTGATGTGCAAAGGGCCAAGTCGGAAACGAAAATAACTGGGGCTTTAGCGGACAGCATTACCAATAATGCCAATATTAAGCTTTTTGCCGGCCTTGCTTATGAGCTTAAGCGTTTTGGCGGCGTTCTCGACAATTGGACAAAGCGGCTTATTAAAACATGGACTCTGAGCACTTATGCGGAAACGGTTCAGGGCGTTGCCATGATCGCTTTGGAATTTGTGATTTTTTATTTCGCGATCAGATTCTGGCGTGACGGACTTTTGACGGTTGGTGATTTTGTCTGGATTCAGGCTTATCTTCTGGATCTCTTCATAAGGCTTTGGAGTTTTGGCCGTAATATTCGTGATCTGTATGTACGTTTTGCCGATGCTGAAGAAATGATCATTGTTTTGCATGAAAAGCATGAAGTACGAGATGTCCCCAAGGCAAAACCAATCAGCATTGTTCGTGGCGAAATTGAATTTAAGCAAGTTTGTTTTGCTTATGGCAAGAGCTATGAAGTGATTCATGAGCTCAATTTGAAGATTAAGCCTGGTGAAAAAGTGGCTTTGATCGGCCCTTCAGGGGGCGGTAAAAGCACGATTACTAAGCTTTTAATGCGGCTTTTTGATGTTCGGAAAGGCCAGATTTTAATTGATGGCCAAGACATTAAAAAAGTCACCCAGGACAGCCTGCGTTCACAAGTTGGCTTTGTTCCACAGGATCCTATTCTCTTCCATCGCACGCTGATGGACAATATTCGTTATGGAAGACGCGATGCCAGTGATGAGGAAGTGATTGCTGCATCGAAATTGGCAAACTGTTATGAATTTATTATGAATTTTCCTCAGCAGTACCAAACTTATGTTGGTGAACGCGGGGTTAAGCTTTCCGGTGGGGAGCGTCAGCGCGTAGCCATTGCCCGCGCCATTCTTGCTAATACTCCAATTTTGTTTCTCGATGAGGCAACGAGCAGCCTGGATTCGGAATCTGAGATGCTTATCCAGCAGGCGCTTGAAAATTTGATGAAGCAGAAAACCACCCTTGTAATTGCCCATCGCCTTTCTACTATTATGAAGATGGATCGCATTGTCGTGCTTCAGAATGGTCAAATCGTGGAAGAGGGAACTCATGCCGATTTACTTTCCCAAAAAACCGGTCTTTATAAAAAATTGTGGGATTTGCAGATGGGAGGATATGTAAATCAGTAATTTTAAATTTTAAGTTTTAAATTTTAAATTATTGTCGTATCGTTGTGCCATGAAAATCGCAATGCTTATTTCAGGTGGTGTAGATAGTTCCGTTGCGCTCCGTTTGCTGAAAGATGAAGGTCATGAGGTGACTGCCTTTTACCTTAAAATCTGGCTGGAGGATGAGCTCCAGTATCTGGGTGATTGTCCGTGGGAGGAGGATTTAAAGTATGTTCGCCAGATTTGCAAGGAGGCGGATGTGCCTTTGGAGGTGATTAATATGCAGAAAGAGTATTGGGATACGGTCGTCCGCTATACCATTGATGAATGCAAAGCGGGGCGCACACCAAATCCGGACATCTTTTGCAATCAACGGATTAAATTCGGTCATTTTTATGAAAAAATTGATGACTCATTTGAAAAAGTGGCTACGGGTCATTATGCGCAAATTGAGGAAAAGGATGATAACTTTTTACTGAAAAAGGCGCTGGATCCGGTCAAAGATCAAACTTATTTTTTATCTCATCTTTCCCAAAAGCAGCTCAGCAGAGCGCTGTTTCCAATTGGTAAATATACCAAAGCTGAAGTGCGTCAGTTAGCGGAAAAATACAATCTTCCCAATAAAGACCGCAAAGACAGCCAGGGGATTTGTTTTTTGGGCAAGATTCCATACCGTGAGTTCATCAAAGAGCATTTAGGCGAAGATCCCGGCGATTTTATCGATCAGACGTCCGGTGAGCGAGTAGGGGAACATAAAGGTCATTGGTTTTATACAATCGGACAGCGTTTTGGACTTGGTTTGTCAGGCGGACCGTGGTTTGTGGTTAAAAAGGATGACAAAAAGAACATCATTTATCTGGCGCAGGGTTATGATCCTGGTGAGGTTTATGGGAAGGAGTTTGAAGTCATCAATCTTAACTGGATCAATCCTAATTTCAGATCTCAGATTTCAGATCTCAGATTGGAAGTTAAGATTCGACATGGCAAAAGCAGTCATCCATGTACCGTTGAATCAATCAAGGAGGGATTGCATGTTACCTTAAAAAAACCGGTTCACGGGATTGCGCCTGGCCAGTTCGCGGTGTTTTATGATAAGGATATTTGTTTGGGTGGAGGGATGATTGTTTAATTTTTACAATATTATTAAATTTTTGTGAATTTTATTGACAAATCAATAAATTTATTATAAAATTAACTTTCGTAAAAATTAACTATAAATGACATGACTGATAAATCTCAGGAACAGGCTTTAGCGCTTCTGAAAGAAGCAAAGGAAAATGGAACTTTGGATAAGTCTATTGAAGCTGAATTGGCAGATCTTATAGGTACAGAAGCCAGACCTGAATTAGAAGAAGTGATTGAGACTCCTGTCACTGCTGAATCCGCTGAGGCTGAAAATCTAAACCCTGAACTGACCGTTTATAGTCAGGAATACAATCAGTTGTCAGATAATGTTAAAGCGCGTGCCAGTTGGGAAGCTATTGCTGAAAGGCTTTTGGATAATGACAGTGAAAAATTGAAGCTTGTCAAAGCTATGCAAGGCGAAGGACAACTGGTCGGTGTTGACTCGGAAGGGAAAGCTTTATTTAAAGATAAAGGTGTGGAGCCTGTGATGTATGGTTATGATAAAAAAGGAAATTTACTGAAAATTTATGACCGTAATCCGGAACAGATGGAGAAAGTTGAAAGATGGGCGAATTACTTTGAAATCCGTGAACAGGTTCTGGAAGACGGTTATGAATTGTTTACCGATGACGGCGACTACGGCTTTGGCGATGAGATGAAACAGGCTACTGATCATACCAAAGAGCCATTTATTGCCAGTGAAGACAGAAATGAATGTCGTGTGTCCTGGCTGGAATCAGGTGATAAGCCCGACCTCGCCCGTATCATCCAATTTCAATTCGGGGCTGCTGGTGGCGGCATTGTGGTCAAGAGCGACCCCGGGGGGAACGGGCATGTTTTCTATGGGGCGGTCCGCCTGCTAAGGATCTAAAACCTTGAAATTTGAACTTTGGCCTTTCCTTGAATTTTATTTAAATCTTTTTCCTTCCGTAATCCGCACCATCTTATTTAAGGCTTTTTTAGCTTTTTTAAGTACGCCTTCAGGCAAATCAACTATCTGATCTTTGCGGGGGAATTTTAAGGCTTGCAGAACATCTTTCATCATCACTTCTTTCATATAGGGGCAAATAGCGCATGAGCCGACAATCTTTTTTTCGGGATGCTCGACTTTCATCCTATCCGACAATCCGCATTCAGTCACCATCATGAATTTTTTAGATTTGGATTTTTCCAAATAACGAACCATGCCTTCCGTGCCACTCGCCATATCCACTTTTTCTATTACGGAAGGCATACATTCCAGGTGCGCCAGTATTTTGACGCCCGGATAATCCTTTCGTACTTCATCAATGATTTTAGGCTTGAATTCTTCATGCACAATACAGCGGCCGTTCCAGCCAATGATTTTCTTTTTTGTAAGAGGTTGCAGATTTTTAGCCATGAATTCATCAGGGAGGAAAATGATTCGCTTTTGCCGCATGCCCTCAACAATCCTGAGCGCGTTTGACGATGTACAGCAAGCATCACATTCTGCTTTTACAGCAGCTGTTGTATTCACATAACAAACCACTGCAGCATTTGGATATTTTTTTCTTAAATCCCGCACGTCTTTCGGTGTGATCGATTCAGCCAACGAACAGCCGGCCACTGTTGGAACGAGCACGGTTTTTGTTGGATTCAGAATTTTAGCGGTTTCCGCCATAAAATGGACACTGCAGAACAGAATGGTTTTTGCCTTTGTTTTATGGGCAGTCATACTGAGGCCATATGAGTCGCCGATTACATCCGCAACACCATACATGATGTCCGGCGTCATGTACGAATGCGCCAGGATGATGACATTTTTCTTTTTTTTAAGATGGTTTATTTCCAGCGTTAAAGGGGCTATGATTTCGCAGTCTACTTTCGACCACTCCACTTTTTTCAGTTTTTTAAACAGGCGATCGGCTTCTTGCTGAATTTGCTTTTCTGAAAATTTCATAGCTCAAATGATTTGCTATGAGTTTGCCTTATCTCCTAAAAAAATCAAGTTGTATTTGGAAAATAATTATTTCAACCTCTTTTCTAATTAATAAATAAGGAGTATAATGGCACCGTATTTTTAATAAATAACAAAAATAAAAATGCAAACATCAATTTTTATTGCCAAGATTCTTGGCCTGTTTTATCTCGTATTCGGACTTGGAGTGCTTTTGAATACAAAACATTATCGCCATTTACTCGAGGACCTTATAAAAGACCGCGCCCATCTTTACTGGGGCGGTATTTTTGCCCTTCTGGTCGGCTTTTTAATCGTTTACTACCACAATGCATGGCAAGTTGAATGGTATGTGCTTATCACCATCCTGGGCTGGCTGGGGATTCTTAAAGGATTCCTGCTTATTGTATTCCCGGAAGCTATGGTGGACTTGGCCAAGGCGTTGACAAAGAGCGAAAATTCTCTCCATGTTTGGGGAGTTATTATGCTCGTCGTGGGTCTCGTTCTCGGATACTTTGGATATATGGCTTAAGCTTCCGAAAACCTTTTCAATTAGAAAATCTAAATTTGTATTTTAATACTTAATTTAAACAAAAATGGAACTTTCTATTTTTCTTGCTCAGCTATATGCGGTTGCCCTTTTGGCCATAGGGCTAGGGTTACTTTTTAGCTCAAAATACTATGTCAAAGCATATGAGGCGATGATGAAAGAAGCCGGCATACTCTATTTTGGAGGTGTAGTGGCTTTAATTGTCGGTTTTTTGATTGTCACCCGCCACAATGTATGGCAGGGCTGGCCAACACTAATCACCTTATTTGGTTGGATTGCCCTTTTAAAAGGTGTATTGCTTTTGGTTTTTCCGGGTTTTTCGGTTCCCATGTTCAAATCCTGGGTTGCAAGTAAAAGCTTTATCCAAATTTGGGGCTTTGTAGCGATTGTCCTTGGCCTCTTCCTTGGCTACTTTGCGTTCTTATAATAGCGGTCAAATGGCCGTTTTTATTTTTTAATTTTTAACTAAGAGAAAGGCATTACTTGATGGGCAGTCCTGTGCTGTTTCAATAGGGAAACACTCAAATCTAATCCAATCTTCTCCGTTTTACTTCGCAGATTGAATCAGATTTGCCCTCATTGCACTGCCCCTAAACCAGGCGCTTACGCTTCGGTTCAGGGTTGCTCCGTTCGGAACGTGTTTCTCACTACTTACTATGGAACTTTCAATTTTTCTTGCCAAAATTATTGGCGTGGTTTATGTGGTCGCTGGCCTTAGTATGCTTTTAAATGCAAAATATTATCAAAGAGTCTTCCCCGAACTTGTAAAAAACACTATTTGGATGTTTACCATGGGCCTCATGGGCTTGGTCGTATTTTTTATCTGGGTGCTGAAGCATAATGTATGGGAAGGGTGGCCGATCCTTATCACTCTTTTTGGCTGGATCGCGCTTATCAAGAGCATTGTCATTCTGGTATTCCCACAATGGTTTACAAAATTCAGCACTTCTTTTCTTAATTGGGTGAATATTAAAGCCTGGTGGGGTGGTTTTGGACTTCTTGTTGGATTATTGTTTAGCTATTTTGGCTGGTTAGCCTAAATTTATATTTTTAATTCTTTAATTTAATTTATTATGACTAATTTTTCATATTTTGTCTTGGCTGCTGGTTTACATAAACTTTTTGCTTTAGCCTTTTTGCTCGGCCTGATCTTCTTTGTGGTTTGGGTATTAAGGAACGTTAAAAAAGATAAGCTAAAAAAATTAAGTATTATACTGCTTGTTATAGGAATCTTAGGTTGTTTAATTACCATGTCTTTTGGTGGCTTTGGCCATAAAAAATTCAAAGGTTATATGGATGGAAAGGGAGATTATTACAAAACACATCCTGAAATATGGCAGTGTATGAAGGACTGCAAGTCAAAATAAAATTTTAAATTTTTAATTCATAATTTTATTAATATGCAAACTTCAATTTTAATTGCAAAAATGTTTGCGGTCGTTTACTTAATGGTTGGTTTGGGTATGCTTCTAAGTCCAAACTACTACCAGAAGGCTATGAACGACATGCTTAAAAATCCTATTGTTTTTTATTTAGGAGGTATTTTGGCAGCATTGGCAGGCTTTTTAATCGTCACCTATCATAATATATGGGAATCCAGCTGGGTGGTCGTGATCACCATTTTTGGCTGGCTGGGGCTTTTGAAAGGATTTATGTTCCTGGTATTCCCAGGGCATCTGAAATTCTGGCAGGGTATGTTTAAAAAGACAAGTTACATGCCGATTTGGGCTATTATTGTATTAGCCCTTGGTCTGTTTTTCGGGTATTTTGGGTTTTTGGCTTAAGCTTTTAAGAGTTTTGCCTCTATGATATGGTGAAGGGTGAAAATAAACCCATTATTTTATGAAAACTAAAATTCTTTTTGAATCACTCAATTCTGTCAGGGCAAGAGTTTTACTTTTTGCCGTATTTTTAGCAATTGTCACAATCGTTCCCGCCTTTATCCACATCCAATGGATCACGGGGCCGATGGTGAACGCGGTTCTTATTTTAGCCCTTGTTCTGATCGGGCCGATGGAAGCGGTTTTACTTGGTCTTATGCCCAGTACCGTTGCTTTGAGCGCAGGATTGCTCCCATTACCACTCGCGCCTATGGTGCCGTTTATTATGCTGGGGAATGCGGTTTTAGTAGCAGTTTTTCATTACCTCTATCAAAAAAACATCTTCGTTGCCATTGGCATGGCCGCGTTCCTTAAATTCGCCTTCCTCCATCAAACAGTTGTATGGCTGATGGATAAGATGCTGGACGGAAAGATCGTAGCAAAATTAGCCGTCATGATGAGCTGGCCGCAATTTTTTACGGCACTGATTGGCGGCATGATCGCGTATGGGGTTTTGAAGGGTTTGAGGAAATTATAAAAACCAATTAAACAACAATGCCACGATCAGTATCTGCGGCACGGTTACAATGGGCAGCCAGATGGCAGTTTTTTTGCCGATATTTGTCCAAATCAAACCAATTTCCGTGTAATCCGTTGCCACGCCGGCCATGAGGAAAATAAAAGGGTTACCAAGAGCTCCTACTTTACTGAAGATTTCGAATGCAATAGGGGCGCTGCCTTCACTGCATATTTCAATGATGGTAGCAAAAGCCAGAGTTAACAAGAGACCCCATATGCCAGGACCAAAATAGTTCATGAAGATATGATCCGGCACATAGGCTCCAATTACTGCAGCCAGTAAGAAACCTATCAGAATCCACCAGAGCACCATGTTTGCAAGACTTACAGCGCCTTTAAAGACTCCTTTGGTGCTCTTTTTTAGATCGAATTTTTTAATATTTAACCATTCATAATCCGCTTTAAAGTCAATATGTTTAGATTGCTCGATCCATCCGATTTTTTCCAGAATCATAAATATCCCGCCGGTAATGAGGGCAATGACCATGGCCGCTAGGATAAAAAGCAATGCTTTCCAGCCGAAAAATCCGAACAGCAGAATGGTCACCGGCAGGTTGGCCCAAGGGGTGGCTAAAAGAAATGTAATTACAGCAGGAATACTCGCCCCTTTTTTGTAGAGCTGCATGGCAATTGCCAGGATCCCATGGGAACAGGCGGACATGAGAAAGCCGGCGATGACCGCAAATAAGAGACTCCTTTTTTTCTTTTGGCCCAGATATTTGTAAATAAATTCTTCCGGCACGAAATAATCAATCAGCCCGCCAATCAAAAACCCTAAAAGAATTGCCCACCAGATCAGTTTGAGGTAGGAAATCAGGCTTTCGTTTAAGGGCGTGAGGATGGGATGGAAGGAGGCTACAAAGACAATCAGGAAAACCCCCCCTATAATTTTTAGTTTTTTGCCAAGGCGGATCGGGCTAGCGTCTGATTCACAGGTGGCGCAGGCGGGAGCTTCTTGACGGTGGTGATGGTCGTGTTCCATAGTTTTTATTTTAACATGAACTGATCGAAAATTTGTTTTACTTCTTTTGATAAATTTTTACTTTTTTCTATTCATTTTGTTATAATTTAGTAACTTTAATTTAGTTTTTATGAAAAAATTCAATTTTTTTATTATTGTCTTATTGGTATTAGGTTTTGTTAATTTTGTGAGTGCAAATTTTTCCGATATCTCAAATTACCAATACAAAACAAGTATCGAAAATTTAAAAAATCTCGGCGTTGTTGAAGGTTATGCAGATGGTACATACAAACCAGACCAGCAAATCAATCGTGCCGAATTTTTGAAGATTGTCATCGAATCGTTGGATGAAGATATAGATTTTAGTGATTATTCAAACTGCTTTCCGGATGTAAAAAATGAATGGTTTGCAAAATATGTATGCTATGCAAAAGAAAATGGTCATGTTCAGGGCTATCTGGATGGATTTTACAAACCTCATCACAATATAAATTATGTGGAAGCTTTAAAAATTATTTATGAGGCGAACGGTAATTCAGGTAGAGAGTCTCCAATTCCAACTCGTCGTGATTGGTATGGCAAATATCTAGAGGATGCACAGGGTAAGCGAATCGCATTGCAGGAATTAGAGCCTGGTAGTTTGTTAACTCGTGGTGAAATGGCTGAGTTGATGGTGCGGTTTACTGAAAAAATTGATACCCCACGTGACGCTGAATGCTCCCTCAGTTATAACTGCGAGGGTACATTGATACCTATTGCTGAAGCGGATTTTGATACCTGTCGGGTGCTCCCGGATTGTCACTTTGCTGTTGATAAAGACCGGGCTTACAGAAGGCTTGTGGATCCGGGGAGTGGCACCATTTATAATTACGCCATTATCGAAGGAGTCGATGCGGCGACGTTTGAAGATTTAGGATTCTTTTATTTTAAGGATAGGAATGGGGTTTATAAAGACACGGGCTGGTATGCGATAGAGGTACCAAATATTGATCAGGGCAGTGTTCAAGCTCTTTCAACTCATTTTATTAAAGATGCGAACCATGCTTACCATTTAACGTTTCATCAAGGAAGTGACCCCTATGGAAGCTTGCCTTTCGAGGGATCTGATACGGTTGAAGTTGAAATTCTCGACACCGTGGATACGGCTTCGTTTGAGGTCTTACAAAATGAAGAGAATCATGAGCAATATTTTAAAGACAAAAACAATGTTTATTTTAATGAATTTGCTTTTGAGGTTTTAGATGGCGTTGATTTGGATTCGTTTGAGCTCTTAAACTCATATTATTACGCGAAAGATAAAAATAATGTTTATTTCAAAAAAGAAACAATTGAAAAATTAGATGCAGATACTTTTGAAATAATGGATTATGATTTAGCCAAAGACAAAAACAATGTATATATTTTAAGGTGGGATGATCAGAAAATTGCAGAGGGGATAGATCCTAATACTTTTGAGGTTATAAAACATCCTTATTACAAAGATAAAAATCATGTTTTTTTCGATTCTTACGGCGAATTTACCTTGATAACGTATGCTGATCCCGCAGCATTGCAGGTCTTAGGTTATCATTACGCGAGAGACAATAATTCTGTATTTGTTGGTACCCGAAAAATAGAAAATGCTGATCCCGATAGTTTTGTAATTGTGGGCGAAGGTTTATCGAAAGATAAAAATAATGTTTATTATGAAGGGTATAAGATTATCGATGGCGATCCGGATAGTTTAGAAATATTGAGTTCAGCTTATTTTAAAGATAAAAATCAAGTTCATTATAAATTTTTTAGTTCAGTCACAGGAGGCGAAGTAATTAAAAAGTTAGAAAATACAGACCCATCCACCTTTGTATCACTTGATGAATATCATTATGCAAAAGATAAAAACAATGTTTATTATGATGGGGAAAAAATAGAATATGCTGATTCAGAAACTTTTGAGGTTATGGGATTTGGTTTAGCAAAAGATAAAAACCATACCTATAAAGATGGTAATATTGCTGACGAAGAATAATGACTTGTTTATTAATTTTTTAGAAATCCATCAAAAATTTCCTCAACTTCCTCTGAGCTATTCGTCTGCATCAACTCCTTCCTCAGCTCCCGTGCGCCGTCAAACCCTTTGCAGTACCAGGCCAGGTGTTTTCGCATGGCAAAAAATGCGTGTTTCATAGACATTTCCTCAAAGTATCTGGCATGATTGATGGCGGCTTTGAACCGATCCTTCATGGTCGGCTCATGGCCGCTGAAGAACCACGGGTTGCCGCAAGTTGCGCGTCCGACAAGTACCCCATCTGTTCCATATTGCTCACTTTTCTGATGGGCGTCCGTCACTGATTGTACATCGCCGTTACCAAGAAACAGCGTATCGGTCTGGTGGACGATTTTGGCGACTTTTCCCAAAATTTCCCAGTCCGCCCCGCCTGAATACATCTGTTTTAAGGTGCGGCCATGCATGGTGATCAGGGCAGGGGATTCTTCCAATAATTCCTTTATCCACTCCTCCGCGATTACCTTGTCGATTCCAATACGGGTTTTAACGGAAACCGGCAGTTTTTTTCTTGGGCGCGATTGGCGAATCGCGCTTTCAGTGAGGGTGGTGATGATCTTCGGTCGGATGTCAGCCTTTTCCAGCGTGATTCCGTCCGCCCAGTCCGTGGCTGCCTGTTTGACAGTGCGGATGATCTTTTTTGCCTGCTCAGGAACGCGGATAAGGCCTGCGCCTGAGTTTCGGCGGGCGACTTTGTTGGCAGGGCACCCCATATTGATATCAATGCCGTCAAAGCCAAGATAACAGCACATCAACGCTACCTTATAAAAGGAGTCAGCCTCGATTCCGTATATCTGGGCCACAATGGGCCGTTCGATTTTATTGTAAATAAAATGGTCCAGCATAGAAACCGCCCCTCGCGCCAGGCCTTCCACATTCACGAATTCCGTAAAAATCACATCAGGTTTATTTGTTTTGGCCAGCATGTAGCGGAACGCGGCGTCGGTGATGCCGTCCATGGGGGAGAGACCGATGATTGGAAGGGGGAGTTTATTCCAGAAACCGCTAAAAATCATGATGCATACATTTTGTAGCAGTCGTGGTTTTAAGACAAGTTGAAATGGTTCTGCTGCTGATTGAAAACCGAGAGAAGAAAGATTTGATTATTTAAAAATTGATCAAATATTACTTTAACATCACTCAAGTTGAGTTGGAAGCATATGAAATAAATTTTCTTTTTTTACAATATTATGGTATAATAAAAAAGAAATAAAAAATAAAAAATGCCTTTACCAGAAGCTGGAAATCCAGAACGCATTCCTTCTACAGAAGGAATGCCACCTGAGGTGATCCGTCGTCAGTTTGCAGAGTCTGTTAGAAGGATTAAACCAGAAGAGTTTGATCGGGATTTTCATGTAATAGCCAAAGAATTTCGGGCTTATTTAAAAGAACTTTTGGATAAAATGCAATCGTTAAAAAATGGCGAAACAATAGAACTTACCCAAACTGACCGAGAAATAATAAGTCGTATTTTAGAAAAAGATCCAAAAGCCAGAGATATGGAAGAATTGTTTGAGCAGTTTGAAGAGGCGCATGAAATATTCGGAACAACAGAATTACAGAAGGATGTTGATATGTATCACCGAGACATTGTGAGTACAATGTCTATCCTTGATAGAATGTTAAAAGGAGACAAGAATATCTGGGAATTGATACAGGCAGAGGATGGGGATTTAGGGCATTTTGCTTATGGCATGCTTGCCACTTGGTTGTCGAAACATAATGAGGATTTACGGCTTGGACATTGATCGAAATTTATTTCAAAAAATACCCTAAAAAAGGGGATCCCACGAAATGCGGCGTCGGTGATGCCGTCCATGGGGGAGAGGCCGATGATGGGTTTTTTGAGTTTATCCCAAAAGCCTTTGTACATATTTAAGATTAATAATGCACTTTATTGTAGGTTTTATTGCTTTTATGACGCAAGTTCAAAATGATTCCTTCAATTAGATGAAATTAGAATCCAGAATCTGCCTTAAAATTTCTTTATTTTCTTCAACGTGCACAACAAATAAATCTTTTGAATTTTGTGATGAAATTTTTTCAGTTTTATACACTGTTTCCCTGTTCTTTTTTGGGTCAATCTTAAAACCAAGCATTTTTAATTTTTCACATATTTTTTTGCGAATCAGGCAGCTCCCTTCGCCGATGCCACCGGAAAAAATGAGTAAATCAAGCCCCTGCAAAACACCATAATAAGCATAGATGTATTTTACGATCCGATAAACAAACATTTCGACAGCCAATTTGCACCATTTGTCGTTTCTTTCAGCACGATCGACCACTTTTTTCATATCTTTTAGTTTGGTTATTCCAAAAATTCCTGATTTGTTATTTAAAATATCGATGACATCACTTGTCTTCAGATTTAAGGTTTTCGCTAAATAGCCGACAACCCCATTGTCCAAATCGCCTGTACGCGTGATCATGATCAGTCCTTCCAGCGGCGTGAATCCCATGGAGGTATCAACTGATTTACCGTCTTTTACGGCTGTGATGGAACAACCTCCGCCAAGATGGCAGATAATGATGTTTTCAGGAATTTTTTTAAGGCTTTTTTTAATCTGATGTAAATTCCATTGGCAGGCGATTCCATGGAAACCGTATTTTTTGATATGCAGATTTTCACTCAAAGCTCTTGGTATCGGATAAATGGAAGCAATATCGGGGATTGTCTGATGAAAGGCAGTATCAAAAATGCCGTAAATTTTCGTTTTTGGATATTTTTTTTGAATTTGCCCGATGATCTGGATTGCCGATGGGTTATGAAGAGGGGCGAGCGGTGAGATTTTTCTCAATTTTTTCAAATTTTTCTGATTGATTAGGGTCGTTTTTTTAAAAAAGTTGCCGCCATGAACAATCCGGATTCCGATTTTTGAAATATCACGAAGACTTTTAATTTGTTTTTTGGCTTTTAGAAGATCTACCAAATAATCAATGCTATTTTCAAAATCTTTTTTTTGGATTTTTTTGCTATTAAAAGAATAGCGGTTTTTGGTTTTCTTTCCGCCAGAGGCGGATCCGCCTCTGGCGGAAAAATGACCGAAGAACACCTCCGAATTACCTTTGAAAAGGGAATATTTAATGGAAGTTGAGCCTGGATTGATACTAAGGATATACATTGCTTACGATTTAAGATCTCATATCTCATATTTCAGATCTAAATCTCGGATATGAGATCTGAGATCAGAGATTAAAAATTATCTTTTCCATCTCCAGTACTTCATGTCATCCGGGTCATCGCCGTGCTTTTTAATATATTCTTTATGCGCTGTCAGGATTTCCGTCATTAGACGCTCGGTTTCTTCATGATCTTTTTTGGAAATGTCTTTTTGCTCATAAAGCTTCCCCGCCATGTCGAGCACAAGGTGGTAACGGGAGGTCTTGTTGCGCGCTTTCATGTCAATCGGTGAGGTGGTGGAGCCTTCTTCTATGTATCCATTCACCTTTATGCGGCGAGCTCCTGTGTAATCAAAAAGCAATTTTTTTATGGTATGCGGGTATCCGTGAAAGTTGTATATGACGCCTTTGTCTTTTGTGAAATATTCATCCAGAAGTTCGGAACTGGATATTACAGTTTCATCCCCTACACCGAGTGAAGTAAGTTCCGATATATTCACGAAACGCACGCGAATATCCGGCAATAATGCTTTGATAATCTGAATCGACGCCAGACATTCGTTAGTTACATAATCGCCGCTCGCTGCTAAAACGATTTGCGGGTCTTTGTCGCTCGCGAAATCCCAGGTCATAATACCGTGCTCCATTTGTATTTTTGCTTCTTCGAGCGATAACCAGTCAAAAATCATTTTTTTAGCAGCAACAACAAGATTCAGGGAGTCGCGCGATTTGAATATTTTTTCCATAGTCACGAGCATGGAATTTCCGTCCGGCGGGAAGTAGGCGGAAATAATATTGCCGTCCTTTTCCATCATGGATGAAATAAATGATGGGTTCTGATGCGAAAATCCGTTATGGTCCTGTCGCTCTAAAAGGGAGGTTAAAATAACATTCAGTGCGGGAAGCGGTTTTCTGAAATCAAACTCCTCAGATGCTTTTATGAATTTCGCATACTGGTCTGCCATGGAGGCGATAACCTGAACGAAAGCTTCATATGAAATAAAAACCCCGTGCCGTCCGGTTACGCCGTAGCCATGAAGCAGGCCAAAGAGAGTGTGCTCGGAAAGCATTTCCATCACTTTTCCTTTGGGTTTCATATCCGTATCAAAATCCTCAATTGGCCACTGCCAGGAGCGCGATGTCTGTGAAAAAACCGCATCGATTTTATTTGAATACGTTTCATCCGGGCTGAAAATCCGGAAATTATTTTTTCTTTTATTAAGCTTAAAAATTTCCTCAAAATATTCACCTGCCAGTCTCATGGAGCTGGATTGCACATTTCCGCGCGGTAAAATTCTTGCTGATAATTTTTTGATATCAGGATAAGTCAGCTCTTTCACTATTTTACCGCCATACGCGTGTTTTTGCGTTCCACAGGCCATTCCATTTTTGGGGATTAGGGAGCGGATTTCCGGAATAAATTCATTTTTTTTGTTATCAAAAAGCTCATTAAATTTATATGATTTTAGCCACTCCTCCAGCATTTTCAGGTGTTCCGGGTTGTCCTTTACATCACCCAGAATGACTTGATGAGACTTGCAGTTCCCCTCCAACTTTATTTTTCCGTCATACTTTACACCTGTCCATCCTTTTGGAGTGCGCATAATGATCATCGGCCATTTTGGCCTTAAAATCCCTTTTTTGGAGCGCGCTTTTTTCTGAATATCACGGATTTTTGAATAACAGATGTCCATTATTTCCGCCATTTTTTCGTATACATCGTAATCCTTTCCCTCATCAACTAAGAACGGTTCATAGCCGTATCCGCGGTATAAATTTTCCAGTTCTTCATCACTCATGCGCCCGGGAATCGTTGGCCCGGAAATTTTATAGCCGTTTAAATGGAGAATCGGCAAAACCGCACCGTTTTCAGCGGGATTTAAGATTTTATTCACATGCCATGCCGCAGACAGTGGCCCTGTTTCTGACTCCCCGTCCCCAACAAGACAGCATGTAATAAGGTCCGGATTATCCAAAACCGATCCAAAAGAAACTGATAAACTGTATCCCAGTTCGCCCCCTTCCAGTATTGCCCCCGGAGCCCCTGGGTTTGAATGGGATGGGTAGCCGTAAGGAGCTGAAAATTTTGAACAGATCTGCCGAATTCCTTTTCCATTGTAGG
>Ga0114920_10000455_pt1 | contig 17776 bp, 17 predicted proteins | sample ChitaG_FD_88683 | JGI IMG/M metagenome (GOLD analysis project Ga0114920, IMG submission 88683) | Deep subsurface microbial communities from South Pacific Ocean to uncover new lineages of life (NeLLi) - Chile_00310 metaG | ecosystem: Environmental > Aquatic > Marine > Oceanic > Sediment ... | reverse complement strand
GCAGCTACTTGCCAAAGACCTCCTCCGCCAGCGCCTCGGCCTCATCTGCTAGGATCTCTTCAATTACATGATAATCTTGGCCCTTAATCTCCCCGATCCAGGCAGGCCACGACAAAAAATGCCCGATGCCATCTATCTTCTCGCCACCACATTCAAATACCCCGGCTGGGGTGTCGAAGGTCTCTGTCTCAAGCGTGGCTATGATCTTGTCCACATCGTCTACTGTGCCCGCCTTTTTTACCGCCTCGGTCATCACATAGAGCATTATGGCCTCCCAGTAGGCGAATTGCGACAGCTCTTGAGCATACCGCGCCTCGTACTCAGCAGCAAACTCCCCAACACCCTCAGGCAGCCCCTCCCCGACCGCCATTGGATAGTATATTAGATAGCCCTGGACCTTCTCCCAGCCATATTGCTCACCCCAGGATGTGGTCCAAGTAAGATAGTAAGCCATGTTTTCATAGCCCAGCTCCCGCATGGCCACCAACATGGAAATGTCAGCATTGACTAGGTCTGGATTCAAATTTGCCAACTTGGTTGCCAAAGGATAAACCTCCGTCGTGCCTGCGGGCGTGAACTCTGAGGCTACCACTTCGAAACCGTAGTACTCAGCGGCCTTGGTATGCGCATCAGCGATGCCGTACCCGTTAATATCATCGAAGTTGACCATAGCCACTCCTTCCACCTCTGGGTGAGCTGTGCTTAACCAGCGGAAAAAGGGTGGTGCGTTCCACCACGAGTTTGGCATCACGTGGAAGGTGTAGGGCTTATCCGGTCCCAAGGCGTCTATCCCAGCCGATGTGAGCAGGAGCACCCTAGCTTCTTCGCATATGGGCTGGGCACCGAACCCTGGATCCGCGCCCAGCTGGTGCATGATCTTCACCCCATCCTCAAAGATAAACTTGGTCGCCGATACTGCCCCGCCCTCGACAGACCACTCCTGATTCTCGAAAATGAGATTCCAGCGGTAGCTCTGGCCGGCAACAGTAAACTCGCCAATCATCTCATTGGCTAGCTCAAGCCCTTGTTTTGACGGGATTCCGATAACAGCTCCATAAACGCCGCTGAGCGGCAGCCCCATGCCAAACTTCACTTCCTTTACTCCCTCTTCGTCTTCTCCTCCGCCACAGGCGACACCGATGACCAGTGCCAGGCACAAAAGCATGACTGCTGCTACCGATAGCCACTTTTTCACTTGCTGCCCCCAGTAATTATACTTGGCTTCCTTGGCTTCCCAAGAGGCGGTCAATATTGTATGATGCGCCCCAAGAACTCCTGGTATCTACTTCCCGAAGATCTCGACCGCTAATGCCTCTGCCTCGTCTGTCGACAACTCAAATACGACGTGATACTCGTGATCTCCAATCTCCCCGATCGAGCAAGGCAGTATCAGTAGATGTCCAATGCCATCCAGCCCCGGTAGCCCGAATTTGACTGGCCCCACGGGGGTATCGAGGGTTTCTGTCTCAAGCGTAGCTATGATCTGGTCCACGTCATCCACCGTGCCAGCCTTCTTTAGAGCATCGGTCAGGAAATAAAGCTGCGTAACATAGTAGAGTGACAGTTGCGTGAACTCGGCACCGAACCGCTGCTCGTACTCAGCAGCCATTTCCCGTAGAGCCTCGGGCAATCCTTCTGCGAGGGGCACCGGGTAGAAGATTAGATAACCTTGGACCTTGTCCCAGCCTATGCTATCACCGTAGGTCGAGGTCCAAAGGGTATAGAAAGGGATGCCTTCCCAACCCAGTTCCCGCATGGCTCCCAGCACCCTGGTGTCCATGTAACAGAGGTCTGGATTCTTGCTCGCCATCTTGGTTGCCACGGGATAAAACTCAACGGTCCCAGGAGGGTAGTACTCTGCGTCTAACCACTCGATACCATAGTACTCAGCGGCTGCGGCAGCCGCCTCACCCGTCACGCGCCCGATTGCAGTATCTTCGAAGACCATGGAAGCAGTTTTCACCTCGGGGTGAGCTTCGCTTATGTACTTGAAGAGGGCCGCGCTGTTGGCGTAAACGAACGTTTGTCCAAGGAAGGTATGGGGCTTATCCGGCCCGTAGGCCTCCAGCGGGACACCGCTTGTGAACAGTATCACTCCTGATTCTTCGCACGTGGTCTGGGCAGCCAACGCCGGGTCGCCACCGATCTGGGTCATGATGTTCACGCCATTCTCAAAGATAAGCTTGGTCGCTGATGCCACCCCGCCTTCGCTATCCCACCCGTTATCTTCAAAGATGAGATTCCATTTGTAGCTCTCTCCAGCTACGGCAAACTCGCCAATGTACTCATTGGCTATCTCAAACCCTTGTTTTGCCGGAATGCCGATAACAGCTCCATAAAGGCCGCTTAGCGGCAGCCCGATGCCAAACTTCACTTCCTTTACTCCCTCTTCGTCTTCTCCTCCGCCACAGGCGACACCGATGACCAGTGCCAGGCACAAAAGCATGACCGCTGCTACTGACAACCACTTCTTCATTTGGCACCTCCCTTTCTACTTAGCCTCCTTGGCTGTAGAACATTTTTTGGGCTTGTTTTCTCAGCTCGGCCCTGAAATCGGGGTGGGCGACAGCTATGAGTTCGTTTGCTCTTTCACGCCATGTCTTTCCCATGAGGCGAGCAATGCCATACTCGGTAACTACATGGTCGGCCCAATACTTTGGTATCGTCACCGCCGTCCCGGGCTCAAATTGGCCTACGATAGTGGACATGGTGCCGCCAACAGCGGTTGAGCGTAGCAAATGGATGCTCTTGCCCCCCTTGGAATACAAACAACCGATGTGAGTCTCAGGCTGCCCTCCGGTCCCATTGATTATCATCGGCCCAAAGCGGGTCTCAGAGTTGATCTGGCCGGTCAGGTCTATCGACACCGCGTTATTCATTGCCACCATGTTATCATTCTTCATGTAGGTATCGGGCCGGTTTATGTACGACATGTCATATAATTCAAATTTGGGGTTCTGATCAAGAATCGGATGTTCATCTTCATGGCAGCCTGCCCATGAGGCGGCCACAGCTTTCCCAGGCATGAAGGTTTTGTATTTGCCGGTAATAACCCCATTTTCTACCAGGTGAGCAAGTCCTCGGGCCGCCATCTCGGTATGCAAACCGAGATCGTGCTTGTTATCGAAGACCCCACACATAATCATAAAGGCTGAAGGAGTGCCAACGCCGATTTGAATGCAATCCCGGTCGTTGATTAAGGTCGAAAGATATCCGGCAATAGCCCGATCCACCTCGCTGGGCTCGGCGACGCCCGTCATCCGGGCAAATTCATGGATCATTCCTATATCTATGCCTGAAATATATGGAAGGTAATTCTGGGCTATCGATGTTCTTGTCGATGGCCCCAGCTTTTCCATCCAGGCTTGAACGGCCTGGCGCTTTTCCGGATCCTCAACAGTAGCTATCGCTGCAACAACATCTTCCCAGGGTAATAAAGGAAGGGTATTGTCCACAATGGCGTCTATCTGCGATACGTGGATAAAGGTATCGCCATAGCACCAGGGCATGTTGTTGTTCACTTCGACCAGGATCTTTTTGGAACACCTAACCAGGCTCTGCTTGTACCATAGATCGTGACTGAAGCAGAAAAAGCCGCGGTCATTGGGCCCGCAGACCGTGACCAGGAGGAAGTCGATAGGCCTGATGCCCCTTTCCTCCATGACCTTAGCATACTGAGTACACTGAAGGGGGAGGTAATCAAGCCTGCGCTCATCCACGGCCTGCCTGGCCATCATCACATGGTTCCACAAGGTAACGTCGAATGATTGCTCCCAGCCAGGCTCGAACATGGAATAGTAACGAAGGGGAGCAGTTATGTCCATGTGCACGTCCCTAAGCTCGTCCCTTCGCGCCTGCAAGGCATCGATTAAAGCTCCAGGGTTTGTAGTGAGCGGTATGTGGACGCGGTCGCCGGATTTGATCATCTTGACCGCATCTTCGGCTGACATTAGCTTCCTTTTGTACTCTTCCTGCCAACCCTGATACATAATAGATACCCCCTCGGGATATTGTTTCGACCTTACAGACTCAGATGGTTACATCACAGTGGCTTGAAATACTTGATATCGCGGATGTTTGCGTCTCGTTCTTCGCTAAATACCGCCCGAAGTCGCATCCCCACGCTCAGCTTGTCGAAGTCGGTCTCCCCGATAACATGCATCAGGGCGGTATCTGCTCCATCGAGTTGAATCAGCCCGATGGCGTAGGGAGGCTCAAAGGGCTGATTTTCACCAGGAACATAGACTATGGTATAGGTCAACAAGGTACCTGTGTCGCTGACCTCAACCCATTCCTTTAGCTCAGTGAAGCAATTCTTGCAGCTCAGTCGCGGAGGCACATAGACAAGGTTACATACCGGGCACCTGATGCCGAAGATCTTCTTGTTGTCCCTTAGCTCGGCGAAAAACTTGGTGCCAATGCGGCCGACCTCATAGGCAATATCTGACCCACTCACAGCTGCCAATTGCTCCTCCCAGATAGGTTCGACTTCTTCCAATTCTTTAGGATAGAACATGGCTAACCTCCTCTACTCCTCGACGGTCCTGAAAAACAGGACGTCACTGGCTTGTCCTTCCCTTTCCTCCTTGGGCTTGAACACCGCTTCAACCCGCATGCCTTTCTTTATCTTCTCGAGGTCGGTCTCCTCCAAGAAATGCAGCCAATTAGCACCTCCTCCTTCAGGGCCATCGAGGCGAATAACGGCTGCCGGCGGCTGCGAGGTCTTGAGTTCTCCGGTGCGGGGATCAATCGACGGAATATGCACCACTACCCAATTTACCACCGTACCCCTTGGCCCCAACTCCACCCAGTTAGTCCCGGTCTCGGCGTGGCAATAGCTGCATACAACCTGCGGCGGCCACCATATCGCCTTGCATTTGGGACACTGTATCCCGAGAAACTTAGCGTTTTCCTTCAGCTCATGCAGGCATTTTGACATATAAACCCCGGCAGGATACTTGAAGCGGAAATCTACTCCCGCTATGATTGGTAGAACCTCAGGTTGCTGTTCTTCGGTCATATCGCAACTCCTTTATGGCATATCCTTAGACAGCAGCATGTAGGTATTCCAATTGGTACCACCAAACCCATGGCCTACAGCCCGCCTAACCTCACGAGGCACCTGATGCTCACCAGCATCACCTCGTACTTGGAGGGCAGCTTCAATATAGCGGATTGTGGTTGAAGGCACCCCAGGATTGGTACTCACCACTCCACCTGATGGGTTGAGCGGGAATTCACCATTTATTTCTGTCGCCCCTCTATCCACTAGCTTCCACGCTTCGCCTTTGCCGCAAAGATGCATCCACTCCATCCAGATGACCTCAGCCCACGTGGATGGATCATACATCTCAAATACGTCAATCTCCTTCCAGGGATTGGTTATACCATTCCTCTTCCACAGTGCAACCGCCCCTGCCTCCTGACTGCCCCAATCTACAGGCACCATGGCGTCGGTCCAATACTGCTTGCTGTGAGCGGTAACGATGTCCTCCACCCACACCGGTTTGTCGGTGATCTTCTTCGCCTTCTCCTCACTGGCAAATATCATAGCCGCAGAGCCCTGAGTCATGGGGCAAAACTCGAGCAGGCGTAAAGGCCAAATTACGAAGGGTGAATTAAGCACCTGTTCCACGGTGACTTCTCGTTTCAGGTGAGCATACGGATTCTTCATCGCATTTTGTGCTGCCTTTACTCTACATTTAGCTATTGCCTCTCTTGTGCACCCCGACCACATCAGGTAGTCGTTAGCCATGAAGGCAAACAGCATCAGAGGCCCAACAAATACCCATCTATCCCAAATGGGGTGGAAACCGGCGGTCATGGCAGCTTGTGCCCGGGCGCCAGCGCCAAAACGTTCAATAGGTCCCCGTGCGCCACCACCCTTCGACGTGGCGGTGACAAGTACAACATCAGAGGCACTGGCGGCTACGTGGTGAACTGCGGAGTGACATGCTGAGCCGCCAATACTCCCTCCGGTCTCAACTTTTACCCCTGGCTTGAGATAGCCTGCGATATCATCGGTGAGCCACATCTGAGATTGTCCTATGCCGAAGAGAGCATCGATATCAGCCACCACAGTCTCGTCTATGTCCTTCATGGTTAGCTGGGCATCATCGAGGCAACGCCTGATCGATTCGTTGGCAAGTTCAACCTTGTTGACATCAGGCCTTGACCGGCCACACTCACTCAAACCCACCCCAACCACGGCTACTCTGCGTCCAAATCTAGCCATCCTAGTCTACCTCCTCTATATCTCTTTCCCCAAAATCATTACCTGATGCCACTGACCACAGGCTCCCAAGGTGGCATGGGCTAAGGCGGTCTTCGCTTGTGGCACCTGCCTTGCCCCCGCTTCGCCTTGAAGCTGCAATACAGCCTCAGCTATGCGTGCCAGGCCTTCGACGGTGTGGGGGCATCCGGCAAGCGCACCTCCAGATGGGTTCACCGGAGTCTCACCCCCCATTTCAGTGGCTCCAGAATCGAGGAGCTTTCCGCCTTCACCTCTGCTGCAGAAACCGAGTCCTTCACACCATAGAAGTTCATGATAAGAGAAATCCACCCCTATCTCGGCGACATCGATCTCCTTGCGCGGATCGGTTATGCCTGCCATCTGGTAGGCTCCTTGGGCTGCCACCTCCAAGGATTTGCAGTCAGACAGATCTCTATCGCCCAGGTAGTAGCCGTCGTAGCAGTTCTTTACCCCCTTTATCCATATTGGCTTATCCGTTATCCTCTTCGCTTTCTCTTCCTCGGCCAATATCATGGTGCATGAGCCATCAACCAGGGGCTTTATCTCCAGAGCTGTTATCGGGTAGGCCAACATCTTAGAGCCAAGCACGTCCTCCGCGCTTAAGTCTTCAGTGGCAAAAGCGTAAGGATTATTCTTAGCGTTTCTGCGGCTCTTGACCACCACCCTGGCGCATTGCTCTCGGGTGATACCATATCTGTACATATAGCGCTGTGCCTGGAGAGCGCCAGCCGAAGTCATATCCAAGCCCATGAGTCGCTGATAGAAGGGGTCAAAGCAGTAGTTTTCCACTTTATTTCTGGGAGCTGCAGAATCAATGTTTATCCCGCCTACGATGACGATATCGAAGTCACCGGAGGCGATCTGCCACAGGGCTTCAGTTACTCCCATGGCCCCATCGGCGTCTATTTTCTCGCCGGAGCGGAAATGAGTGCCGAGCACATCATCCGTTTTCCCGGCCGAGAAAGGGCTTCCCATCCAAATAGTATCATTACAGGAAATGCTGGCATCAATGCCAGTCCCATCATCAGCGAAGGTTAAGCTGGTCTCCTCAAGTACTGGCTTTACGGATTGGTAAAGTAACTCCTCCCAGTTATACTTCCAGTTGGTTTGCGATAGGTCATCATACTTGGTCTGAGCTACAGCTACGATTGCTACTCTTCTTGCCACGTTTACCTCCTTTTAATAGCAATCCTAGGTCTGATGATTCCCATGCCCTATGCCTAGGTTATTCGAACCCATTTGTCATCTCTTTGCTCAAGCTCAATCCAGTTGCCACGGGTGGCAGAGATAAAGCCGCTAGGGTCGATCTCAGTCCTCATTATCGTCAGTTCCTCTTCGTCAGGCGGCTCTATGGTGAGCAGTTCGTCGGCTATAAGTGGCTCAAAACCCATCTGCTCTAACACGTCTTCTAGCTTGGTCCAGGCAGCGATCCCTAATAGCTTCATCCTCTTAGTTTGCTCATCAAAACCAAAGACGGCCATATCGGTCACCACGCGATATGGTCCGGTCCCCGCTGGTAAGCCAGCTCTCTCCCTAGCTCCGGGGCCATCCAGATACCCAGGGGAGGTGATAAAGTCGACCCGCTTGGGCAAGGCCCACTTGCGCTGATTAGCCATGAGGATGGTCCGCCAACAGGTGGAAACCAGTTCATTAGCTCCTCCAGCACCCCCGTGGCGTCTCTCTGGTCGCTCATGGGTGCCACCACTGAAGGTGGAGTTAATGTTGCCGTATTCATCCACCTGAGCAGTATCTATTACCCCGTAGTCAAAATAGCCCAAAGCACTGTGATACTGAACTATGGCGGTATCTTGCCAACTCAAGGCTTTGTAGCATGTTCTGGTCATTCCCAAGAGAAAAGGCTTGTAACCTTCTTGAGTGGGGTCAATCGATCCATCCTCAGTTACATATATGATATCCCGCCCATAATACCTTCGAGCCAGAAACAATGCCACCAGCGGAGGCCCCCCTATAGCTACCCAGCAGGTGGTGCCGGTCTCAAGCTGGCGAGCGGTAACGCATATCCGGTACTCCATATCTGTAAAAGCAGTAGCCTTGGGCATCGCCATCCTCCCTTTATAGTTTGTAATACCCTTCCCTTATGGTATCTTGGTTCTTGAGTTGCATCAGCTTCTTAATCCCCACTCTTTTCTCTAGGAATTCCTCGTGTGATTCAACACTGTAAATTTCTTTTTCCATATAATCATCCATGGTGAAATCCCTCTGCGCCCCGAGGGCTGTCATTATCCCTTCTATATCAGCGTCATAATGCCCGGGCATACTGCCGGGATAGGCACCAAAGGGTGCTACTACGATAGCGTCAACTAGATAGTAGGGAATATTGGTGCGCACCGGCTCTTTGCGTATCTCACCATCGGGAATGAGCTCCTCGGTAGATAGGATAAGCTTCTTCGAGGAGGCAGCTAGCTCCTTGGTACCGGGATTAGGGCCAAATACTCGAGCATTACCATGTATGTCACATTGATTGACATGGATGATGCTGACATCGGGGTTGAGCGCTGGAACAAGGCAAGTTGTGCGACCGGTGAAAGGGTCTTTAACCAGCTTTGCCCCTGAATACTGGAAGAGGTCCGTTCCGGTGATAAAATTTATGGGCAGAAATGCAATCCCCATGGAGCCAGCGACATATCTCAATACCATACAGGTATTGCTCCACTCTATGACCTTGACTTTGCCCTCGCGAACTGCCTGCTCCAAGGTGCCGAAAATCGTGGTAAACCCGAGGTCTATCTTATCTATACAGCCCGCCGCCACCAGTAGCGCGGTGGAAAAGGTGTCCAGCCGCACACCGGCCCAGAAATGCTTTTTCTTCTGTCTGATGATTTCCCGTATCAATGAGTTGGGGCCCTTGTGGGGCCACATCCAGTCCCAGCAAATATAATCGCCGTCACTAACAAATCTCTCGACAGCCTCTTTCTCCGACATCACTTTATTTACCAGTCCACGCTGTTTGTGAGTGCGCACCCATTCCCTGAAGCCATCGGGGTCAGGCATCTTGTATTCTTCGTTGCCTGAGGCTAAAACTTCCATGCTTCCTCCTTGTGACTTAATTCGGAGGTTGGTTGATACCTGGGTTCATCGGTTACTTAGCCTTCCACTCAGGCTTTCTCTTCTGGAGGAAAGCTGTTAATCCCTCTTTGAGATCCTCGCTTCCGATGAGACGGTTTAGCGCTTTATCTTCTATGGCAAAGCCGCTACGGAGGTCTACCTCCAATCCGGTGATGGCCGCTTCCTTAACCGCCCTCACCGCTAGCGGAGCATTTTCGCAGATCTCCTCCGCTAGCTGACGGGCGGCAGGCATTAGCTCAGCCAGAGGGACAACTTTATTAACTAAACCAATGCGATAGGCCTCTTGGGCATCAATGCGCTTAGCGGTAAGCAGCATCTCCAAAGCAATCCCTATAGGAACGACGCGGGGTAGCCTTTGAGTGCCCCCGCCACCTGGTATTAGCCCTCTCTTGGGCTCAAATAGCCCAAAGGTGGCATTCTCAGAAGCGATTCTGATGTCGCAAGCCAAAGCGAGCTCGCAGCCCCCTCCCAGAGCCAAGCCATTGACTGCCGCAATAAAAGGCTTCCAGGTTTCAGAGATTTCAAGAAACTTCGGGATGGATACTTCTGTAGCTTCGGCGGAAGCCTTGCCGGTAATTCGGGATAAGCTGCCGATATCAGCGCCAGCGGAAAACGCCTTCTCTCCTGCTCCGGTAATGATAGCTACCCATACTTCGGGGTTATCCTTAACATCGGCAAAAGCCTTATATAATGCAGCCGTGGTCTCTTCATCCATAGCATTTCTTACCTCTTGCCGATCAATAGTGATCTCCGCAATCCGATTCTCAACCTTGTAGTGTACTGCCATTTCGACTCCTTTGCCCTTTTGTTGACACCGGATCATAGCCCAGGCTGAAGATAGGCTATCATATCTTAAATATCATCACATTCATGCCACCGAGGCCTGCATTTTGAAGTAGAGCTACCTTGGGATTTTTTACCTGCCTCGGCCCGGCTTGGCCTCTGAGTTGCCAGGTAAGCTCAGTGATCATACGCCCACCAGTGGCTCCTATGGGGTGCCCGCAACTGACCAGTCCGCCGTCGGTATTGATCGGAATCTTTCCATTTATCTCGGTCTTGCCTTCCCAGATAAAGGGACCACCTTCGCCTTCGGGACAAAAACCGAGTTTTTCCGCACTAAAGATCTCACCCGGGCTGAAGGCATCGTGGATTTGGGCGACATCGATATCCTCAGGTCCGACGCCAGCCATCTCATATGCCTTTTGGGCCAGTAGCTCGGTAGGACCCTCGGAAAGCGCTGCGTCTCCCTGATGGTAAATCGGCGTCCCCTGAGCCCAACCAACTAGCAGCACTGGCTTAGCGGCATATTGTTTAGCCTTCTCCTTGGAGCAAAGTATCACTGCTGAGGCACCATCGCAATTGGCGGAACACATATAGAGCGTAATAGGGTCGGCGATCATACGGGCGTTCATAACCTCCTCTAAGGTGTACACCTCCTGATAGGTGGCTAAAGGGTTAAGGCTGCCATTCCGGTGAGCCTTTACCGCTGCCTGAGCGAAATGCTCACGTTTTGTGCCGTAAAGGTACGAGTGCCTATTTGCCATCATAGAGTAGGTTCCAGGCATAACTACCAATCCCAGAAGATGCTCATAGGAGGCGTCGCTTATATCGCCCACCAACCCTGGCACCATTCCTCGCGGCATCTTCTCCACACCAATGACCATACACATATCATAGACGCCTGCCGCTATCAAATCTGCACCCAGAATAACGCCCCGCGACGAACTGGCGCAAGCTACCTCTACATTAGTTATGGGAATGCCGGTCATCCCCAGCTCACTAAAGGTGTAGAGCCCGGTGCCCAGCGGCTGGTTGCAATGGCCACAAAAGCCAATTTGGATATCGTTGTAGTCAACCCTGTTATCTTTAAGCGCCATCAATCCCGCTTCCCGTCCCATATGCTCGCAGGATTTGCCAAGCAGCCTTCCAAATTTATGTAACCCGACACCCAATATCGCAACTTCTTTCTCAGCCATGGCTCATACTCCTGATAAGAATCTCTCTGCTTTAGTTGGAGACAGGTCTAAAGGCAAAAGCCATCACCTCATTACCATCCTCATCTTCCCTGACCTTCCAGAAATATAGTTCCACCTCCATGCCAATTCTCACTGCTTCTGGGTCGCAATCAGTTACCGCCGTCATAAGCTGCACCTGCTCTGGAAGCTCAACCATAGCGATGACAAAAGGTGGGACAAGGAGTGTTCCTGGGTAACTCTGCCGGGCAATTGTATAACTCCAAACCGTGCCCCGAGTGCTAAGGGCAACCTCTTCTATTTCCTCGCTATGGCAATTGAGGCAAACTGCTCTCTTTCGGTAATAGTAATGGCCACATTTTCGGCACCTGCTGCCGATGATATAGCCATTTTCTTTGTCCGATGCCGGCGGCTGGAATGTACCCTTTCTTAGAGGCACCCTCTTCTTTGCTTCTTGGCTCGCCATTGAAACCTCCCTGAAAGCGGAAGCAATTGTGGATATGTGTGTTCTTCTGCTGAAACTAACTTTCTACAGTGAAGCGGCTCCACCACCCAACACAAATAATCTGTCATCGATACTATGCGAGGCGCATAAGGATTAGAAACTACAGTTTTATTTCGGGCTAGACTTATTGGTGCGGAAACAATAGCAGAGCAGAGTGGCTTTGTCAATTGTCATGCACGAGCGCAAGTCCTTAAGCAGCGTTGCGGCACAATTTATCATACTATCGATAACCTCCTTCACAGTGAGTGCCTCAGTCATCAGCCCCACAACTTTCCTGGGGGAGTTGTTTTGCCGCCGCCATTTTGATATTATATGGCAACAAGAACGGAGGACAAGATGTACGATTACACGTTTTCCCGCGAGGCTTTCACGACTGCGGTGCTGCTCGGGCAAGTTTGGCAAGTGCTAAATAATGCACAGGAGACCAAACTCGCCAAGATAGACCTGACGCCTGAACAGACCATTGTCCTGTGGTTTTGCAAGTACTCTCCCGCCCCATTGACCCCTGCCGAGATAGCCCGTATGCTCTTCCGAAAAAGTCAAACCATTGCTGGATTGCTCGATCGCATGGAAAGAGGGGGCTTGGTTAAGAGAGTGCCGAAGCGGAAGGGGCACCCATTCACAGAGGTTCAAATAACTGCCGAAGGCGAGAAACGCCTGCGTGGTGGAAGAAAAGTGCTGCTCGATACTTTTGAAAAGTCCATGTCTGGCCTGTCGGCGGAAGAAGGCGAGCAGCTTCGAAAATTGCTACGAAAGGTGCGGAAAAACGGGCTCAAAGAACTGCGCGAAGAGCTCATGCTACCGCCAGGCTTCGCTCGTGGCGAGGTTATAAATATAGGGCGTTAGCAAAGCCCCATAAGCATGTGAGGCAGCCGCAAGAGGCTACCTCATCAACAGGGTGCTTTGTTTCACGCTACTAATTGTTAGAACACGCCAGACTGCCCACCGCGGATTCACATAATATCAGGAGACAACCCGTTCAATCTTCACACCATTTTATGAAATTCACACCAAGTCTCCCCTTTGCCCGTTACTTTCTCTCCCCTGAGCTTCAAATTGGCCTCGTAGGTTAAGTCGAGTCGGAAATAAGCAGGCTTTCCAACATATCTCCTGGCGAACTGCCTCTGGAAAGGCTTGAAACGGCTGAGAAGGTCAAAAAATCCGAGCGCCCCCTTGGTGTTGTATTTGATTTCCCCCTCAATAACGCCGGGGTCGTTCCATTTCACTATGAAATCCTGCGGGTAATGGATGCCAAGTTCTTCAGGGAGGCCTTCAGCGGTGAAGTTGGAGTCAACCAAGTCGGCCTTGTCTGAAATGGCCACGATCTCATCCTTCTTGGCCGCGAGCAATGTTACCACCGGTGGGTTGGTCACATGTCTTCGACCTTTGGCGTAGGTCCAGCAGAAGGTATAGTCTCCGATATAGAGCTTATTCCAGTAGAAACGGTCGGCCATTCCTCCCGACAGCGGGGTGCTGGCCCACATGTTCTCCTGGTAACCCTCTCCGGTGACATCCATAGTCTTCCCATCCACGGTGAGCGTTCCTGTGACCTTGGCCCGCGGTTGTGCTACAAGCCAACCCAAATACGGAAGCTGCAGTTCCTCCATTATCATGCAACCCTCAACCATACTCTCGTAGGTCAGGTCGCAGCCTTGATCCCCTTCGGAGAGATAAACCCTGCAACGGGGGATTTCCCCTTTATAGGTATTGGGTCCAATAACCACATCACATGTCTCTTCCGAGGCGCTACACTGTTCCTTGGGGTAGCGCTTCCTTATCAGCTTGCTATTACCTTTGCGGTCATAGATACCGATCTCGATAAATCTAGCATCGCGGTTAGCTGGCGGGCGGGGGCTGCCAAAGTGGAAGGTCCCCGCTATTACATAGCCGTTGTCAAAGTCAGCATCAAAGTACCACCACTCCCACCAGCCAGGGCTAGGGTCGGGATGCATAGCATCATCACGGGGGGTTACTTTTCGCTTCAAGACTGACATCTCAAGTCTCCTTTCTCCGTCATTCCAAAAAGCTTTGGGGCATTTACTCCACCCCACCAGCTAAAGGTCGCTGAGCCGAACATTAGTATATGAACTATGTTCCCTTGTGTCAACGGCAGACATAAAACATCCTTGACAATAAGGGGCTCTCTTGTTAGACTTTGAACGTGAATCGCAGCTGCTCGCTGCCACGATGTTGGAGATCAATCATCCCTTCCACAAAGGGATAAAGACGAGGAGAGGAATACATTACTGAGGGAGTTCGCCATGTATGACCAGCAGCAAGTGGAGCAGATAAGAAGGCGGGAGAGTGAGTGGCAGAAGAAGGCATCTCAATCAGGAGAAAGACGGGACCGTTTCATCACCACCTCTGGGATACCCATTGAAAGGCTGTACACGCTGGGAGATATCGCTGACAGAGACTATTTAGCGGAGGTAGGCTTCCCTGGTGGTTATCCCTTCGTTCGCGGCATTCATCCCACCGGGTATAGAGGGCGGCTGTGGACCATGCGCATGTTCGGTGGCTTCGGCACCGCGGAGGAGACCAATAAGCGATTCAAGTATCTCCTCGACCATGGCGAAACGGGATTAAGCGTTGCCTTTGATATGCCCACCCTAATGGGCTACGATACCGATGCCCCCGAGGCAAAGGGGGAGTTTGGCAAATGCGGAGTAGCAATTGCCTCTCTTGCCGATATGGAAGTCCTTTTTGATGGCATCCCCGTAGACCAGGTGACCACTTCCATGACCATCAACAGCCCGGCTGCGGTGATCTGGGCCATGTACATCGTCGCTGCTGAAAAGCGAGGCATCCCTATGGAGAAGCTGGGAGGGACAATTCAGAATGACATCCTTAAGGAATACATAGCCCAAAACGAATACCTCTTCCCCCCCCAGCCTTCTATGCGCCTCATTGTAGACACCTTCGAGTTCGGCACCAAGCATCTCCCTCTGTGGAATACTATCAGCATCAGCGGCTATCACATCCGAGAAGCAGGAGCCACCGCCGTTCAGGAATTGGCCTTCACCCTTGCCGATGGCTTGGCCTATGTTGAGGCCGGGGTAGAGCGAGGCTTGAAGGTGGATGATTTCGCTCCCCGGTTGAGCTTCTTCTTTAATGTACACAACGACTTTTTCGAGGAGATCGCCAAGTTCCGTGCCGCTCGGCGCATCTGGGCCCAGGAGATGAAAAGGAGGTATAATCCCGAGAATGAGCGCTCCCTGTGGCTTCGTTTCCATACCCAAACCGCGGGCTGTACCCTGACCGCACAACAACCTGAGAACAATGTCGTTCGTGTCGCCCTTCAAGCCCTAGCTGCAGTGTTAGGCGGCACCCAGTCGCTACATACCAATTCTTTGGACGAGGCTTGGGCTCTGCCCTCGGATAAGGCAGTCCTAATCGCCCTGAGGACGCAGCAGATCATTGCCCATGAGAGCGGGGTGGCGAGCGCTGTTGATCCCTTGGGAGGCAGCTTTATGGTGGAGGCGCTGACCAAAAAGATGGAGGAGGCTTGCTACGATTACTTCCAAAAAATAGATTCCATGGGGGGTGTCATCCCTGCCATAGAGAAGGGCTTCTTCCAGCGCGAAATCGCTGAGGCTGCCTTCCGCTATCAGCGGGAGATCGAGAACAAAGAGTGCATCGTAGTCGGAGTCAACGATTATATTAACGATGAGCCGCTGTCCATCCCCATTCTGGAGATGGACCAGGAGGGCCAAAGAAGGCATCTGGAGCGCCTGAGTCGAGTACGTAGCGAGCGGAGTGCCAGCGATGTGGCACAGAGGCTAGAGGAGCTTCGCCGCGCTGCCCAGGGGACAGAGAACCTCATGCCCTATATTTTGGAGGCGGTGCGTGCCTATGCTACCCTGGGTGAGATATGTGACGTGTTTCGCCAGGTGTTCGGGATGTATAGACCGATAGAGGTTTTTTGAGAGGGTCGACGCTGGCCCCTCCCCTTATTGCAGGAGCCTACGGGCTCCTCTCCTTTGCGATGTCTAAAGGAAGGGATAGTATTCCCTGGTTTCCTCATCCTTGCGCAGCTTCCCCAGGCGGGTCAACTCTTGGATTGCTTCAGCGACCTCTATTCTTGACGCTTCAACCCCGCTTTCGATAGCTGAGAGTTTTACGCCGGGGCGCTGGGTAACAAAAGCCAGGACCCTATCTTGTAGCGATGACTTGCTTTTTGAGCCTTTACTTGCCATTGGCTGCATCTATCTTCAATATCGGCGATTCCCCAGGGGGGAGACTCCTCTATTATGCTCCGGACATCAGCTAGTAGACCCTGATCAAACCGTGGCGCAATGCCAGTACCACTGCATGAGTACGATCGTTTGCAGTAAGCTTGCGCATAATAGAGGTGACGTGATTTTTCACTGTCTGGTTACAAATACCAAGGGCGTGAGCAATCTCCTTATTTGAATTGCCGTGGGAAATATATTCTAGGATTTCGGTTTCGCGGCGGGAAAGCGGTGAGATAAGAGGCTCAATTTCTTCTTCTACCAGCATAAGGTCTTGGAACTGCTTGAGGATGCGCAGGGCAACCCCCGGCCTGGTAAGCAGGCACTCATTAATTGGGTATTCTCCTTGGTAGGCTTTTCTCACTTGACAGGCTAGGTCTTGACCGCTGATCGCCTTGATTACGTAGCCAGCGGCTCCCGCTTGGATGGCTAGTAGAAGCTGATCATCGTCTTCATGGCGTGCCATCATGATCACCGATATCGCGGGTGAGTGGCGTCTAATTTGGCGTGTCAGGTCAAGGCAGTTGAGGGAAGGCATCTCGGAATCGATGATTACTACGTCGGGGGATAAGGGTTTGATCTGAAAAAGAGCCTCTTCGCCATCATCGCTCTCCCCAACCACCTCTATATCGCCTTCTTTGGCAAGCGCCATGCGCATGCCTTCGCGGTAAAGCATCTGACTGTCAGCTAGGAAAACCCGTATCTTTTCCATCTGCATCATGCCCCTTGCGCGCCCAAGGCGGAGGCCAGCCGTATTTTATGTCAATAGGCACTTCCAATCATATCAGGCATCCTTACAACTTAGTCAATAGTACTTGCGAACCAGAGGGGGGGTAATTTGGTCCTATTAAGCGGTTTGCCAATGACGCCGCTTATAATTTGGGGTTTACACTGCGGGGGTAGCATGGATTCTCTTTGGGCTGGGGGTGTTAGCTAATTTGGCAATCAGTTGGTCCCCATCTCTGGGTATGGGCTTGCTTTAGGCGCTGGAAGTGGCTTTGAAAGGGAGCTGAGGTGAGGCTATCTGTGCTCATCACCACGGCATCCTCTCTATTATCTGAGTAGTAGCCTCGACGCAGCCCCACGCTGCAGAAGCCATACTTATCATAGAGCTTTTGGGCGGCATGATTGGAGGCTCGCATCTCTAGGGTAACCACCTGGGCATTGAGCGTTAGCGCTAGGTCGAGGACTGCGATTAGCAGTAGCTCTCCTATCTTTTACGCACGATAAGCCTCCCGCACTCCTATGGTGGTCAGATGAGCCTCGTCTGCCATGATCCAGAGGCCAGCAAGGCCAACAATTCTTTGATTCATGGCTGATGGCGAATCTGGCTCAGCCTTAAGCAAAAGCCTTAACCTCTGCAGGAACTGGCCGAGCCTGGATGATCTCTGAGGGCTTTCTCTTTGCTCTATCACTTGGTGGTCAGCAGGACTACCCGTTTCCCTTTCACAAGCGACGAGATAGTGGGACAATCTGCTGAAAAGAATCTCCCGCTTGTAGGACGGTGGAGGCCACTCAGGGAAGCATTCGCGATCGAGCTCATTGGCTTGAGGAACATCCTCGACCCGCATTCGGCGTATCGCGTACTGCAAAACATCCACCTATTGAAATAGAAGCGATGGATTATTTTATCACATTACGTTCCTCACCACTATCCTTCCCCTGTTTATTACGTTATATTAAATGCACAGGATACACCAATTTCGCTGGTTTTACCAGCAGGGGG
>Ga0114920_10000454_pt1 | contig 17780 bp, 14 predicted proteins | sample ChitaG_FD_88683 | JGI IMG/M metagenome (GOLD analysis project Ga0114920, IMG submission 88683) | Deep subsurface microbial communities from South Pacific Ocean to uncover new lineages of life (NeLLi) - Chile_00310 metaG | ecosystem: Environmental > Aquatic > Marine > Oceanic > Sediment ... | reverse complement strand
TACGCCACACTTTACCAAATAATCAACCTCGCGGTATACAATTGCTTTGGGCAACCGGAATTCTGGTATACCATAAACCAAAACACCACCCGGTTTGTGCAATGCCTCAAATATCGTAACCGCATGCCCTTTCATAATCAGATCTCCGGCTACAGTCAATCCGCCAGGGCCAGCACCGATAATGGCAACCTTTTTACCGGTCGAACGAGGGATTTTAGGAACCGACGACTCACCATGAGCCCTTTCCCAATCAGCAGCAAAACGCTCTAATCTGCCAATCGCTACAGATTCAAATTTCTTTGCGAGAACACAAATTTTTTCACACTGATCTTCCTGAGGGCATACTCTGCCACATACTGCAGGTAGTACATTCTTTTCCTTCAGTTTTTCTATGGCACCTCGAAAATCACCTTCTGCAATGAGTCGTATAAATCCAGGGATATCTATTTCAACAGGGCAACCTTCAATGCAGATTGGTTTCTTGCACTGCAAACACCGCCGAGCTTCCTGTATAGCTTCTTTTTCACTATAGCCATACGGAACTTCATCATAGTTCTTAGCACGCTCTTTTGGTGGTTGTTCCCGCATCGGGGTCTTTTTAGGAGTAATTTTCTTAGCCATATCTCTCACATTCGTAAAAACTTAAAGAATATCTTTCTTTATCAAGATAAACCCGGCGTCTTGCAAGTAAGGTATCCCAGTCAACCTGATGACCATCGAATTCTGGGCCATCAACACATCCAAATTTGGTTTCGCCGCCGACGATTACACGGCACACACCACACATGCCTGTGGCATCAACCATTATTGGATTCAATCCAACAATTGTCTTAACATTAAAAGGTCGTGTTGTCTGACTCACTAAGTAAGTAAGATAGGTACATCCCTGAACATAAACCATATCAGTTTTATTTTTCTTGATATAATTGATCAAAAAATCATTCACATGCCCTTTGAATCCTCCGGAACCATCACGGGTAATCTCATAGAACTCATCACTGTATTTCCTTAATTCTTCTTGCCAGTATAACAGCAATCTACTACGAGCTTCGATTATGGTAGTTATGTGATTTTGATTTTCTTTAAACATACGAATTGCTGGATAGAGTGCACCGATTCCATAACAACCGCCAATACAAATAATATTCTTCCCTTGGACTTTCTCAGTTGGTTTTCCCAATGGTCCAGCAAGGGTTGCTATCTCATTACCAACCTTTAATGCTGCAAGCTTGTACGTCGATGTTCCGAGTGCCATAAAAACCATGCTAACACTTCTACTGTCCCAATCTACAAGGTTCAAAGGAATTCGTTCACCTTTTTCATCAGCACGAACCACTACAAACTCACCAGCAAGGGTATTTTTGTGAATAAATTCTGACTCAATAACGAGCAGATGGATATTCGGAACAATCAGCTCTCGCTTCAGAACCCTATACATCTATATCACCTTTCCTGATAGCATGATCATCTGATATCCTTTTTTTAGTGTACGCATTCCACCCTCACTGGTTGACTGTTGACTGCTCCCATTGATGAATGGTAATAGACAAGAACACTATTTTCAGGTACATCTTCAGTAATTCGAACTGGCATTACCAAATTCAAAGTTCTACCCGTTATTTTGATTTCTGCGCCATCCTTGACTCTTAATTTCTTTGCGGTTCTCTTATTTACCCTTACATAACCATCGCTACGCAGTCGCTCAAATCCCTTCATTAAATCAGAGAGACGATGGCCCCTGAAGGAATAACCGTTTTCTCGAAAAATTAAATGGATTGGATATTTTTCATTCACCTTTCTGTTTTTGGCAATCGCAGAAATTATCGTCTTTCTCTTCTTAGTTTTGCGATTTTTTGTGTTGTGATTTAACCGCTTACTGATTTGTGCGATTATCCAATCATCAGACTTTGATTTGCCCAAAGGTTCAATCGCCTTACGTATTCTTTTTATTTTTCCCTCAATGTTCACAACACTACCATTTACCTCGGCAAATGTAGCAGTCGGCAGAAATAGATCGAACCTAACTTGAGGAAGAAAACAATCTTGTACAATAATAGTTTTATATTTCCGGTTCAGTTTTGGCGCTGTACCGAGTAAATATAAACAGTCGATATTTTTGTCTTGCAATAAATCCATGGTCGAAGAATCCACACCCATATCAATGATTTTCAAGGCATTTATTTTTGCTGTCAAAGGTATTTTTTTAACATATTTAGGCACGGTAATGTTTTTAATGTTATAGGGATTATAGAGTAAGTAAATATTTTTCTTCTTTAATAAATCTTCACCAAGTTTAATATCCTGTGTAGAAACCGCAGTGGTATTCTTCATTTTTTTCTGGGCAAAGAGAAGTTTCAAAACATCCACTTCTTTACCCAATTCTGGCCTGAGCCAAAGATCAACTATTTGAGTAAGTTTACTGTCTACTGCATCAATTACTATAAAAGCAGGTTTTATCTTTTGCTGTGATCTTAGTTTCAAAAGTAAAGGAGAAAAATCACTAATCATGTCAGTATTTACTATGACAAAAACCAAATCACCTCTAAATCCTTTTAAATCTAACGGTTTAAGATTGGTTTCTAATGCTGATGTTGTAGCAAGTTTCTCACACTTTAAATGATCAGCAAGACCATAAACAGAATCAATAGCCTCAATTGTCAATTGAGGAGAGAACAGGATGCCTGTTTTCGCCCTATATTCATTGAGTTTAGTGCAAACAAAATCAAAAGCCTCTTCCCATTCTACTTCAACAAGACGCTCCCCTTTTCTTAACATTGGCGATATAATACGCTTTGGATGATGGACCAATGGAGCAATCCCAAAACGACCTCTCACGCAGATTTGATTATTATCGGGCGTTGAACTCACCACGGTGTTAGCACGGACATTAATCTTGATTGAACATCCAATATTACACAACGCACACGTTGTTTTCACATACCGTTGGGGTAAACCAAGCCATTTACTGTACCTATCTCTCAATGCACCAGTAGGGCACACATCTACACAAGCGCCACAGAATTGACACCCGGTCTCAAGGTGGAACAGATTATATGCAGTGCCAACAAGTGTTTCCGGACCACGGTGCTGAAAATCCAAAATCCCAGCGCCCCTCACCTCCTGACACATTCGCACACATCTTCCACAAAGGATGCATAAATTGTAATCACGTTCAAAGAACGGGTCGAATTTCTCGATTTCCAGATTCCGATAACTGAATTCGAATGGTATCTCTTTAATCCCAAGTTTTTCCACAAGTTCCTGTAATTCACAATCACCATTGCGTGCACAAAATTTACATCCAAAGGTTACCGCGGACTTCTCGATACATTCTTGATACTTAGCACACTCCTCTTCTTTATCGCATATCAAACAGGCATGCGGATGTTCTGAGAGAATTAATTGCAAACTAAACCGACGCAATTTTGTAAGCAATGCTGAATCAGTTTTTACTTTCATTCGTTCCTCAACCGGCAAAGTGCACGAAGTAACGGGTCTTGACCAACCCTCAACCTCGACTAAACACAACCTACAACCACCATAGGATGTCAAGTTTTTGTGATAACACAAAGTTGGTATGTATATATTCTCTCTTTGTGCAACTTCTAAAACTGTTTCACCCTTTCTTGCCTTAACCTCTTTATTATTTATCTTGAATGTAATCATCTTCTTTTTCCATGTATTACAGCAATATCTTGTTTATTCATTTTCTTTATGCTTTAAGCACTCAACAAATTCTCGCCCTTCTTTTGTGTCCAAATCACATCTCAGACACCGCCTTGCTTCCTTCATTGCCATCTCTTCTGTAAAACCACTTTCAACTTCTCTAAAATTATTACTTCTCTCTTTTGGTTTCAATTCAGGAACCTTTACCTTTATTGCCGCTTCAGCAACCTCACCTTCAGTTAATTCAACTGGTTCTACATAGATTGAGGGTCTTGTCACCTTGTATTCTGGCTCCCACCTTTCACCTCTCAAATATGCATCAATCGACTGAGCAGCAATCTTACCATCTCTCATAGCTTCGATAACAGTGCTCGGACCTCTTATTGCATCACCGCCAGCAAATATATCCTGGCAATCTGTATGGAGACTCGCTTCATCCACAACTATTGTGTGCCATTTTGTGAGTTTAACTTCATCTTTCAAGAACAACGTGGCTGGTTGTTCGCTAATCGCTGGTATCAGAGTATCAAGTTCTATTTCAAATTCTGTGCCTTTTATTGGAATCGGTCTTCTCCTCCCACTTTCATCAGGCGCACCCAATTTCATCTTTATACACTCGATACCAAATACTTTACCAGCTTTCTCAAGAACCCTAATTGGTGCGGTCAGAAATTCGATTTTAATTCCTTCATCTATAGCGTGTTCAATTTCTTCAGTAAACGCAGGCATTTCCTTCTTTGTTCTCCGATATATGACAGTAACATCACTTCCCAATCTCTTTGCAACCCTTGCGGCATCAATTGCCGAATTACCACCGCCAATCACGCCTACTCTTTGACCAAGACTCACTTCTTCATGCATGTGAACTGAATAAAGGAATTTCATTGCCGGACATACGCCTTCCAATTTCTCACCAGGGATTCCAAGCTTTAGACTATTGTGTGCTCCCACCGCAATAAACAGTGCTTTATACCCATCTTTGAACAAATCATTAACCCTCATATCTTCACCAATCTCAACATTGGTTTTTATCTCAACGCCCCCATTTACTATGTTCTTAATATCAAATTCAAGTACGTCTCTTGGCAAACGGTATTCAGGTATGCCTGAAAGAAGCATACCACCAGGCTTAGCACATGCTTCAAATATTGTAACTTCATGTCCCATCTCAGCAAGATAGTAGCCTGCTGTAAGCCCGGCTGGTCCAGAACCAACTATTGCAACTTTTTCTTCAGCAAACTGAGATGCTGACTTCTTTTGCACAGCGAATCCGCTCTTCATTGCCCAGTCACACACAAATCGCTTTAATGCCCTTATGCTTACTGGATCACCACCATCGCCGGCTCTACATTTTGATTCACAGGGATGATGGCAAACCCGACTTACAACTGTCGGCAAAGGATTATCTTTGCTGATTATCTCATATGCCTTCGCGAAATTACCCTGGGCAATGAATGCAATATACGTTTGAGCTTCAGTGTCAATAGGGCAGGTATATTGACATGGTGAAGAAATAATCTCATTGCAAACAACGGCTGGACATCTTTTATATTTTGTATGTTCCTCATATTCATTTCTAAAATATCTGATGGTCGAGAGAACAGGGTTCGGTGCACTTTGACCAAGCCCACACAGAGAGGTCAATGTCATGTTATTTCCAATCTTTTCCAGTAATTCAATATCACCTTCTTCTCCCTTACCTTCAGTAATTCGGTGAAGGATATGAACCATCTGTTTTGTTCCGAGTCTACATGGCGAGCACTTACCACAGGATTCTGCCTGAGTAAAATTGAGAAAGTATCTTGCAATATCAACCATACAGGTGCCCTCATCCATAACAATCATACCACCTGAGCCCATGATTGAACCAGCTTGACTCAAGCTTTCATAATCAACGGGCAAATTTAGGAGGCTATTGGGAATACACCCACCAGAAGGTCCGCCAGTCTGGACTGCTTTGAATTTCTTGCCTCCAGAAACTCCACCACCAATGTCATTGATGATTTCTTTTAGGGTAATACCCATAGGAACTTCAACAAGACCAGTATTTCTGATCTTCCCAACAAGAGAAAATATCTTGGTTCCTTTACTACGTTTGGTTCCAATTGCCGAAAACCATTTTTCACCTTTTAAGACAATCTGTGGCACGTTTGCCCAAGTTTCAACATTATTAATATTTGTCGGTTTACCCCATAAACCCTTTTCTACAGGATATGGTGGTCTAGGTCTTGGTCTACCTACGGTCCCTTCGATTGATGCAAGTAATGCAGTCTCTTCGCCACAGACAAATGCACCAGCACCACGCACAATTGTTATTTCAAAATTGAATTTTGATTTCAGAATATTCTTCCCTAAAAATCCTTTTTTGTATGCCTGTTTGAGAGCAATGCCAAGATTTCTCATTGCCAAGGGGTATTCATTGCGGACATAAATGATACCTTCCTGAGCTCCTATCGCATATGCGCCGATTATCATACCCTCGATTACGCTATGGGGATTGCCCTCAAGCAGACTCCTGTCCATATATGCACCAGGGTCACCTTCATCAGCATTACATACTACATATTTTTCAGATCTTTTTGCGTTCCGACATAATTCCCATTTCTTACCAGTAGGAAAGCCAGCACCACCACGTCCACGCAACCCTGCCTTTTTTATTATATTGATGACATCTATTGGTTTATACTCTTTTAATACCTTCCTAAGGGCTGAATAACCGCAAAGATTTTCATAATTTTCAATAAACTCTGGTTCAACAAGCGGATTATTACCCAGCAAAATCCTTTTCTGCTTCTGATAAAATGGAATTTCATCAATATCGACATACCTCTTCCGGGTTTCAGGGTCGAACCAGAGAAAATCATTTATTATTTTTCCCTTAAGTAATGTTTTTTCAATAATATCTTTAACATTTTCAGGCTTAACTTTTTGATAGAATATCTTTTTGCCATTAAAATGTACCAGGACATTCGGTTCGGCCTCGCATAAACCATGACAACCAGTTATCTTTATGTCAAATTCTTTTTGAAGTCGTTTTTTGTGTTGATAATCCTTTGCGACCTTAATAATCTCACCAGCACCCCTTGCCAGCCCACAGGTTCCAGCTGAGATAATTAAAGATGGTTTCATTATTTTCCCTTCAGAAAACTGGCAACATCCTTGACTTTGAATTCACCGGTATATTTACCATCGTAGACAACAATTGGCCCTATTGCACAGCAGCCCAGGCAATTCACTGTTTCCAAGGTATAACTCATATCCTCTGTAGTCTCTCCAGATTTTATGTTTAGTCTTCGTTCGAACTCATTAAGAATCATCGCTGCGCCACGCACATAACAGGCTGTTCCCACGCAAACTGTGATGAGATGTTTGCCTCGGGGGTTGAGGCTGAAAGCAGTATAAAAGGTTGCAAGACTATAAATCTTGCTAAGTGGGATTTTCAACCTTTGGCTGATATATTCCAATATTTCTTTTGGCAAATAGTTATATTTCTCCTGAACTTCTTCTAATATTTGAATAGTATTTGATATCTCGTATTCGTATTTTTTAAGAATATTTTCGACCCTTTTCATTTTCAGTACACATTATAATTCAAAAAAATAAAAATGCAAGCATAAATTTTAGTCTAATAATAATCTTTTTACAAATCAGATAGAATTTAAAAATTTGAACCTACATGTTCTTGGGAAAAGTCTAATCACAAATCCCGATATTCAAAAATACATTTTTCTGTAAATTTCGAAGATTTTCGGGATGATTTGTCATTTTTCCCAGATAGCCTTCTTGACAACACTGTAATTTACATTATAATCTACGAGTGCTATTTATGTTTATTATGTTAGTAAATGGAAATGTAACAGTGGTAGATTCGGTTGAAGTTCACGAAGATTCAACAGCAAAAGACTCTGCCATGGTCTACGAAATCCCTGAGATTATCGATTTTGGTTCTGACTCAAAAATTGATCGAAATCTACATAGTATTCAGAATATCATACCTTTAGATTATGATCTGAATCTTACCGACGCCTTTATACACACTCCACTGATATCAATAAGTTATGGTGATGGTCAGCTAAATCTCATTTCAAAAAGAGGACAGTATCCAGGACATACAACGCTCTTCCTCAATAACCACCGAATAAATAACCCATTATATGGTTACATTGATCTCACAAAAATACCCGTACAGTTCATTGAATCCATAACCGTGGGGCAGAATTACCCTGGTATTCAAGGTCTTAATGTAACATCTAAGGTGAATCATTATGACAGACCATTCTCTTATATTAAATACTCAACCGGAGATTTTGGGACAAATTTATATAATGCAGATTTAACTAGACCAATCACCAATGACCTTGGATTTTATCTAAGCGGGCTCTATTGGAGTTCACATGGGCACTCCCTGAACGATCAATTTGAGATCACCTCTTTTTATTCAAATCTATACTATAATCAAATAATACCAATGCGGCTCGACATTCTTTATTTCGCGAATGATCATAGCATACCAAGTAATACACTCGACACCCTCAATGCAAGTGCTGAAGATAGATTCCTTGATGCATGCCTTGTATGTGGTAACAGCAATCATAAAATTGCGCTCTACCACACAGTAAATAACAGCCTTTATTCTGATGCAACTGCTGGCGTCTCATACACAAATAATGTTAAAAATTATGGTATTGAGAATGCAAATTATCATAATGTAAAAGGTTATGAGATTAATTATAGGTTCATCGGACAATTGAGTCAAATCGAAAGTGACCTGTATGGCTCACACTCTACTCACTCACTGATTCTATGGGCTGCCTTAAAAAAATCGTTTAGTAGATTTCTCCTCTCACTGTCTAACCAGGGTGAATTGAGTAACGATAATACGTTTTTTTACGCACCCGAGATCTCTGCCGGGTTTAATCTTTTCGATTCTACATATCTTTTCAGTACCCTATCAAGGTATTACAGAATACCTTCGCTTTCAGAAACGTTTTTTCCCAGTGTAATGCCGTATTCATACTACTATATTAGAGGAAATGAAGATTTGGTTCCAGAATATTATTGGTTGCAAGAAATTGGTATTAAAAGAAAGAATTGCACATTAACTTTTTACAAATATGACTATGATAATCTAATCATTCTACAATCCGACAACGGCAGTTATTATACACCACATAATATCGCTTCATGGCAGACTATTGGTGTAGAAAGTCATTGTGTGGCGCGAATACGTTTAAGTAATCACTCGGATACAACATCAATAACAGAGATCGCAGCAGGATATAGTGGTAACTATCTTTTTAAAGGGGATTCACTTCCCTTCATACCAAAAGGTAATTCAAGTATCTTTATATCCTTTAAAAGAAAAACAGAAAGATTCGCTTTAGACTTAATATTACAAGAGCAATTTGTTGACATTAGGCAGGATATATATGGTCAAGAAATACCTCTTTTCAGGATATTATCTGCTGTAGGAACAGTACGGTTTTTAACCCTCTCCTTTATATTACGTTTTGACAATATTCTGGATGAAAATTATGCCTATATCCCTGATTACACAATGGCACCGAGGCATCTTAATTTTACAGTAAAATGGGAGTTCTGGGACTGAGGTGCGTATTTTAAGGGTTGATGATCGTTTCATACATGGACAGGTCGTTGCAGGCTGGGCACGACCATTAGGTATTAAATCACTTATTATTGCCTCTGACAAAATCAGTAAGGATGAGTGGGCATGCAATGCTTATCGACTTGCCATCCCTGAAGGCATAGAATTTTCCTGTGTAGGTATAAAACAGTGTATAACGATCGTCAATAAACAGAATAAAAAAAGAATTATGATTATTGTTGAGTCAGTTCGAGAAGCACATAATTTATTGATGCAAGGGCTTGAAATGAAAGAAATCAATATAGGTTGTCTCGGTTATAAAGAAGGGGCAAGAGAAATTGCACCCTATATCTACCTATCAGCTGACGATATTGAATCAGTAGTACTTCTATACCAAATGGGTGTAAAGGTTATTGGTAAACAATTACCCAACTCCTCTACTATTGATGTAGCAAAGATTCTTGCAGGAGTTAAATGATTAAATTTGCATTTTATATCCATAATCATCAACCTACAGGGAATTTTGATGAGGTATATGAATATGTTTATGAACATTCATACCTCCCTTTGTTAAAAGCGCTCATGAAACATAAAACAATAAAGTTTGGGATTCATAACTCTGGTACTCTTTTAGAATGGATATTTGAAAAGCATCCTGAGTTTTTTGAAATGTTAAAGGAAACTGTTAAAAAAGGGCAATCAGAATTGCTTTCTTCTGCTTATGGTGAGCCAATTTTGAGTTTTATACCAAAAGGCGATGCAATAGAACAGATTAAATATTTCAATGACTATCTATACAAACATTTTGACTATCAACCAAAGGGGTTATGGCTGACTGAAAGAATCTGGGAGCCAAAATTGATTACTACCCTGCTTGATGCCGGGATCGAATATATATTGCTTGATGACACGCATTTCCTTTATGCAGGGCTCGAGGAAAAAGATCTCTATTCATATTACGTAACCGAGGATGAAGGCAGGATTTTAAAAGTCTTTCCAATCTCAATGAAACTACGTTATTTGATTCCATTTCATCCCATTGATGAAACTATTAATTTTCTAAAGGAAGAAGAGAACAGGAAAAACAACTGCCTGAAGACATTAGGTGATGATGGTGAAAAATTTGGTGGTTGGCCAGGAACGTACGATTGGGTCTTTAAAAAGGGTTGGCTTGATGAGTTTCTGAGTCGTATTGAAAAAGAATCATGGATAACACCCGTTTTTCTCCATAAGATTGCAAATGAGCCATCAGCCGGTAGAATATATGTACCCACATCATCGTATGAAGAAATGGGAGAATGGGTTTTGCCGCCAAAATGTGGCATAGAATACGAGGAATTGAAAAAAACGATCGATAAAAAGTATTATTATCTTATTCATGGTGGTTATTTCAAAAATTTCTTAAGAAAATATCCTGAGGCAAACCATATGCAAAAAAGGATGCTCTATGTTTCCAAAAATGTTGGCAATGATTTAAATGCGAAATTACTATTATGGAAAGGACAATGTTCATGCGCTTACTGGCATGGCATTTTCGGTGGATTATATTTGCCTCATTTACGGGAAGCAATATATAAAAATCTAATCGAAGCCGAAAATTTTAACATACAAAAGGGATTAAAATCTATTGATTTCGATGCTGACGGAGAAAAAGAGATTGTTTATTCTGACGAGAAATTCTTTTTCGTCATAAAACCTCGATCAGCAAGTTTTATAGAAATCGATGACAGAGGAAAAAAACTCAATATCCTCAATTATCTTGGTCGAAGAAACGAAAAGTATCATCAAAAGCTCTCTCAAAAAACTGAATCTGAAGGCGTAAAATCTATTCACGATGTTTTGCAAAGCAAAGAAGAAAATCTCCATGATTATTTAATCTACGACCAGTACAATAGAAGTTTTTGTCTTGACCGCATGCTGGACAGTATACCAACAGAAGACAATTTCCGTCGAGGCAAAGAGATTGGTAAAACTATTGATTATACGGATTACAAAATTCTGGACGAAAAAAAGTGTATGATTAAATTTTCCGGACAGGTCGAAAAAACGATTCAACTCTCTGGTGAAAAGAACAGAATTCTGCAAATAACATATCAAGGTACAGTAAAATTATTTGGTGTTGAGTTCTCCGTAGGCATCTTCGGTAGTAAGTTGCGGTTAAATAACGACAAAGATCTCAAACAAATCCAAACCTTAAATAATTTAGAACAGTTCACCATTCAGGCTGACAATTTTTCACCAATCAAATTCAGTGCTAATACAAATTTTATTCTTCTCACCTATCCGATAGAAACAATTTCATCCTCTGAGACAGGTTTTGAAAAAAATTTCCAGGGTTTCAGTCTATTGTTGATTTTCAAAAGATTGCCGACAATTTCTATTGAATTATGAGTGTAATTTTAATAAGTATTATTGGATCAGCAATACTATTAGATAAATACGCCTTTGGCGAATTCGGTATATCACAGCCAATTGTATCGGGTACGATTATCGGTGCATTATTTGGCGACATCCATACAGGAATCTTTCTTGGCGCTATTTTCCAATTAATATTCTTAGGTGGATTGCCTATTGGACGAAACATACCGCCCGACGGACAAGCTGCAGGCGTTATCGGTTGCGGCTCGTATTTCTTATTGGGAACCGCTAATTCATCTGAACACTCTCTATTTTTAGCGACTATCTTTGCTCTTTTGGGAGCAATAATTGGTGGAGTCTTGGATATTTATACCCGGCAGTATAATGAAAAACTAAATCATATGTTTATGAGAAAAGAACATTATCTTTACCTTTGTCATCTTTCTGGTCTAGTAACAGCTTTTATGAGAACTCTGTGTGTGTTCTTGCCCTTTTTTATTCTTTCGAGTATCATTACGATCCCTGCTGGATTCCCACAAATGAACCGAGAGATATTAATGATTATTGGCATAAGTATAGGACTGGCAAATGCCATTTATCTTTTCATAAGAAAAACAACAATAATTTACATGGTTTTAGGTGGATTATGCGGCTTGGCTTTACTCGTTTTATAAAAATATTGTTCTCAAGTTTCTTTATTCAGACCTCCTGGTCTTTTTTTTCCATGCAAGGAATGGGTTTTCTCTTCACCCTTGTCAGCGGTGTGGAGAAAAACCAGAGAGATAAAATTAGAAAAACTCACAAGGGATTTTTCAATACTCACCCCTATATGTCTTCCTACATAATAGGAGCAACAATACGAGCATATGATGAGGGAAAAAGTTCCCCTGATGAAATAAAAAGATTCATTACGATTACACAAACGAGTTTTGCCTCGGCTGGTGATATACTCTTCTGGCAAACAATCAGACCTGCATTACTTTTGGTAGCAACAATTTTATCTATAAAATTAGGAATCATTGGACCTATAATCTTTATTGTTGTCTATAATATTTTCCATCTTTATCATCGTATAAAAGGAATTAAAGATGGTTATAATATAGGTTGGGATGTAATATATTTACTAAAATCAAAACGATTTACTACGGTGCAGCATATATTTGAAATTCTTGGGGCTTTTTTCAGTGGACTTTTATTTTCCTTAGCTGCTTTAAAGATAAATTATCTTCTACTCATTCCACTAACTTTGTTGTTTACTGTACTACTTATTAAAAGATTCTGGAGCGTATTAATAATTATTACAGTTATACTATTATTAATTATTATGGTCATGGTGTAAAATATGATAAAAGAAACAGTAAAAATATTGAATGAGAATGGATTGCACGCGCTACCAGCGTCACGGTTTGTAAAACTTGCCGAAAAGTTCAAAAGTAGTATTATGCTAATAAAAGACGAGATTGAGGTAAGTGGTAAAAGCATTATGGGTATTCTAACCCTTGCCTGTGAAAAGGGTAGTAAAGTTATCCTTGTCTGCGATGGCAAAGATGAAAAAGAAGCCATGGAGGCTTTAAAAAAAATACTGAAAGGACAGGATTAATGGCAAAAGAAAGAAGGTTAAAAGGAATCGCTGTTTCCGAGGGCATTGCCCGCGGAACAGTATTTATTTATGAAACGAAAAAAATTGAGGTGTTTCAAACACCAATTTTCTCAGTATATCTAAAAGATGAAACAGAAAGATTCGAAAAGGCATTAGATAAAACAAAACAAGATCTCAGTAATATCCAGGAACGAATTAATCAAGAAACAGGTAAAGGTTTCGCCCAATTTCTTGATGCACAGATTATGATGCTTAGTGATAAATCGATTAAAGAAAAAGTAAAAAAAGGAATTATTGAGGAGAAAAAGAACGCTGAATATGTCTATCACCGGGTGATAAGTGACTACGCAAAGAAATTGAGCGAAAGTAAGGACCAGTATTTCAAGGAGCGCGTTGCAGATATATGGGATGTTGGTTTGCGGGTATTAAGAAACCTTTTAGGGCTAACACACAGTTCAGTTGTTGATGTACCTGCAGGTTCTATCATTGTTGCCCATGATATATCACCCTCAGAAGCAGCCTTAATAAATCCAAAAAAAATATTGGGGATTGCCACTGAGGCTGGTGGTCGAACATCACACACTGCAATTACTGCTCGCGCATTAGAAATACCTGCAGTTGTAGGAATTAAAGGGTTGATGAACAAAATTGAAAATGGCGAAAAAGTAATAATCGACGGTGATCGCGGTATTCTAATAAAAAATCCAACCTCGAGCCGAATTCATTTTTATGAAATTGCAGAAGAAAAAGATAGAGAACTCGAAAAAACACTTTCGCCGTATTATGGGCTTCCATCCAAAACACAAGATGGTCGCCATATAGATATTTCAGCTAACATTGAATTCTTTTCAGAATATACCCACGCCAGGAAATATGGAGCAGAAGGTATTGGTTTATTCAGAACGGAATTTCTTTATCTTACAAGACGCGGAAATCCCTCTGAAGAAGAGCAATACCGTGTCTACAATGCATTAGCAAAAAGAATGAAACCACATTCAGTCATAATAAGAACATACGATCTTGGTGGCGATAAGATTTTTTCTGATTACCATGAAGCAAATCCATTTTTAGGCTGGCGTGCAATCAGGGTGTGTCTCGATGATCCAGATTTTTTCAAAATTCAATTACGTGCTATTCTTCGTGCTTCGGTAAATAAAAATGTAAAGATTATGTTCCCCATGATTTCTACCTACGAAGATATAAAACGGATACATTTAGTTTTTGAGGAAACAAAACAAGAATTAAAGTCTCACAATACAGAATATGATGGCGAAATACAGTTCGGTATCATGGTGGAAACCCCGTCAGCCGCTATCATGAGCTCACAGCTTGCTACACAAGTTGATTTTTTCAGTATAGGCTCCAATGATTTAACCCAATATACCTTGGGTGTTGATCGTGGCAACGAGAAAATAAGCCAGCTATTCGATCATTTTCACCCTGCTGTACTACATTTAATTCAACAAATTATTAATTCAGGACATCAAGCTCACATCTGGGTTGGTTTGTGTGGTGAACTTGCCGCTGATCCATTAGCGATTCCACTTCTTATTGGACTTGGCATAGATGAATTATCTATGAACCCAGCATCGATACCAAGGGCAAAAATGGTTCTAAGATCAATTACCATACCACAGTGCGAGGAAATTGCCAAAGAAAGTCTCAAGTTTAGAACTGCCCTTGAAGTTAAAAGATATCTACGTCGCACAATCCGTAAAAAGTTTCCAAAAATCGATGAGGTGATAAAATGAGAAAAATAATATATTCTATGCCGGATCAAATATTTGACGCAATCACTTTAATACCTGATACATCCTTAAAGAAAAGAGGATTTAATAAAGTACTAATCTGTGGTATGGGAGGTTCTGGAATTAGCGGAGAAATCCTCAAAGCTATCTATCCCGCTCTTCAGATTATATCTAATAAAGACTACTCGATTCCTGAATACATCGGCAGAGATACCCTATCGATTTTAGTCAGTTATTCCGGGAATACTGAGGAAACATTGAATAATTATAGAATACTGTCTAAACGCAAAACAGGAATAGCTGTTATTTCCTCTAATGGTAAACTGTTGAAGAAAAAAAGTGAATTAAAGATCAAAATTCCCGGGGGGTTGCCGCCAAGAGGTGCCATAGGTTATCTTTTCACGCCATTACCTTTTATTTTGTACAAATTTCATCTGATCAACACTGAGCCAGAGCAAAAACTCATTTCACTCGCCAGGTTCTTAAAAAAAAGGAGAAATGCTATAGAGAAAAAGGCAAAAATCTTATCAAAAAAACTTTTGAATAGACTACCTATAATCTATTCAAACTCACAAACATTTTTACCTGTTGCGCGGCGTTGGCAATGCCAGTTAAATGAAAATTCAAAAGTCCTCGCCCATGTCAATATAATCCCCGAGATGAATCATAATGAAATTGTAGGACTTGGAAAACCCGAAGCATTAAATTCTAAAATATCACTAATTTTTATAAATGATCCAAAAGCACATCCACGGAATAGAACGCGGGTTAAGATATTAAAAGAAACAATCAAGAATAAATTTAGCAATATAATTGACATAGAACCAGAAGGTAAAAATAGTCTGCATCGTCTGTTCTGGACAATCATGCTGGGTGATTTTATAAGTTATTATGTGGCGATCAAAACCAATATTGATCCAATGCCTGTTAAAAGGATTGATTACCTTAAGAATAGACTCTCGCGAATCCAGTAATCCATTATGGGTTTTAACCCCCGGCTAATGTGGGATACGATATACCAAAACGGTTTTTATAATAAATTCTCATGCCTATCAATACTACAATCAGGATTAAAAAATATACTGGATATAAAAAAGCAGTTATAAAAGTAAAAAGTAAACCAGGTAAACGGAATGATACAATCGTAAGTTTTCTGTTTATCTTATTTTTTATCAACGAATACACCGCAACATAAATAAATAAAGGAAGAGAAACAGCTGCCGGTATCAAACAAACATAGTCTTTCAACATAAATGCTACAATAATTGCGCCTATCATCAAAATTGTCGAACTGACATAGGCGATATTTTCACCTAAAAATATTGCGGTTGTAAATTCTTTTGCTCTCCTGTCACCTTTGATATCCACAATTGTAGTATTAATAAAAACTGCGCTGATACTCAAGAAGTACGGAAAGAAACGATAAAACATCGACCATTCAAATGATCGAAAGAGCAACCATCCAATACTGAAGTTTATCACACCATAACCAATACCATTAGAAACCGTATCAAGGATAGGTTTACCCTTTAATTTAATGGGCGGTAATGAATAGAATACACCAATAACAAGTGAGATACTTATAAAGAGTAAAAATATCACATTAAATTGTATGGAGAGCAATATAGCCAATATCCATAATACTGCCATCTCAATATATGCATATTTAACTGGAATATAGCCTTCAGAAAGAAGAAATAGTTTCTTATTTATTCTATCTGTTTCGATATCCATAATCTGGTTTAGTATATATACACCACCCATTATAAAGGTATAAATAATTAGTCCCAGGATAATCTCTATGGTAAATCCACTTTTCCCTCGGGCTAAATAGCTACCAATAAGAAGAAAATTCCAGCACGGGATAAGGATGAGTGGTCTTAAAATAAAAAAGTAATCAAAGGGATTGAATTTAGACATTCATTTCTTGTCTATGTCTTTTTTACTTTGCCAGAGCGTAAACACTTGGTGCACACAAGTAACTTTTTTACTTCGCCACCAATCTTTACCCTCATTCTCTGTAAATTTATTTTAAACTTTCTTTTGGTGACATTGTGAGCATGACTAATATTTGAACCACTCTGCGCACCTCTTCCACATATTGCACATTTTTTCGCCATATTTCTCCTTTCGCTACTATTATATTGAATTATAAAGTATTGTCAACTCTCCATTCTAAGGCTGCTGAAAAAGGCATGCATCAGCGTAACAGAAAATGACCTTCTCAACAACCTCATTCTATTCGGCAATTGACACAACCCTTTAAATTCATATAATTGCTAAATGTCTATAAAGGAAAATATCGAAAGATTAAAAGAAAAAATTGACAGGGCATCTGAACGGACGTGCCGAAGCCCGGATGAAATATCTATTGTTGCCGTCACCAAAACTGTCACCCCACAAAGGATTGAACAAGCGATTGCCAGTGGGATAAAGATTATCGGTGAAAATCGGATTCAGGAAGCAAAAAAGAAATTCCCCATTATTGGCAGCACAGTCCAATGGCATATGGTGGGACATCTCCAGACTAATAAAGTCAAGGACGCCTTGAAAATTTTCTCTTTAATTCATAGCCTCGATTCAATAAAACTTGCTCAGGAAATTGAAAAGAGGGCAGAAAAACCGATTGATTGTCTGATTGAAGTAAATACATCGAAAGAATCAACAAAATTTGGGATTGCACCAGAGAATCTATTCAGCTTTTTTGAATCACTTAAAGACTTTAAAAAAATAAATGTTTTGGGCTTAATGACCATTGGTCCTGGTTGGGCAATAGAAGATCAAGAAGCATCACGTCCCTGTT
>Ga0114920_10000453_pt1 | contig 17781 bp, 12 predicted proteins | sample ChitaG_FD_88683 | JGI IMG/M metagenome (GOLD analysis project Ga0114920, IMG submission 88683) | Deep subsurface microbial communities from South Pacific Ocean to uncover new lineages of life (NeLLi) - Chile_00310 metaG | ecosystem: Environmental > Aquatic > Marine > Oceanic > Sediment ... | reverse complement strand
CCTCCACAGCGCCTGACTTTGCCTTCTTTATGGCTTCTATTACATGTTTTTTTTTCACATGTCTTCCCCGGATATCGTTAAGATAGCCGTCGTTCGTCTCTCCCACGACCGCATTAACAGAGCTCACTCTTTCATTTCCGGGAAGAGAGAGTGTATAGTTAATAAGAGCATCCGCTGCTGTGGGAACACTCAAAGTGTTGGTCAGAATAACAGGTGTTTCCATATTACCCAGTTCCTCTATCTGGGTGTATCCCATCAGTTTACCGTATCCGTTAGCAACATATATTGCGGCAGGAACCTTCTCCTGATAGATATTCCCCTCATGGGGAAGTATTGCTGTTACGCCTGTGCGGATCTTCTTCCCTTTGATGAGTGTTACATGCCCGACTCTGACTCCCTGGACATCGGTTATGGCGTTCCATTTTCCTGGTTTTAATATTCCGGTCTTAATACCGAATTCTCGTATTCGCGGTCTTTCTTCAAGAGAGAGAAGGATTAAACTTAATACTAAGATTATGGAAATGAGAAAAACTGGCCTCTTCATTCGTCCTTCCCCTTGGATGTATTGAGATTACGATGTTAGTTAATTCAGGTAGAAAAATCAATGAAAGCTTTATGTTACACCAAATCTAGATTATCGAGTAAATTTCTAACCTAAAGTATCGTAGTACTCAACTTAAAATTGGTAATATTTTTACCACTCATGATGACTAAATTAGTGATAGAGCATAATATCTTTTCTCTTGTGATGGATTCAGTTGACGAAACACTAATCATTATAAGAAAGTTAAATTTCAAATGAAATTAGAAAATAAAAAGCGACAATTTAGACTTGGAACGACATTTTTATTTTCAGTTGACATATATAGAATTTCTTTGTATATTCCTGGTAAAAAAAAATGATATTTTTTCAAAAGAGATCTTTCTTGGAAATCACAATTTTTTTTTAATTAATTTCTCTTTATTTTCCTCTTATATATATAATAGTTCCCCAGAAAACAGATCCGACCTTCATCAGATATATAAATTAATCGTTAAGTCAGGAGAATTGTGCAAAAAAGAAGGAAATTTTTGCCTAGCTTTTGATATATTTGAACGGGCCTTAGATCTTGTAAAGAGATTTGATAATAATAAGGGAGAGGAAGTGAAATGTCTGATTAATTTAGGACAATTATGCTGGAACTTAGGCCAAATTGATGAATCTTCAAAGAAATACAGAAAAGCTTTATCTATTGCAAAGAACTCTAATTTAAGAGAAATGCAAAAGGAATGCTGGAGAGCCCTTGAAATATATAGATTGTATTCAGAAGGGAAACAATATCATTTCGAAGGCCAACGCCAAAAATCAATAGAAATCTTTCAAAGGGCAATCGAGTTAAGCAGAAAATCAGCGAGTAAGGAACATGAGATTAGATGTCTTCGCTCAATGAGTCTTATATATTGGGAATTGAACAATTTCAGAAAATATTATGCCTTGAATGAGTTGGCTTTAACAATTGCTCAAAGCTTAAATCATAGGGAAGAGCAAGGGAATTGTTTATATAATATTGGCCTTTATTATTGGAAGCTGGATGATTATTCTAAAGCTCTTAATTATTATGACAAAGCATTTATAATAGCACAAAAATTTAAAAATAAGAAGATTGAATCAGCTTGCCTGACTAATAGTGGAATTATTTATGAAAAACTAGGAAATTATGATAAAGCGTTAGAAAATCTTAAAAGAGCCCTCACAATAGATCAGCAGTTAGGAGACAGTGTTAATATATCGATAGATTTGAATAACATAGGAACTATGTTTCGGGCAAAAGGTATAATTTTCGGAAATGATAAGGACTTCTATAAAGCGCTGGACTATTTTAACAAGTGTCTCCGGCTAACAAAAAAGGCAAGTATTAGAAAAGCAGAAATAGATATTTTTAAAAAAACAGAGGTTCAAGCTTTAAATAATATTGGAACTATCCATATAGATTTAGAAAAGTATCATAATGCTTTGAAATACTTACAATTGGGATATAAAAAGGGAAAAGAGATTCAGGATTTAGAGGCTATAGGAATGATTTTGGGAAATATGGGAATAGTACACTTATGTCAATGTAATTATGAGGAAGCAATAAAATCATTCCAAAGAGCCATAGAGTTTGCCAACTTGGTTGGCGCTAGGCAAATTCTCTGGGAAGCATATTTTGGACTTGGCCAGTGCCATGAAAAAAGGAATGAATTTTCTCAGGCTGTGAAATGTTATAAAAAAGCCATTGACATTATTGACCATATAAGGAGCCAAATTTCGTTAGATACTTACAAAGCGGGTTTTGCAAGAGATAAAATAAAAGTCTATGAGTTACTAATAAATATTCTCTACCGAGTAAGTACAGATAGTACTGCAAATAACTATGATAGAGAGATTTTTCACATAGTTGAAAAAGCTAAAGCCAGAGCATTTTTAGAGAGCTTAGGAGAATCTAAGATAGATGTAAGGGAAAGACTAAGTCCTAAGCTAAAAAAGGAGGAAAAGGAAATTTTAGGCCGAATTTCTTTGGTTAATCAAGAGCTTTTCAAAGGAGATTTATCTAAGAAAAGAAAAGAAGGATTGTTGATTGAGCTTCAACAAGTAGAGGATGAGTACATAAGATTAATATCCAAAATGAGGGTAGAAATTCCTGAGGTTGCTGACTTAGTTTCACCTGTTCCATGTCAAGTTGAACAAGTTCAGAAATTATTGGATGGAAAAACTGTTTTAATAGAATATTTTCTATGTGAGAACCAGTCAGTAGTATTTTTCATTACAAAAAATGAAATGGTAGTATATCCTTTACCTTCAAGAGATAGAATTGAAAAATCAATAAAGGCCTATTTGAAGATACTGGGGGATTCTCCAAAAGGGAAATTTAGAGGAAGTCTTGCTGCATGCCGCATATCCCAGGAACTTCTTTTTTCTGTCGAGAATATTCCCAATTATATTGAAAATTTGATTATTATTCCTGATGGAGTGCTCTATTATCTTCCTTTTGAAACGCTTATACTTCATAATCACAACAAGGTTTGGAAAAATGATTATTTAATAGAGAATTATAATATTTCTTATGTGCCTTCATCTTCAATTTTGTTATTTTTATCGAAGAAGAAAACTAACAATAAAAATCCAAAAAGCTTATTAGCATTTGGAAATCCTTCTTATACTATAAAAAATTCATTAAAAGGATTAAAGTATAAGACATATATAGAAATTTTAAGTGAGTCATATTTAAGTCAAGGATATGATATTTCTCCCTTACCTTATAGTGAAAGAGAAATTTTAAAAATTTCAAGGTATTTTCCAAAAAAGAGAAGAGATATTTATCTTGAAGAAGAAGCGAAAGAAGAGACAATAAAAAAGATATTCCTTAAGGATTATCAGATTATTCACTTCGCCTGCCATGGATTTCTAGATGAGGAACGCCCCTTCAGATCGGCTCTAGTTTTATCCTTAGATGGAGATTCACAAGAAGATGGATTTCTTCAGGTTAGAGAGATTTTTAATCTTAGATTAAATGCCGATTTAATTGTCCTTTCTGCCTGTCAGACAGGAAGGGGCAAGCTAGAAAATGGAGAAGGTATCTTAGGCCTTCCGCGCATTTTCTTTTATGTTGGGGCGAAATCAGTCGTTTTAACACTTTGGAAAATAAATGATGAGTCTACTTCAGAGTTGATGAGTTTGTTTTACCATTATCTTTCTTGTGGAAATAATAAAGCTAAAGCGTTGCGTTTGGCCAAGTTGAAAATGATAAATTCGAAGTTTTGCCATCCATTCTATTGGGCGCCTTTTGTTTTGAGCGGAGATTCTGGTTTCACTCAAAATTTTGAATAAACTAGTCTGACTTTTTAATCTTTTACTGTAAATTCTTTTATATCCGATTCGATTTTTTCCCCATCTAATAGGAAAGCTGTAATCATCCAGTAGTATGTCTTATTTTTACCTAATTTTTTGGCTATTTTATACGGAAGGACAATATGATTTGATAAAATTTTGTCGCTTTTCCAGATTGGAAATAGAGTTTCATCAAATAATTCAAGTATATAATAGTATGAATCATTATATTCGTTCCATTTGAATGGTAAAAAAAATTTTGAATATTTTCCATTTATCGGCTCAATTAAATTAATTTTCTGAAGATTTGTTCCACGATACTCTCTTTTTTCTGAAACCTGAAAGATAATGATAGAAGAAGTTATAATGACAATCCCAAGGAGTAACAGTGCATATCTCCAAATGAATTTAGGGAAAAATATTTTTTGTATTTTTTTCAAATGCGAGATATATTTTTCTATTCTTTTTTTTATATATGTCCTGTCACTTCTAAATTCAAGTATATTGTAAATTTCTTTATTTAATCTCTTTTCGTATCTCAGAGTTTCAAGGATGAATTCAAATTCTTGACTACAGTAGAAACAATTTGCAATATGGTTTATAATTTTTGTTTTTTGTTTTTCATGAATTTTTGATTCAAAAGAATTTATAATTTTCTTAACAGGAGGACAATTTTTTCGTGATGGAGGTGCATTCTCCATGATATAAGCCTTATATAGATTTCGTAGCTCTTTATTCCTAATTTTTATATTCAATTCCATTTTCTCTCAATTTCATTTTTAGATCAGACAAGCCACGGTATAGCAAATTTCTTGTTTTGTCTTTGCTCCATTTAAGAAAACTAGCAATTTCTTCTATCGTCATGTTTAATAAAAACAACTTAACAACTTTTCGGCGTGATTCAATAAGTGAATCTATAGCTTGAACTATGATCTCTTTGATGTTGATATCACATGAAATGTCAGTTATATAATTCCTTTTATGCTCAGAAATCCATTTATGTTTTTCATAAAAAAAGATTCCTTTTTCTCGTCTAAGTTTTCTTATTTGATCGATTACAGAAGAATTTACAATCTTTCTTATATAAGACGCATAATTTTTTATCTTTTTCTCATCATTTAATATTTTCCATATTTTTATTTTGACTTCTTGTAATATGTCATCCGGATCGATTCCATTTTTTTGAACATTGAATTTCTGAATATTGGCTTTTGCAAAGCTAGAGAACTTGTTTAAAATGGCTTCAAATTCTTTTATTTTTTCTTCTTCCTCTTTCATTATTGTTTGTGAATTATAGCACCGGTTTTTTTTATGAGCAATTAGTCTTTAATATTATAGAGTTATTTTTGGGACGATTTTCTCACTTTGAGTGTTTTAAAATCGAATAGAGAATATTTCATGATTTTTGAATGAGAAATTTATTAATTCATTTCGTTCATATATTATGAAAAAATATATGAAATCAATTGTATTAAATCGGACCATTCTTAGATGAATAGTTCAATTTCTGGTGATTCTGAAATTGTAGGAAAAAGCTTAATTATCAAAGAAAAGCTAAGCTTTATTCATAAAGCGGCTAAAAGTGATAAAAATGTTTTAATTTTGGGGGAAACAGGAACAGGAAAAGATCTAGCAGTGAAAAAAGTACATGAATTGAGTGATAGGAGTAATAATCCATTCATTCCTATCAATTGCACAAATATCCCTGAAGATCTATTTGAAGCTGAGCTTTTTGGATATCGACGGGGTTCATTTACAGGAGCTATCAATGATAAATTGGGACTTATTGAGGTGGCAAAAAATGGGACAGTTTTTTTTGATGAAATAGGGGATCTTTCTTTACATCTTCAGGCTAAAATGTTGAGAATAATTGAAAAAAGAGAATTGCGGAGAATAGGTGATACGGTTACTAGAAAAATATATACTAGATTTATTTTTGCTACTAACAAGAATTTTCACGAGGAAGTGAAAATGGGACAGTTTCGCAAAGATTTATATTATAGAATTAATGTAATTACATTTTCCATTCCTCCTTTAAGAGAAAGGAAAGAAGATATTCTTTTGTTAGTAAATTATATACTTAGGAAAGAGAGAAAGGGAGGAGAACCTCGAAAACAGATAAATCAGTGGGCACAAAATAAATTAATGGCATATGATTTCCCGGGGAATATAAGAGAATTAGAAAATATCATTAAGAGAGCTTGTATTCTTTCGGAAGGAAATATATTAACTGAAAATGACATCGAGCTTGAGAATGAATTAGTATCAAATAATAAAGGTGTAAATGTAACTCAAGAACTCTTAAGACGAACTTTAGAGACGTGTCGTTGGAATAAGACTAAGGCCGCAATAAAGACAGGAAAAAGCAGACGTCAATTCTATCGCTTACTTGAAAAGCATCAAATGGCTGGCTGCATAAGAAGAAATTATTTATTATAGCAACTCTTATTATTATAGATCCTTATTACAAAAGAAATGATTTTTACCTCACTTTAACTTAGGGAAGGATTATTAATGTACAGGTGTTATTCTAGATTTGAAATATTACTTGATTCTTAAATTAGGATTACTACACTTTATGACCTTGTGCGTTTGACATATACTCTGTTCAGGAGGGAAATTTTGAGCGTGATATTTGGGCAAAATTAAAACATTATCCTTAATTATCGGATAAAAATGAATAGGAATGATTCAGCATGAACTATAATAAAGATTATTTTGAATTAGAAGCTGAGAAATAGCCATTCAAATTTAGCATATCTACTGTTATCTACTTGACTTCCTAATATTTATTTAATAATATTCCCCCTGAGGAAGATGCCCCTTTCCACTTTTTGGTTTATAAATGACTTTGTGACCAATTAAATGTGGGAAAAAACATTTGACGATATTGACTTAGAAACCCAGCCAAAAGATTCCCTGTTTTACATCCCTTTTTTTAAAGAAAGTAAAGATTCCATTCTTATTTTTTTCATAATACTGACCAGTGTTTTAATAGTGGTAGTTTCTGTTAAGTTGCGTATTTTCCAATTATGGATTGAATTTCTTGGCAGCAATCTATTTCTAAGAATCTCAACATACCCATTGGTGATTGCTGCAATAATAATAGCAACAGGTATAGTCTTCCGGACAATTCTCTGGTTTCGCTACAAACCTCAGACCATAGAGGCGGGAGAGGAGGTTGAATGGCCATACATTACCGTAATAATGCCTGCACTGAATGAGGAGGAGCTTGTAGAGAAGTCGATCGACTCGATCTTTACTACTAAATATCCTCAGGACAAACTTGAAGTTATCTGTATCAACGACGGATCAACTGATTTGACTTTATATTATATGATGAAGGCTAAACAGAGATACGGAGACAGGCTTAAGGTTATCAGTTTTGAAAACAATTTAGGGAAGAGGAAGGCTCTCTATGTGGCTTTAAAAAAATCAAGAGGAGATATCATTGTTACTGTTGACACTGATAGCAAAATTGGGAGGACTGCTATCAGGAATCTTGTTGTTCCTTTAATTAAGGATGAGAGAACTGGTGCTGTTGCAGGGAGAGTTGCGGTTTTAAACGAAAAAGAGAATTTTCTTACAAGGATGCTTTCTATCCGTTATTCAATCTCCTTTAATTTCGGCCGGGCATACCAGAGCGTCTATGGAGCTGTTTTTTGCTGTCCCGGGGCTCTTACAGCATACAGAAAAACTATCCTAAAGAAGTTCATTCACAGCTGGATCAACCAGAAGTTTCTTAAAACACCTTGCACTTACGGGGAAGATAGAGCCCTTACAACTCAAATCCTCAAAGCAGGCTACATGACAAGATTCCAGTCCAATGCACTTGTTTATACAAAGGTTCCTACAAAATTTACTCAGATGAGCATGATGTATCTTCGCTGGACACGGAGCTATATCCGGGAGTCCATTCTTTTTTCTAAATTCATGTTTTCAAAGTACAGGACAAAAAACCGCATTCTTCCTATATTTGATTTTATCTTTTTGAATATCCTCCATCCTTTCCATATTTTTTTTACAGGCATAATTATTTATTCTTTCTCTGTTCATCCTGTTTTTTTCCTCCGTCATATGGCTTTTCTTGTCATTATTTCCTTTCTCCTTTCTCTTTATTATCTCCGGACAAATAGAAGCTTGGCTTTTCTTTATGGTATACCTTATGCTTTTATCGCTGCCTTTTGCCTGTGGTGGATTGTTCCTTACGCCGCCTTTACAATGAAAAGCCAGTCGTGGCTGACCCGGTAGGATAATGGGTGGATGGTTTTCAGGAAGAGATTTAAGTTCTTTTCCTGATATTTCTTAAAACCATTAAAGTAATTGCTCCCAATAATAGAAGAATTCCGAATATAAAAAACTTTTTAGTTGGACTTGAGAAGATAATTTCATCTGCCTTTCCCGATATTACGAATCCTGCCCAGTAATAAGGGTGGGATAATATGCCCGAGTTTATCATTTCGAGCTTGGCTTTGCGTAAAGCATTCTTGATTGATTCAGAAGAGCGAAGATGGAAATAAAATCTTTCCATAAGCTGATAACTTGCCTCATCATTTACAGCCCATAAGCTCATGAGCACAGAAGATGTCCCGGCGTAAAAAAAGGCTCTGTTTATTCCTTCAATACCTTCTCCCCGGGTAAACCGGCCGAGCCCTGTCTGGCAGGATGAGAGTGTAACCAGATCGGAATTTAATTCCAGGTTATAAATTTCTCTCATTTGGAGAAAACCGTCTTCAGTGGGATCTTCATCCAGAGTGAGTACTATCGATGACCGGGCTGGTTTTTTGTCATCCAAAATGCTGTGAGTTGCAAAATGGATGATTTTATAATCTCTGAGTCTGAGTTCTTTTAATTGTTCTTCAGTGGCTTTTTCTCTTCGGAAGGTATTTGTTTTTTTAAAAAGAGCGCTGATTTTGTCGATTTCAAGCCCGCTGTATTTCAGTCTGAAAAAATTAAAGTAAGAAGAAGAGAAGAATTCTTGAAAGATGTCCTCTCCATTATCTTCTTTTTCCAGTTGTCCGAAATGAGGATCACCAAAAGCTAAAATATCCATTTGAGGTTTTGTTCCGCTCGACTTTTTATGATGGATTATCTCACTGAGGGAAGAAATTGACGGAGCATATGCAATCTTGTAATTGTTGATCAGCCAGTTTCTTTTTTCCTTATGAGTGATAAGAGTCTCGAATGGAAGAAAGTGAAGAATATCGTCCGTGATAAAAATAATGGTTTTTATTTTCTTGTCCAGGCCTGGAAGAACAAGTATTTTGAAGAGTTCATGACCGGATTCGAAATTTTGATTTTCTTTATCATTTATGACCTTAAGGTAATCCGTGACTTGTTTTTGGATTATGTCTCTGGGGGGGATAGGAAATATTGTAAAGTTTTTCGTGGTGATGACAAAAGCATAAGAATTTTCCTCGCTTATAGAATATGCAAAAAAAGCGGTTTTTGTGTTAAGAAGTTTTTTCTGAGTCTCAACAAGAGAAATAATCTCAGGATATCTCAGATCTGCGTAGGCGGGGCTTTTTATCCGCATCTCTCTTTTAAGAGATTCCAGTTTCTCTTCTTTATTATTGAGCTCTTCGTGAATGGCTTCTTTCTTTTCCCGGGAAAGTTCTTCCGCTAATAGTCTTGTGTAGATGTTTGAGATGTCCTTCATCAGTTCTTTTTCATGGTTCAGGAGTTCAGCGTCAACACCCTGTGTGATATCGACTTGGGAGAGTTCTAAGCTGTCCAGAAAAGCACGAGCCTTTGCTCTTTCTAAGTAATTAAAAGCCTCGAGGCCATAAGTGTTTCCCTTGTTAGATAAATAGAGCTTCACGAGGAGATGGATAAGGTTGTGATAAGGCTCGATTCTCTTATCTGCTGCAAGATAGCTAGCCTTGAGCTCCTCCAACTTGATTCGTGAGCGGATGTTTTCAATAGTCTTAATAGATTCTTTATAACTTTCTATAGCCTCGCTAAATTTATCCTGTTTTTCAAAAGCTTTAGCTCTTTCAAGGTAGGCTTCCCAGAGAATCTTTTCCCCTCCAATGTCAACAGCCAGGTTTATTGCCCTCTCGTAGTATTCTGTGGATTTTTCATAATCTCCGAGATAAAAATGTACAATGCCAATGTTGTTTAGAATCATGCCTGTTGATTTAACATCTTTAATCTCTTCTGCAAGTTTATAGCCTGATTGGAAATATCCCAGAGCTCTGTGGTAGTTTTCTAAATCTGTGTGTACAGTACCTATGTTATTCAAGACCTCAACTTCTGCTCTTTTGTATCCGGTTTTTCTTGTTAATTTAAGGCACTCGTAAAAATTATCCAGTGCTTCAAGGAAATCTTCATTATTTTTAGAAATAAGACCTTTGGTTCGGAATGTTGCTCCTATATTATTTAAATCCATGGCAATAAAAATATCGTTACCTAACTGCTTGTCTATTTCGAGAGCTTTTTTTAAATAATCCAGGGCTCTTTCATAGTTACCCATATTCTCGTATATAATCCCGATATTGCCCAAGCAAACAGACTCCTCGATTTTTTTTCTTAGAACTTGTGCAATTATTAGAGCTTGCTCGAGGTAATTAAGAGCTTCAGAGTAATTATCCAATTTCAGATAATAATTTCCTATATTGGTTAAGCACCTTCCTTCTTCAATCCTGTGGTTTAAACTTTGAGCAATTTTAAGTGCTTTTTCATTCTCCGAATAAAATTCCTTTAATTTGTTTAAGTCCTCATAATTAAAACTCATTTGACGGAGACATTTGAGCTCGTGCTCTTTACTCTTGATTTCTTTAGCAAAATGAATGGCCTGCTGAAAGTTTTCTATTGATTTTTGGAATTCATTAAGGCGACGAAAATTTTTACCCTCGTTATATAATTTGTAAATTTCAAGCGCTTTCTGGCTTTTTTCTTCAAGGTTTTTTAGATTTAGATTTTGAGCAAGATTCAATGTGAGTTTATAGTATTCCGAAGATTCTTTAAGTTTGCCGGTGTTCCAGTACATAAGCCCCAGCTTGATGAGGGACTCGCATTCTTTTGTTTCGGAGGGGATTTTTCTGGCAATATTTAAGGATTTTTCGAAAAATCTTATTGATTTTTCGAATTCACCATCTTCCTGTAGTTTTTTTGCCTGTGTGAATAGCCGGACATATTCTTGTGTAAGATCAGATTTATAAAAAGAAAAAATGTTCAGGTTAAAAAGAAATAATACAGAAAAAAGGCAAATAAAAAAAAGGAGATAAATCTTTTTATGATGTTTCACTTTGTTCAATCTAAATTGATTTGAATAGGTTATGATTCTTTTCAAAGATTAAATTATGACAGATTTATTAGATAGAAATCAAATTTCAGGAAAAATCTTCTCCTTCCTGAAAAATGATTCAGTTCAAGTTGTAATCTTTATAACAAGAAGATTGCAGAACTACAGAAATGCAGTATAATAGATTAATATTTATTCCCCGCTTTAATAAATACTCTACTTATTTTCTCTTAATTTGTTTTTTTTGAGTTAATAAATTAATTCGAGTGATATAGTAAGTTAATCTTGGTCAGGTTTCTTAACCGAATTCAGTGTTCCAGTGATCTTGGCTTTGGTGCTTGAGATGGAATTGTTCTTGATGGGCTTGTTATCAGGTGTGGTGTTCTGGTCAATATCCGCTGTAGGTGCCAGGAACGGGAAGATAGCATAGATAATCTGAGCAGGTTTTTTGAGCAGGAGTTTGAGGTCAAATCCTTTCTGGGCTTTGTCAACGGCAAAAGTGCTTGGTACAGAGAGACTGAGGATGGCAACACATGTCACAAGAGCCATAATCCTTAAAAATGTCTTTTTACGCATAAAAACCTCCTTTAAATTTGGTGCACATTTGGAGAGGATAATAGTAAGGATTAATAATAACGGAACAATCTGAATCCCTAATTTCTTCCTCCTATCCAATGCATACCATAAATTTTAATTATAAACATTAAAATGTCAAGCATTTTTCTCACGTAAGTTATTCATAAAAAACAATTTAGCACGCACCTATACATCATATTGTGGTAATACACCTCTACATGTCAAATATCTTGTGTTGACAGACTTCAACATCTCATCTCGCTCGAATTTTGATACACTTCAACAAGGCGTATATTTAGTCGTTCAGGGGCAGGAAAAATTGAAGGTTTTTTTGTTAAAGGCGGTATTTTGCGGCAATAGACTTTAATTCTTCCTCTACTGCCTCTGGTGGAAAGGACAAAATGCTTATAATCATAGTCAGCAGAGTCGAGATAATAAAGGCGGGCACAAGATGGTAAATTATATCTTTAAGAAAGGTTACCTGGTTCCATACATGAGAATACCGGTGCTATTCTTTTTCTTCCTTGTAGAAGTAGTTGATTTCCCACTCTGCGGTCTCAGGGCTGTCAGAGCCGTGTGCAGAATTGCGCTCCACCGAGGAGCCGAACATCTGGCGCAGAGTGCCGGTTTCAGCCAGGGCAGGGTCTGTAGCTCCCATCACTTTTCGCCAGTGGGATATGGCATCTTCCCTTTCCAGAACCATAATGACGATTTCTCCCGAAGACATGAAGTCTGTCAGGGGGTCGTAAAAATGCTTGTCCTTGTGGACTATATAAAAACCCTGTGCTTCTTCCTTGGTTAGGTGAAGCATCTTCAGGCCGGATATTACGAACTCTTCCTCCTCAATTCGCTGTAAAATTTTGCCTAAAACTTTCTTTTTTATGGCGTCAGGTTTAATTATGGCTAAAGTTTTTTCAACCATTATGGCTCCTAATTTATATTATGGCTCCTAATTTATTTAGTCATTCATTTGTATATCTTAATCTTATCCTTGAGTCAACTTTAGCAGATATGATGTCAGGGCGATGCAATAAATTTCTGGGTACAGGCAGTATAAAAATTCTATGTTTCCCGCATAAAAAAGTCCGGTTTTATTACGGATAACTTCGCTTAAGGAACTAACAATGAAGTGCGGGCTCATGAATTTTTAAGTGCAGGTTCAGGCATTTGTGAATTTTAGAAAATTTTGAAGTCTGGTTCCCTTGTACTTGCTATATTGTTAGCCCCTTTTCTTGCGTTGACAGGGCTGATTGCTGCTTGTAAAATGGATTTTCATGGCAGAAGAAAAGCAAAATTACCAGAAGATCAAAGAATTCGCCCTGGACGGGGGGCTTTCTCTATTCGGAGTGGCTGATATAACGGGAATGGGGGAGGAGATTTACCTCGAAAAAAACCTGAAGAAGAAATTTAACAGAGGAATCTCGCTCGGGAAAAGGCTCATCGATGCTGTTCTTGAAGACATAAAGGACAGCCCCACTCCGCTTTATTTCCACCATTACCGCCAGATCAATTTTTTCCTTGACAGGGCAGCTTTTCTGCTCTCTTCTCGCATACAGGAACTTGGCTTCCAGGCTCTTCCCATTCCTGCCTCCCAGATTTTAGACTGGGAGAAACAGAGCGCGCATCTTTCCCATAAAAAAGTCGGCTATCTGGCGGGGCTGGGATATATAGGCCGGAACAATCTTCTTGTCAATCCGGAAATGGGCGCAAGGTTCAGGCTGGTCACAGTGCTGACAGACATGCCTTTTGAAGTTGATAAGCCTCTTGAGGGAGACTGCGGCAAGTGCAGGGCATGCCTGGAACCGTGTCCTGCCCAGGCAATCAATGAACGGAAAGAAGATTTTGACCACATGGCGTGTTTTGAGAAGCTGAAGGAATTCCGGAAAAAGAGGAATATCGGACAGCACATCTGTGGTGTCTGCGTCAAGGCCTGCCCGGGAAAACGTTATTTATAGCGTAGTTCAGGCTCTTGTATTAAATATTAACTGGTTGTTTTAACCGGGATAGACAGCAGAAGGATAAAAGGTTTAAGGGGAAAAAAACTAAGAGTTTTTTATCTGAGCATCCGGCTGAGCTCTATAGATTCTTCAGAGATGACGACCTTGTTTCTTCCTGTGTTTTTCGCCTTAAAAAGCGCTTTGTCTGCAAGAATGGTCAGCTCTGTGGCGACTTTTTCATAATTCGTGGGGCTTCCCTTGATTTGAAGCTCTTTTGTGCGCTTAGCTTCCGAGTAATAACAGTGCGCCACTCCAAGGCTTAATGTTTTGTGGACTATGGTTGTTTTGGGTCTGAACTTTATTGACTGAACAATTCTTCTGATCCTGTCTGCGACGACTGCGGCTTCCTTGGCATTGATACCGGGAAGAATTACGGCAAATTCATCTCCTCCAAACCTTGAAGCCCAGTCTATCTCTTTGCGGATGACATGGGATATGATCTGGGCGGTCTCTTTTAGTACTACATCTCCTTCCAGATGAAGGTAGAGGTCATTGTGTTCCTTAAAGTCATCAATATCGATCATGATGAAGGATATAGCGCTTCTCCATCTTTCGGCTGTTCTGATTTCATCGGGTAAATTCTGATTCATATATCTTCTGTTGAATAATCCTGTCAGCTCGTCTGTGATAGAAAGGCGGTGGACTTCTTCTTCTAATTTTTTCCTTTCAGTGATGTCTTCGATCACTGTATCGTAATATACTATTTCTCTTGAGGTGTTCCAGATTGCGGCTGATGTGATTGATGCCCAGAAGACCTTTCTGTCTTTTCTTTGCAGGGGGACTTCTTTATTTTTGACAATGCCTGTTTCGTCGAGTTCCTTCATGAATTCTTGGTTGTCAACCGGATTTTTATACAGGTCAGCCTTGTTGATTTTAAGAAATGATGCCACATCTTTGTAACCGAACATTTCCACGGCAAAAGGATTGGCTTCAAGGATCTTCCCGCTGGGTGTTGCCCTGAAGATTCCGATTTTAATATTGTTAACCAGTTCCCGGTACTTTTCTTCGGATTCATGAATTTTTTTAGCAAGTTTATATCTCTGGATTATTTCGGAGATCAAATTGGCAAAGATCTCCAGGGGCCTGACCGTATCTTTGGTTGGAACAATGCCGCTTTTGGAGTCATCAACAGAGATCATTCCTATTATTTTTCCCTTGGAGTCCTTCATGGCTACAAGGAGATTGTCTTCTCTGCGCCAGTGGCCTTTTTGTCTCGGGAATGTTTTTTCTCCGGGAATAAGTGCATTTTTCTCCAGAATTCCTTTCATTGTGTGAGGGATGTAGCAGGACTGGTTCCCGATTTTTTGGCCCTTTTCAAAGTATTTCAAATATTTTTCTCTCGGCATCTTGATTTTTTTCACTCTGTCCAGGTCAGCTTTTTTTGTCCCTCTATGCCCTATGATCTCCCGGAAAGGAGGCTTGTCCGTGAAATAGGATATGAGCACTCTTTCAAAATCTGATATGTCGACGACTGCCTGAGAGATGCGGTTGAAAAGCTCTTCTTCATCTTCGGTGGATAAAATATCCGCGGATATCTCTGAGAATCTCTCGATCTGGCGGAGAATTTCCTTTATTTTTTCCTTTGTGCTTTTGCTTTCTGTAATGTCTATATTCATTGCTATGGCAATATATTGCTGTTCAGTGAGAGCCGCGGGAAATATGTGGCATATGACATGCTTGACCTCTCCCGTTTTTGAAGTTATCCCCCATTCTTTTTTTGGCGAGGATTTGCGGTTAACGATTGCATTTTTTATATGTTTTATAAACTCTTTTTCATCGGATTCTGAAAGAAAAAAATCCTTGAGGACTTTCCCTTTAACTTCTTGTTCGGTGAACCCATATAATTTTTCTGCATACCTGTTCCAGTAAACAACTTCCCCGTTTTCGTTGTATCCCTGGATGGCTATGCCCGCCATTTTATCCAGGATGGACTTGAGCCTTACATTTGCATCTTCAACCTCGCTGGAAAGCTGGTGTATCTTTTTGAATGCATTCTTTCGGTTGCTGATGTCTCTCATAATACCCTGTACAGCGACTATTTCGCCGTTTTCTTTCACCGGGGAACCGCTGATCTCTATAGGGACGATATTTCCCTTTTTATCCAACTGGTCAATCTCAAAATTCTTGACCATATTTCCCGAGAGAATGCTTTTTAGTAATTTTAGAACCTTAGGTACTTCACTTGGGGGAGTTGTTTTGTTGAGGTGTTTTCCAATGAGCTCTTCAGGCGTATAGCCATAAAGATTTTTTACATTGGGGCTCACATACTTAATAATTCCTGATGGGGAAAGCTGGAAAACCACATCATTAAGGTTTTCAATTATGGCTTTGAGTTTTTCTTCAGCTTCTTTGGAAGTGTTTTTCTTGTTGTCAGTTTCCATGATTATAGCAATTTATTAAATTTGGTGAATAATAGATTCCTTTTTAGTTCTCCGAAATTGTTTTGTTATGTAATTAAAAAGCTGCTTCTTTCAAAAAAGAGGATAATACAAATTAATAAATTTGTAAATAGCCTTTTGGGGTGAAATTTGAAGGAGTGGAATTTCGTTTTTTTGTTTCTCCCTTGTGACTCTGGCTCTTCCCCTGTGATTAATCCCTTCTAACATGGGAAAATGTGTTTTGGGCTGGTAGGAAATTTCTTTTTGCTCTATTTTTTCCGGCAGGGAACCCAGATTTCTGCCTTCATGTCTTCAGGCTTGGTTTCTGGGGAGGGCATGGTCAGGTATCTCTCGAGCACAGGTCCCGCCAGCTCGAGCCCATTCTCCTGCATCCATTCAAATATCTTGGTGTATGTATCCCCTGTTTTCTCAAAGGGACCCTTGTGAAGGGTTGAGACGACACGAGTGAATTCCCATATTTTTTTCTTGAGCGGCGGTTGAACATTAACCCGGGGAGTGATAGGAAATCCCATTTCCCACTCTAAATCTTCAGGTCTGACATCTGCCGGACTGTTATAAAATATTCCTATCGGAGCTCCTGCTGGATAGATATTTTGATTTCGAAGGCCCAGCGTTAGTTGTTTCATTACTTTTTCTATATCTGTGAAGGGGCCTTTATGCGGGATGCAGCAGTAGGCAAAAGAGTTGGCTTCTATAACGGAGATGACTTGCTCTTCAGAAGCCTTCTCTTGAGTTACAACGGCAAGCGAAGCGGTAACTGCAAAGATAAATAAGAGAAGCGCAAGCACAAAAATTGTTTTTTTCATGTTTTCCTTCCTTATTAAAAAATTGCCTTACGGCAAGACTGTATATCTGTGAAATTAGCGGCTATACAATATCTCTGTGGTATCTTGTGTATAGGGAGATTACTGGATTGTGACCTGTAAAGCGGTCCTTGACGATTAATGTGGTGACCGGAGCCTTGGAATGTTTTGTGAAAAGCATATCATGACCAACGCAGAGGCCTATGATGACATTGATTGCTGTTTTTGCCTGATTCAGAAGTTCAGCCTGGAGAAGCGGATTGCAGGCGGCTTCAAATTTTTCCGTATCCCTTATTTTGTAATCCGGAGGGATGCCCACTTCGGTCTTATCAACGGCTCCACAGCTGCATATGGCAGAGAAGATCTCGAGCCCGTGTTTTTTCAGTATGGATGAAGCCCTTGCTGCTTCATCGGCAAGACCGCTGCAAAAGGCTATTCCGATTCTTTTGGCACCGATTTTTTTTGAGAACTCGGCAATTTCCTTTATCCTTGGTCTTACAGGAACTATTCTTCCTTCTTCCCTTGCAGCTTTTTCATCATAAGCCTCTTTCTCTGTCAGGGCGGCTTGTATAAAGAAATTCTGGATATCCTGGGCTTGGTACTTTGTTTTTACTTCATCGATTAAGCTTTTGAAATTTTTAATAGGGCAGAAAGGGGGAAGGATGGATTCGTCTGTAATTTTTTGCGTACAGTATTTAGGCTTGCATTCAGCACATTTCAGCTCATTCATTTTGTTCTGAAATAATATCCTAAAAAAAATCAAAACTCAAATTTTTAACTTGAATTTAATTAATAGGACCTGGCCCCTTTTTTTACTTTTTCATAAAGGTAGCCACTGTCAATCCAGTCGATTCCTTAAGGTATGAATAAAATCAAGTCTTATTGAAGAAATCTTTTATCCTGTTTTGAAACT
>Ga0114920_10000452_pt1 | contig 17796 bp, 16 predicted proteins | sample ChitaG_FD_88683 | JGI IMG/M metagenome (GOLD analysis project Ga0114920, IMG submission 88683) | Deep subsurface microbial communities from South Pacific Ocean to uncover new lineages of life (NeLLi) - Chile_00310 metaG | ecosystem: Environmental > Aquatic > Marine > Oceanic > Sediment ... | reverse complement strand
TTTCTACGTCAAGGAGTCCCCGTCTGTTATATTTTTGCTCTCCATTGCAGGTTGTCGAAAAAAAAATTGTTTTTTCCTACATGGACGGTATCTTTTATATTTGCAAACTCGAAGTAAGACCAGTTGCGATTTCAAGATAGACTTGGTATTTTAGTGAAAGCGAGAGGCGTAGCAACACTGTTAAGCGTTGTAAATGGAAAATCTCAGATGAAATATGGCATCATTGTAAATCCTGTGTCAGGAAAATTGAGTATTGATAGCAAAATGCGTAAATTGAAAAAAGTTTCAAGTATATTAAGCAATGATTGTGTTATTGGCGGACTCGATGCTGAATCAAAGGAGCAATTTTGCGATTGCGCCAGAGATCTTGCAGAAAAAGTTGCTGTTCTGATAATTGCTGGTGGCGATGGAACAACATCAGATGTCATAAATGCAGTTGATTCTGAGGTAGTATTATCCTATCTTCCATTTGGTTCTGGCTGCGCATTAAGATATGCTCTAAATATGCCCTTCACAATAACTAAAATTGCAGAGCAAATCAGAGATGGAAAGGAGCATTCTCTTGATCTAATCTTATGTGATAATGAGAGGAAAGCATTTATGGCAAGTATCGGGCTTGAAGCAGCTATTCTACAAGAACGAGGAGATTTACAGAAGTTTGGGATAAAAGGGGCGCCAGCTTATGCAATAGCAACAATTCATCAAATTCTAATAGATTATAAGAGAGTTGATACCACAATAGCTGTAGATGGAGAAGCCTTTATAGTTCCAGACGCACTTACGACAATAATTACAAAAATTCCATACTACGGATATAAAATGAATATAGTCCCTAAAGCTAGATTTGATGATGGGAATCTGCATCTATTAGCTATTAACGTCAGCCGAACTAAGTCAATATATATCTTAGTAGGATCTTTCTTAGGTCAAAATAGTATTGGAAAATACAGAAAAGGTCAAACTATCAACATTACAACGAAAGAAGAGAGAAATTTACAAACTGAGGGTAATCTCTTGAGAAAAGGAACAGAGTTTAAGTTTGAGGTACTCCCTGGAACTCTGAAGATGAGATATTGATGTGTCAATTCTCTGTTGATACATATTAAGCATACAATAGGGGATGAATATGAAAAATATTTTATTGAAAGCACCAAAATCAATAAATAGCAATTCTTCAGAAATATCTCTTTTGAAAACATCACCATCCGGTTTATTGATATTGGCAACGATGCCCTTTTACTGAGTCAATTGTTGCACCATATCGTAAGATGCTACTCGCGGGAGCGATTTCTGAAAATCAGGGGTGATTTTGGCCCGAATGCTCTCTTCGGGCGTTGCCGATTAAATACTATACCAATTCTGAACCTGTTCTACGCTGTAAACTGCGTTGGGATCTGCCCGGGACTCGTTTACTGCCTGCTTCACCGACTCGCGGTCGTCGGGATGCACTGACTCCAGGAAAGGACGTTTGTGACAAGTTTGGGCTGAATCTCAACAACGTAGTTATTTTAGTATGGAAGTCTTTTGTCAGAGTCTGGAAACTCTTGAGGTTCTATAGTTCCATCCAAGAGATAGCAAAAAAGATAATAAGTCTTTCGATAATACCTTATTCTTATATCTTCTTATATTTCTTATTAGATTTTTTGAAAAATAAGTTTTATCCAGCCTTTTATATAATTCCTCAACACCTTCTAATAATTCATTTTCAGTCATATTCTTAGGTTTTATTACAACATGGTCCCAGTCAAAAATTGCCCAGTCTTCATGAAGTATCCTACCTTCATTCAAGAAATGTCTATAATATTTCGTCCCCGGGTATGGGGTTAGAAAGTAAAAAGTGTATGTATCGAGCCCTAGATATCTTATAAGGTTCTCAGTATCCCCAAAAACATTCTTAGAATCTCCGTCAAAACCAAATATAAAAGTGCCATCTACAAGTATTTCATATCTATGAAGCAGTTCGACAAGTTTCTTATAATTGTTTACATTGTTCTGTCGCATCAACGCATCTCTATTATTACAATTATTTGCTGTTTGAAATCCAATACTTAAAGAAAAGCATCCAGATGCGGACAGTACAGATATCAATTCCTCATTTTCGTATATATCGGTTGGTGCCTGGATCCACCATTTTTTGTTTAAAGGGATAATTTTTTTGAAAAACTCAATTGCATAATCATGGTCACAGAAAAGATTATCATCCACAAAAAGAATGACATTTTCATTTATCGACTTCAATTCATAATAAACTTCTTCTATATCTCGCACGCGAAATGTCTTGTATGGGACATACTGAAGATAGCAAAACATACATTGATTAACACATCCTCTCGATATCTGACAGTAAGCTGCCATCCTCTTCATCTTCTTAAACAAATCTCGTCTGGGGCTGGGAATGCTTCTGCCGGATACTTGGTTAGCTGAGAGATATTTTGGTTTCAATCCATTACTGATGAAATCTTCCAATAACACAGGCCATGTATCTTCTGCATCTCCAACTACTATACTATCTGCATGTTCCAAACATTCATCCGGCATTAAGGCTGTATGGGTACCTCCAAACACAACTGTCTTTTTCTTATCGTGCAAACTGTCCGCAATTTTGTACGCACGTGGCGATGTAAAGGTATTAACTGATATACCAACAATATCCTGAGAAGAAACATCTGTTGGTATATTCTCTATTGCCTCATCAACAATTCTTACATTGTGATTTCCGCTCGAAGCAGCGACAACAGCTAAACTCAATGGATGAATTTTCTGCTCGTTTACTTTTATTTTCCTGCGATAAAATAGCCCCGGCCATCGAGGTTGAATAAGAAGAATGCTAATATTTTTCGCCACTTAACTAACCTCCCTTGTTCTCACAACAGGTAATCTATAATTAAGTTACTTCCACTTGTCAATACCCAGAAATCGTTTCTCTGAGGTTTGATCGGTGCCATTTTATATCGACCAGAATAACAGATGTCGGCGGTACCGACCATGATTGCCATCAAGCACGTAAAAGCTTCCCAAAGCCGGGATCTCCTTGCGAACGCGTTGGGGACTGAGAGTTCTGAGCACGTCGGCAGACAAGTTTATCTTTATCGATCTGGAACGTCTCAAGCTACATCTGGAGCTTCGAAGCAAAGCGAAAAAGTACACAGCATGTGAGCGCATGGTTCGATTATGACAAGTACCTTATGACATTCTCAAACTCGCTTGCAACCCGTTCAGGATCAGCCTTCTCATCAACGTACATCGGTTTGCCGAATGTGATGCGAACGCGTGCGAAGCGTCGAGGGAACCAATGTGGATAGTCGGCGATCAAATAGAGGCCGTCAACCCGGACGGGCACCACGGGAACCCGCATCGCCTGGGCTAAGAGGCCGATTCCCGGCTTGAAGTGATTCATCTCCCCAGTTGCTGTGAGTTTGCCTTCCGGGAAAAAAAGGATGTTCCATCCGCGGTCCATGAGCTGACCTGTATACGCAAAGCTCTTTTTCAGATGCCTTTCCTGAGAAAATGGAAACGCATTCATTAGTAAGCTCGCCACAAACCTACCGAACCGTATAGTTATCTTCTTTCTCCAGGAATACTCTGGCTTAACCTCGTAAATAAGCTCGGCCACCGTGGGGATCGCTAGTTTTCGAAGATGCCGCGGGATAGCGCGCGCTATATATATAGGGTCGTAGTGCGAGAGATGATTTGCCATGAAGATGACCGGCACCTCGATTTCGTTTAGATTTTCTCGGCCTTTAACTGTCGTCCGGGAAAACAGCGAGAGAGGCCGAAAAATGAAAGCCTGAAGAAGGGCCCGAAGAACGCGAACTGGTCGCGTAACTGCCCACCGCGGGAAACTATAATAAAGGATTTCTTTTTGCTGTGCCGTAGCGATCTCTCTCAATTCTGAAACAGTCGTCTGCGGGGTCATGACGCTCTCGTCGATGTCTACGTCGAACTCCTCTTCGAGCATCACGGCCAGCTCAACCCGGGCTAACGAATCTAACCCCAGATCGGTGACAAGATTGGAGTCGGGCTTGATTGTCCGCACGTCCACCTTGGCCAAATCGGCAAGGAGGTCAAGTACACGATCGCCACTACTTACTGAAATCAGGCCAGCACCAGATTCTCCGTGTTGGATCTCATCGATCACAAGACCGCGTTTGATTTTCAGGGTGTTAGTGCGCGGGAAATCCTCGTGGGCCCATACGCTGTATTGCTGAATCTGCTGGTGAGGTTGGAGGCGTTGATTAGCGGACTCGATGGTGAGCTGGGCTCTTTTTCCACCCCATTCTTGGCCCCTGTCCATCAACAACACTGCGTGAACTCGCACGTCGCCATCCTTGTTGACGCCGACTACACAGCTGTCTTTGACTCTGGGCACTTTGTTGAGTAGCGCTTCTATGTCTTCGGGATACACGTTGAGACCTGAAGCCGATTTTATCATGTTCTTCTTACGCCCACGAATGTACAGAAAGCCATCGTCATCAAACTCGCCGATGTCTCCGGTTTTGTACCAGCCGTCCTCGAAACACGCTCGATTTTCTTCGGGATTATCGTAGTAACCGGGCGTTACATTGCTGCCCCGGATCCAAATCTCACTCTCAGGGCCGATCTTGATTTCCTGATGGGGTAGGCACCGTCCCACGGAGCCGTGCTTTCTGTGAGATGGGGCATTCAAGGTGACCACGGGACTCGCCTCGGTAAGTCCATATCCCTGAAAGACATCAAAGCCAAGAATGGTCCACCATGTCTCAAGATCCGGGTCGAGCGATGAACCTCCGGTGATGAACACTTCCAGTTTCCCGCCGAGCTTTTGGTGAATCTTGTGGAAAACCAGTCTGCGTATGGGTTGTGGCAGGTGTGACGCCATGGACATCATTCGGGAAAAAAGCTGCTCCTTCCCTTGGGTTCTTACCTCCCTCAAGATGTTTTCGCGAAGTGCCTGGAGAAAGATGGGTACCACTACCATCATCGTAACTCGTTTGTGTTGGAGGGCCTCAATGATTGTAGAGGATTTGTGAGAGTAAAGGTAGGTGACCGTGCAGCCATGACATAGCGGGTAAAAGAAGCCGGCAACCTGCTCAAACATATGACTCATCGGAAGCACAGAGAGGAAAGTATGGTGTTTTCCAATGGGCATGGCCTGATTGCAATGCATAATATTGCTGACGATGTTCTCATTGGTGATGACGACACCTTTCGGCTCACTCGTAGTTCCAGATGTGTGGACAATCTCGTAGATATCATCGCCAGAAACACCAAAGTCCGTTTGGGTGATGAGAACTTCCAACAGCTCGCGATCGAGATCCTCTACATGAGTATGCGATAGCTTTTGGAAAGGGAACGGTCGCCGCTTCGAGTGGAATAGGTGTTTCGCACCAACCTTTTCGGCTATGAGTGCGACGAAGTCCGCCTTGGAACTAAAGTCAATCGGTACTGCGACCACACCGGACAGCGCGCAGCCCAAAAGGATGGATGCGTATTCTTGGCCATTGTAGCTCCAAATGAGAATCCGGTCACCTTTCTTAAAACCTTTTTGAGAGAGATAGTTAGCCACACGCAGGCACCGCTCGTAGATCTCGCGATAGGAGTAGGAGAAGGTGCGGAAGGCAGACTTAAAGTAGATGGCAGGCCTATCCTCGTACTGCTCGGCCAACGTATTGATATAATGTGCAATGGTCAACTTAGTACTCATAGTGAGCCCTGGAGAAGCATTCGTTGCCTACTTACCAACCGATCGATGACTGTTTAGCTCGGACTATGCAACAAATCTTCGAGTCTTTTGGCCAAGGCCACCTTCTCTCATCGCAATAATTCAGATTTTTGCAGACCCAGCTATTTCACTTAACTGCTTCACACACAAGCACGGGAACATTTGCCTACAACCCTTAGCACCTCGCGCTTTGTGGGGCGGCATTTCGTTATGCCCGCACCATCCGAAATAACCTGTGTCGGAATATCCAGAGGACAACGCACACTCCCGCAACAAGCAGCAGTTCCGTAGCCTCTTCCCAAAAATCTGACCACATCAAATTATGGCTGTAGGTACTGGTAAGTATCATTCGAAGGGTCCCGAAACCCAATGGTCCAATACCGGCTGCGAAGGCAATTTTAGCTGGTGGTAGTGGATTTTCCTTCCTCAAGAATAGAATCAGCAGAGATATCACCAGCATCGCAATTGCAGCGATTGGGCAATAAAGTATCTCGAATTGCTGCTGAACCAATGCGTATGAATAGTTATAGAAAGTTCCAAAAATCACCGTGTTGTAGGAAGTATCATGGTAATCGGCACATAGTGGTAAGAAGGCAAGAATTATAGATGCCGGGATGATCAGGAAGAACGTCCGTTTCAGGCCGCAGGGTATGTTGGCGTATTTGACGCACTCTTTGCAGAGGCTCAGCGCTGCACATTTTCGCTCCGGGTCAGAGAGCATCAAGATCCTTCGGTCCATCCCTTCCAGGACAGCATAGGTGACGAAGCCGAAACACAGGAGCATACCGAAGCTGTGCAGGTATTCGAAAAAATAGGACGTATGGTTGAAGAAAAGATAGTTTATAGCACAGCAGTTTTCGCCCACAAAGAGGAATATTATCCCCCTCCGTAACGCCGCCAGATCGGCGGACCTACTTCGCCAAAGGACAAGCACAAGAGCTAGAGAAAGTAACATATGGATCGGTTTGATCACAAATCCGTTTATGACTGCTAGTAATTGTTCGTACCGTGGTGACTGACGAAAAGGGAATTCAAAAATATCGCCGGATGCTGTTTTCCATCTGTCGAAAACATCGCCCTTTGGCCCGGCAACACTACCAATCCACTCCTGTATGCCACCACGGACATTCATGACCTTTTCAAGAGCTGTACTCACAAGATGCTTGGTTGCGGACCTACCGGCCACGCCGACATTGGATATCAGTAGTAGAGTTTTATCTCTAAATTGTTCCGGTACTTCGCTTTTGGAATGGGTTGCTAAAATCTCCGTCAGAGGCCAGTTATGTGCTCCATCGATATGACTCGAATCAAACTCATCCGAACTTCTGACATCGACAAGGATCGCTGAGCTGTTTGTCATTCGCAGCAATTCCTTGGCCTGGATTGGTGTAACCGAAGGTATTCGGCCCCAGAAGAGCCAGTAAAGTATCAATGGAGCGAGGCCCCCGGCGACAATAATACCCAGCACCATTAGACGCGTTCGATGCCCATATGTTTCAACCGTTTTTCCTGTTTGTTTCATCGGTTAATCCCTTTTTTCCTTTTCTCTGCCCAGGACATTATGCACACATACTGGAATGAGTTTTCCGTCCGGCTGCGGGTATGCCTGACAGCATCGCCGCACACGGGATAAATCGAATGTTTCTACATCTTGGAACGCGTGAATGAATATCGATTTGATGTGCCGCTCAGCCACCGTGAATGCCTTGCGCGGATCAAAGCGGGAACCGCAAATCTCATCCATTATACCGCGGAGCGTTTTCATGACGGCATCACTATCGGGAGCACTGCCAGCAGGACCACTCCACATCTCGTAAATCATATCTTTCAGATCTTCGTGCTCTTCGCTGTCGAGCCCGAAGATTGTTCGGTTGGCCAGTGAATCCATCATTTTGGATGCATCCACTAGCCGATTCAGTGAGACAGTGCCGCCGTCGTCGAGCACAAGGTAGTAGGCCAAACAGAAACAAAGCGGATGGCTGCACGGCAGTGGCACGAAGTCCGAGGCACTTACGCGCGAATCACCAGCCGCATCAAGCAGCTTTATGACATCCGGGATGGTTAGTCGGCCCGCTTTACCGGCAAGGTTTGCGCCCCGCCCGGCAAACGAAATCGGCTGAATCATTATGCTGACCACGTGCTGGTGTGAGAAGAGATACTCAAGTATGCGGGAGAACTGACCATCATTGACTCCACCTGCAGTTGTAACCGTAAGCGACGTGGAGATGCCTGTCTCGGCCAGAAGGTCAAGAATCTCAAGCTTTTCCTTCAGCAGCTTCCGGCCCCTGAGAACTTCGTATGCCCTGTCGTCGAACCCATCGAACTGTAGTGAGATGACTACATTCCGTTCGCACAACCGGCGAAGTAGGTTTGGTTGGCGAAGTAGTGCCAGACCATTTGTCGAAATGCTCACTCGCACAATTTCCGGGTGTGACAGAGCTTCATCCACAATCTCAAGCAGATTTGGATGGACTAATGGTTCGCCACCGGAGAGGTTGAGGACGTCAATCTGATTCTCAGTACGAATCAAGTTGTCTATCAAGTTTCTGAATTCCTCAACGGTCATATCCCACGGCTGGCCGGCATCAACGATGCACACTGGACAGGTCAGATCACACCGGGAGGTAATCTCAACGATGGGCATGCACAGGTGCTGTTCGTGTCTGTCACAAAAGCCACAGCCCTGAGGGCACGCAACGCTGGATTCTCCGGCAAACTCGTTCGGCACCCATGCCGGCTTAATATATCGCTGGGTCTTAAGATAGTTCTCCAGGTCCCTCTGCACTAAGTTACGGCTCTGCCCATGTTCGAGGCAAAACTTCTCGAAGTACACATCCAGACCATCTGTGATCACCTTAGCCGGAATAAGCTCACGACAAGTGTTGCAAATTGATTGTGTGACACCCAGCGTTTTCATTTGTCCAACCCGAATAGAGATGTTAAACTCCTTCAGCAATACGTGATTGTTCCGGCTTAACATAGAACCGCTCATCCTGCATTCTATAAAAGAGGTTATAAGTACACGCGGGAATAAGGCGACCAGGCTCCGATGGCACAAGGTCTGGACAAAGCATCGCCCGTGAGCAATCGAAGGTATCTTCGTCCATGTGCGCATGAATATATATCGTTCTCACCGCCGATTCGGCGACCCGCTGGCGTTCGAAATCGGTTAAGGTTGATCCCGTCGGGTACAGCTTTTCCACGAGTTCACGCAAGACGCCCAGATGCGAATTCTTGCCTTCAGCGTAAAGCTCGTTGATGGCGTCCTTGAAGACATCGTCGGTCTGGCTGGGCCGAATCAGATACGAAGCATGGATAAGCTGCTCAACCCTTTCTCGTGGTGCAAACCGGGTAAATGGCAGGAATTCCCGACCATTCTTGAGCATATAGCAGATCAGATAACAGAGAGGATAAGCCGAAGGTCGAGTTATAAAATCGTCAAATTCGAGTGTGCCTTCGGATTGCTCGCACACTATCTTGGCGGCCTCGTCTACTGGAATGTGTCGTGTGCGGACAAAATTACCACCACCTTGTCCAGTATAGGTCATGGTTTGAACGGTAAGACTAAGAATGTTATCGTTCTGTCGCATCAGATCAAAGATGCCTGGGATTGCATTTTCGTTGATATTACGAATCATAACGTTTAACAATGTCATTTTCACGCCGGCACGGGTAAGATTATCGATTGCCTTGAGTTTCAGTCCAGTAACATCACGTCCATGTATGCGCTGGCTTATGTCACTATCAAATGTGTTGAAAGAAAGAATAACATAAACGCCCAACGCGGCGAGTTGTTCGCATAACTGATAATCCTGGGCCAAACGTATGCCATTGGAATTCATGGTTATGCGGCCAATTTCAGGTCGTCTACAAATGCGGAGAATATCTATGATCTGAGGGTGCAACGTCGGCTCGCCACCAGTAATATTGATCAGGTCAACCTTGTCCGATGATTCGGTGATCCAGTCCACCGTCTTTTGCATTTCGTCGAGGGGCATGTGGTAGATTCGATCATTGCGATTGTAGGTGAAACAGATCGGACAGCCCAGATTGCAAGCGTTAGTGATGGAAATCACTGGAAGCTGACAGCGTGCGGCGTGCCATGTACACGGGCCACAATCGTGTGGACAGCCCAGCCTTGGCGGCTTTGCACCGGGCAAAGGGGCACTATCCGGCATGGCCTTGAGAACATTGGCGAGGTACCAGTTCTTATCAGCAGCGATCAAAGCTGGCTCATTTATGCAGGTTGGGCACAGGCTTTCCTGCCAGACCTGCCCCTCACGAAAAAAAACCCGCGCAGGAACAATCGTACGGCACTTACGACACATACCACGAACGGTTTTGAAGTACGTGTAATCTTTCTCTTTCAGTCGCGCCATTATTTTGACTCCCCCGCCTGTTCACCATCAGGCCTGTAAATTTGTGAGAACAACACGCGAAGGTCGTCGGGATCATAGTAGTCCTTCAGCTCAACAGGCACAGCCAGGCACCCTTTGCCGGCGGCTATCACTTCTCGTCCAACCAGGGCCCGACCGTCGAAAACGATGCCATCACTGCGATAACTGCGAATTTCCGCTTCCATAAGGAGGCTCTGGCCAGGTCGAAGAGGCTCTAAGAAGCGCACTTCATTAGTTCTAACCAGCAGGCCCATCTGTGAAAAGTCCGATGAAAGTATTATCAGCCAGTTGCCCAACTGAAACAGACCTTCCATTATCAGGGTCTCTGGCAGATGTGGTTGATCTGCAAAGGCCGATTTGAGTTCGTATTCCTCAAACGAGAGACTCTTGATTCCGCGAATCCTCCGTTTGGCCTGGAAATCGACGATCCTGTCAACCATGCGGAACTTCATTAGATGCCTCCATCAATTGAGATAGATTGGGCGTTGATATAACTGCTGCGGTCACTGGCCAGGAACGCCACCAGCTCGGCCACTTCCTCGGGCCGACCTGCACGAGATAGTGCACAATAATTCTTGTACTCCTCTTGTTGCTTGGCTGGTATATTTACACTGACTCCATCTGTTAGCATACCTGGTACAACGGTGTTAACGCGGATGTTGTAGCGGCCCAACTCCCGCGCCAGGGCAAGCGTGAAGCCCACGACAGCGCTCTTGGCCGCAGCGTAGTGCACCGGCGCCTCCAGCATTCGCATACCTGCCAGCGAGCCTATGTTAATGATATTGCCGACCTTCCGCCGGATCATGCCTCGGGCAAAGGCCTTGGTCACAAGGAACATACCCTTGACATTCACGTCCATAATGAGATCCCAGTCTTTTTCTTCTATCATCGCAAATGGCATAACCTGTGCGACGCCGGCATTATTTACAAGGATGTCAACAAGGCCAAATTCCTCTTCTATTCTTTGGGCAAGTTCGCTGCAAGCCTTTCCATTAACCACATCTAAATGATAAGACCTGACATCAATGCCTGAAGCAGTGAGTTCTTCATCGAGTTGTTTGGCTATTTCGGAACCGCTTTTGTATGAGTAGGCTACTCGGGCGCCTTCACGGGCCAGGGTTTTAACGATTGACCGGCCAACTGCGCCGCTGCCTCCTGTGCCGAACGCTACTTTGTCCTTAAGCATTTCTTTCCTACCGATCAGTTTCAGCAAGCTTATGTTGTATAAGATGTACGAAGACCGCAACGTTTAACACGCTTGGTAGTTCAATCTTCTTTAATCCTGGTTGCAAGTATTCAGCCGGCACTTCGGGCATCGCTTTCTTTAGTTCTTCCAGTGCTTCATCGGTTAGGTGGCCATCCTTTTCGAAGATACCGCCTGTGATTCGCTCGCTGGCTTGCTTCTCGAATTCGTCCGCTTCAAGGGTCACGCCAAACGTCTCTTCGATAAGAAAGCTCAAATCCAGCAGGTCGATGGACTCGGCTCCCAGATCCTGCATCAGGCCGCTATCCATCTTGATCTGGCCCTCTCGTGCACCGGTGGTCTCCCGGATTAACGGTACGAGTTTTTGGAACACCTCATGTTCTGTCATTATGAACTACCTACCTGTATTCAAGGATATGTTCAAGGTTTTTTCTTCTTGGTGCGGCGGGCGTTTCCGCCGGATACCCCACCGCCACTAAGCAGGTGGGCTCAAAGCCAATCGGAAAATCACACAGTGACTTCCAGACATCGCCGGCAAGCAATGGAGCGGTCATCACGCATGTCCCCAGCCCCATTGCATGAGCTGCCAACAGCAGATTCTGAACAGCCATCGCCGTACTCAATGCCTCACCGGAAGCAAGTTCACTGGTAGCCGAAAGCAACAACGACCTGCCCACTGCCGGACTCTTTTTGTGCATCGCAAGGATTACGACAGGAGATTGGTCGAATGCACCTACAAAATGGATCAGTTCATCAGCTCGGCTGGCCACAAGCCTGTGGGCCTCCCTGATCGCCTTCTTGACGGATTTACGTGCCTTATCGGCCAGCATGCGTATTTGCTGCTGGTCTTCAAAAACCATGAATTTCCATCCCTGACGGTTATGGTTGGAAGGTGCCCAGCTCGCCGCTTCGATCAAACGCTCGATATGCGAGCGAGCGGGTTTGTTGTCTGTGAACTTGCGAATCGACCGACGCGATTTAAGCAGCTCAAAGAAACTCTGGCAGTCCATCAGGCATATCTCCTCAAGATCAGGGTCGCGTTCTGTCCACCGAAACCAAAAGAGTTGGACAAAACAATCTCACCGACAAATTCTCTGGCACCATCGGCTACGTAGTCCAGATCGCATTCGTCATCGGGCTTTTCAAGATTAAATGTTGGAGGTACCACTTCGTGCCGGATCGTCAAGGCTGCAACGACTGCCTCCAGTGCACCGCTGGCCGCGATCATGTGGCCGGTCATCGATTTGACTGCATGAACCGGTATATCATACGCGTGTCGGCCGAGGGACTCCTTTATAGCCGCCGTTTCAACGACATCGTTCTTTAGAGTCCCCGTGCCGTGGGCGTTCACGCAGTCGATATCATCTGCCTTCAGCTCTGCAGCCCACAGTGCGCTGTTCATGCTCTGGATCGCGCCCCTGCCCGTGTTGTCTGGGTCAGAGACTCTATAGGCATCCATCGAACTGCCGTATCCAATTAGCTCAGCATAGATGCATGCATTACGGGCTAGCGCATTATCCAGTGTTTCGAGGACAACAAATGCCGCTCCCTCACCCAGCACTGTGCCTTTGCGTGACGCATCGAAAGGTCGGCACGCCTGCTGGGGGTTTTCGTTTTCGTCAGATAACACTCGCAGCAGACTAAAGCCCCCTAAGCCGAGCGGGTTGAGCATGCTATCAGTCGCTCCGGCCAAAGCTACTTCGGCTAATCCCTCAGACAGCATTTGCCATGCCTCGCCAACTACCTGGGCTCCTGCGGCGCAAGCTGAACAGTTTGTATACCTGCCTGCCAGCAACCCATACCTCTGGCCCAGTATATTGCTTGCGCAGTCGAGGGGGGTCTGTAACATTCGGTCCGTCTGGTCATCAATGAGGGAACTGACGATTGAATGGCTGAAATCCGCTGAATCAGCATAGGGTGTCAAATCCTCCAGCCGGATCACTTCCAGCCCGACACCTATGTGCAGTAAAGCTCGATGTAGATCACTACCGGATAGCTTTGCGTCGGTCACCGCCTCCTGGGCCGCGGCCAGTGCGAGGAAAACCTTTCGGTCCCGACAGCCGTTCGAATTGGGGAATTGCTCGGTGATCGATTCGAGTTCAAAGTCTTTGACTTCTCCCGCTATCCGGATCGGAAACGTTGAGGCATCAAATAGCGTGATTGGCCCAATGCCCGAACGCCCGGAAGTTAGATTCGACCAGAACTTCTCCACGCCGCTTCCAACCGGACTTACCACACCAACGCCCGTAATTACTACTTTGCGCATATCCCCTCCAACTCAAATGATGCCTGTTCACTTCCATATCCGAAACAGTCAGCCAGAACAGACCGACCACTCTCTCCTCTGCTGGCGAGTTCAGCAGCCAGGCCCACTTGGACCGCCGCTGCCGCTGCAAAGAGATTTCCCAGATGTAGTTTGGGCCTAAGCAGCTCACAAGGTTCAAGCCCCACTTCTTCAAACGCCTGCTGTTCACCTTCCGAAATAGCTATGTCGCCGTCGCCAGCAGCGACAACCGCCGCGATGCCGTTTGTTTTCAGTTCCGAAATCGCAGACGAGAAAGTGTCCTTCAAACTTGAATCCCCAGCGGATGAACGTATCGCGTAATCTGTAATCTTCGCGTAAGCCCTCTTTCCCCTCTTGGTTGCGTGTTCTTCGTCTTCAAGCACCAGAAATGCTGCTCCTTCCCCAGGTACGCAGCCCTTTCCATGCAGCTTCCACGATTCGAAAACGCCCAACTGCTGTAGATTGATAAAAGAAAGCTCACTGGTTTTGACGTCACAACTTCCGACCAGCGCACATGGCACATCTCCGCGTCTTATTGCTCGGATACCTGCGGCTATTGCCTGGGCCCCCTGGCCTTGCCAGGGCGCGTAAACTGCGTTTTGTCCTCTAATATTTTCAAAGATTGAAACAAAGCAAATGGGCATATTGGCGAGGATTCTAAATGATAAAACAGGACGGACCCGCTTCAAACCAACCTGGCCAAAGCGCTTCAGGTCAAGCGAGCCGTCACTGCCTGCTGCGTATTCAATTATTCTGGTTATTTCTTCGACCGACAAACTCGAAACTCCCGTCGAGCCATAAAGAGCGATTTCCTCACCGGCGTAGGTTTCGTCAGCCTTGACACAAGCATCCTCCATAGCAACATGTGCCGCAACGACAGCCATCTGCGCGTCACGGCTCATGAGACGAAGATTCTTATTTTCACAGAAGTACTCTTCGGCGTCAAAGCTCACTACTGGCGCGCATAACTGGCACGCAAACGAGGCTACATCAAACGATGGGATAGAAGTTGCCACCTCACCCCGGCCAATTCGGCCAAGGACTTCTCGTGGACTTCGGCCCAGCGGGGTTACCAGCCCAACACCAGTGACGACCACATTTTTTGCCATACCCTGTTCTCCATCTTACTCTGATGCCATCCACACCTTCATCAAGGCCGCCCGTTTAGCCTCCAGCAACGGATCATCAATGTACTTAAAAGCAAAGACCATCCCCGTAGTGACAACAACCCGGCCATTACACAGCGCCTGTGCGGACACCTTCCCACCGTTTGTATTGACAGAACTGACCTGGGTCTGGTACTTCAGTGAGTCGCCGGGACGAATCGGCTCACGGAACTTTGTCCTCTCGAGGACGGTTAAAATAGCCTTGGCATCCCGGTCGTATTTTTCCTTAAGAGTCGCTTCCAGCAGCAGCCCTGATAGTTGGGCCATTCCCTCGATTATGAGTACACCCGGCATGACCGGGCGGCGCGGGAAATGGTCATCGAAGAAATCCTCACTCAGGGCAACATTCTTGATCGCCTCTGCAGTGGTCCCAACTTGCCACTTGGTAATCCTGTCAATAAGAAAGAATCGCATTTATTTTCCTGTCTTTGGGGTTTGGACTGATCATTAGTCAGGCCAACTTCCTAAAGTTAATCTTTTGAGGCAGCTTCTTCCAAAAGTCTCTGCACCATATCGTCCAACTCTCCGAGGTCAGTCGTGGCCGCATAGCCCTTGGCCCAGAGAGACCCACCAGGAAACTCCTTCGGGTGACGCAACCGAAGGACATTACCAGCGCGGCGAACTCTTAAGGCCACCAGTTCGGGCGAGTGATTTGGCCAAACCTTGACAACCAGAACAATATGATCTGGCTCGATCTGTTTGCGGAGAAATGTCCATCCGTGCTCAATGGCCCTTCGCTCGAGAACCTCGTCTATCCATTGCCGCCGCTCCCCGGTGAAGTGCTCACGTCGCTTATGGGTTGCTATGGCCACACCGTAGACAAGCTTGTGTAGCACGCCTTTGTCCGTACAGGCGATCCCATGCAAGTGACGCTTGATTTGGCTAAATACCGACGGTGAATAGACAACTCGGATTGACCGGGCTTTATCGGCTTCTTTGGTGATATAGCCCTTTTTCTCCAATGCTATCAGGTGCCCACGTACCGCACTGATGTTAGCAAGGCCTATGCCTTTACCAATCTCCCGTAACGTCGGTGGGAACCCGCGGCCAAGGGAATAGCGACCAATAAACTCTAACACAGTCTTCTGCTTGGCTGTTAAAAGCTTCATAGCGATAGTAATCCAATTTATGCTATAATTAATTATAGTATAATTTCGCTCACGTTAAGTTTCAACAGGAAAAATTAAAAAAATTAAAAAATTTTTGTAGGCCAATATGGACGTTAACTTAATATTTTCATAGTCTGCTACTTTTGTAACCACCCAAGCGCCTCGCAGATTCCAGCAATAGATGTAGATAGTGATGCTGTAATAAGGCGAATCAACTTTCTCGTCAGCCTTGAGATATCGCGAGATAAGACGGACTGTAGGTAAAAGGCAACACTGACAAGAACTCAGGCTATCTCCCGAAGAGACCACGACCCAAAACAGCGGGTGCGGCGAACAGATATGGAAAAAAAGCACCCAGCTTCGATACACTTGACTCCGAAGTCAGTAGGTTTAACTGGATAGTGGGCAAACGACGCGTCTTGAACGAATTGCCAGGTGGCTTGGCCTTGCTTTCGGCAGGTGCGAGAGCATCGTTAACACGAGCAATTGTGTTGCACAGATCGCTTCGAGCCACGTTCACGACGAGGCTCATCCGATCGCTTGGGTCTGGGTGGGCGGCTTGACGACGACAGACGACAGCACTTTCGAACAATTAGGTGAATTTTTGCAAAACTCCGCAAACTGACAGAAAGCTTGGCGTTTTGCTTTTCCAATGCGGCGATTCGTTCATCACGTCTTTGCAGTTGAGCCTCAAGTTCCGCAATACGCCTTTTATAAAATTGTGCGCGGGTAGCTTTCACTGGCCATTCCTTACCTGTTTACTGCAGGTATTCTCGGGCGAAAGAAGCCCACCGTTTGAGAAAACGTTTATTTTGCAACTTGGACGGCAGCTTGGAATGTGCTATAAAATGAATTGAAAGGTGGGTGTTTTGATGTTAGGTGCGTTGCCCAATATGTTCAAAATGCCCGCGAACGGTTACCATGGGAGAATTTGAAATGAAGCGTCTATGCGATTTCTATATTCGACGTGCCGGATCGATCGGCGTGATCTATTGCGCAGCCCCTAATCTCGTCTGGTTTATTGCTGCATTGTTATCTGTCCCATTCCGGGAGGTGTACTTGCTCCGACTGGGTTTATCCCTTGTGGTTGGATGTGCGATAACCGCATATCTGAACCGATACGGTGTTGAAATCTGGCTCTGCAAACATCGCAGTGCCGACGGTCCTGCAACAATACTTGACGGTGTTCTGGTCGGTGCGGCAATCGGCTTTGGTTCAGCCCTCCTTCCGACGCTCTCGGTGTTGATCAGTAGCAACCACCCCGAATTGGCAAAGACAGTTATCATCGTCACATACCTTTCGGCCACTCTCGTTGGTGCAGTCTTCGGTGCGGTACTTGCAACAATAGCCCGGAAGTACGTAGATCGTATTCCAACCGGCGGAGGAGAAGTTCCTCGCGATTCCTAGCCGATAGGTTGTCCGTTGAGAATGTAGCTGCCTTGTCGTTCCCGAAAATTACATCCGGGCGGCCATGAAGAAATTTTCCTTCGATCTCTGATGAGTGGATAGAAAATTCAACAGTTCGGTCCCAGTCCATCCGTTGATACAGAAATGTTAGGCTTGTGTTTCGTGGCAAAAGTGGCGTCAATTTTGTGTCAGCCGCCAGTGATTTTTCTCCATGTCGTAGGACATGTATTACTAGCCTTCCTATGCGGGGCTCGACTTAGGAGCAAGCCTATGATTGAATCCAAAATATATACAACTACAGAGATACATGCCACATTGCCCGGTGGCAACGGCGGTTTTAAGTCATGTCCGAATTTGTTAACGGAAGATGAGTTAATAAGATTCAATGAAAGACCTTAATGATAAGTAGCCTCCCTTAAGCCGCGGAAGACTTATAGGTGAAATTTTTGCTGGTCGAGTAGCAGGATATGTTGTTGGGATTGCCGGACTTTTCATAGGTGCTGTTTTAGGGGGTTGTGGACCTGGTGA
>Ga0114920_10000451_pt1 | contig 17817 bp, 12 predicted proteins | sample ChitaG_FD_88683 | JGI IMG/M metagenome (GOLD analysis project Ga0114920, IMG submission 88683) | Deep subsurface microbial communities from South Pacific Ocean to uncover new lineages of life (NeLLi) - Chile_00310 metaG | ecosystem: Environmental > Aquatic > Marine > Oceanic > Sediment ... | reverse complement strand
CAGCGGAGGCAAAGGCGATCCGGCTATAGCACAGGAAAAAGCAGTGGAACTGATGCTGGAAAAACTGGAAGTCATTTCACAAATGTTCCACGGGTTTGCCTATGAAGAATATTTCGAGGCCGATATTGGGAAAAAGCTCTCTCTGATACTTGGTGCAGAGGAACATATTCTGGGCTTGGAAAACGGAAAAAAGCGATACATTAACGAAGTAACTGTCTTATCCCAGGCGTTTTCCATTTCCATCCCTCACGAACAGGCAATGGATGCTAAAGATGAGATATCATTTTTTCAGGCAGTAAAATCCCGATTAGCCAAATTCGATGTCACTGGCTTAGGAAAAACAGATGAAGAAGTTGAAACAGTCATAAGGCAGGTGATTGACAAAGCATTGGTGACCGAGAAGGTCATTGACGTTTTCGATGCTGCGGGAATCAAAAAACCAGATATTTCTATATTTTCAGAAGAGTTTCTTTTGGAAGTTAAGAATATGGAGCATAAAAACATTGCTCTGGAAGTTTTGAAAAAACTGCTGAATGATGAAATAAAAACCAGAACCAAAAAAAACCTCATACAAAGCAAATCCCTCATGGAAATGCTGGAAAATTCCATCAAGAAATATCACAACAAGATTTTAACAGCAGCGGAGGTCATTGAAGAATTAATTCAATTGAGCAAAGAAATTAAGAAGATGGACAAAGAGCCTCAGGAAATGGGGCTGTCCGATTTTGAATACGCTTTCTATACGGCTATTGCCAATAATGATAGTGCACGAGAGGTTATGGAAAAAGACAAACTGAGGGAATTGGCAGTTGTCCTGTTTGAAAAAGTGAAGGCAAATGCTTCCATCGACTGGACAATCAAGGAAAGTGTTAAGGCTAAATTAAAGGTCATTGTAAAAAGAACATTACGAAAGTATGGCTATCCACCAGATATGCAAAAATTGGCAACTGAAACAGTTTTGAAACAAGCTGAATTGATAGCGGAAGAAATTACGCGTGAAGAATAACCACTTTTGCATAACTTGTTCGGTCGAAAAAATCATTAGGGAAATCGGAAAAAGGACCAATATCAAGGCACTGCAGCGAATGAGCACGATCTCATCTGCGTCACAAGTGCTGCCGCCGCTAGGATGAAGCAGCTCTGACGTATGGTGTGGGCAGGGCGGAATATATGATATGTTTCGTTGACATTAAGAAATTTTACCTTCTGCCAGAGTAAGATAGATTTTTCTTTGGAATTTCCCAAGTTTTAGGGCTTATTCTTTCTATCTCTGCCTGAGAGAAATGTCCCCATTCTTCCTCGAAACCCTGGACATATCCGAACCAGATTGTGTCTGGAACAGGCTTCCCATCTCCAAAATCACTCATCTGTTCGCACGCCTTCTCGGTCGCGAACCAGTACCAACCATTAAACGACTCCCAGCCCCGCAGGACCTTTTGTCCGTTGATATAAAGATTATTATTTCTTGTCTCGAATTTAGCCAAAATTATCTTTATGTCCAATTAATGTTGTTTAGTTACTTAATAAAAAGACGTTGATTGAAATAAGAGTGTCTCACTGATAATATGAATAATTAAAATATGTACTTTCTTTTTTTGTAATCAATATATAAAATCATATAGTCGGAAAATTATTTAAGGGGGAAAAATGGCTATCCCAGATTTTCAATCCATCATGCTTCCACTTTTAAAATTCGCGGGAGATAAAAATGAACATTCACTTCGTGAAGCTATTGATTATCATGCAGATGATTTCGGCCTTTCCGAATCAGAAAAAAGAGATCGACTACCAAGCGGTCTACAAGCAACTTTCGATAATCGTGTCAGTTGGGCCAAAACTTACTTGCAAAAGGCAGGACTGCTCGAGTCGAAAAAGCGAGGATATTTTCAGATCACTGAGCTTGGCTTAAATGTATTAAAAGAAAGTCCTCCGAAGATCAATATCATTTTTTTAATGAAATACCCAGATTTTATTAAATTCAAAAAACGCAGGAAAGAACCAAAAGAACAAAAAGTCGAAGGAGCATTGGCAACTCCAGAAGAACTAATCGAATCTGCTTACCAACAACTTAGAGACGACTTAGTAGTTGAGATTCTTGAACACATAAAAAATATGTCTCCAACTTTTTTTGAAAGGTTGGTAGTGGATCTTCTCGTCAAAATGGGATATGGAGGGACACGGAAAGACGCAGGAGAGTCTATTGGGAGATCGGGTGATGGTGGAATTGACGGTGTTATAAAAGAAGATCGATTAGGTTTGGATATTGTCTACATTCAGGCTAAACGGTGGGAGGGGAGTATTGGCCGACCAGAAATACAAAAATTTGCTGGGGCTCTACTTAGGAGAATGGGAAAAAAGGGAATTTTCATCACCACCTCTTCATTTTCGAAGGAAGCTGAACAATATGTCGATAATTTAGAAAACAAGATTGTGCTGATTGATGGAGAAAAACTTGCACAATATATGATTGACTTTAATGTTGGTGTTTCTCCGATGTCGTTATATGAAATAAAAAAGATCGATACTGATTTTTTTACAGAGGGATAAAAACTTATAGATGCCTTCAACATTTTCTTGGGTAGATTTTTCTGAAGATGACCGTCAGCGGATGATGGAGATCCTCCATCTTTTCCGCGACCGGGAAACACGAGAGGAATTGGGAGTGGGTACAGTCCGGGATGCCTTCTCTGAGATTTTATTTCCCGGAACAAGTACTCTCCACACAAGAGCGAAATACATGCTCTTCATCCCTTGGATTTTCTTGAAGCTTGAAGGGAATAGAACTCCTTCAGAAAAAATGGAAGAACGTTCCCGATCGTATGAAATCCGTTTGATAAGGACTCTCTTAGAAGCAAGAGAAACTGATGGGGTGATTGGCAAAGTTGCCAAAGACTCTTTGAAAATCCTGCCCAGTACGATGTATTGGTCAGGTTTGGGACGTTGGGGCATTCGCCGTTTTGAAGGAACTAAATATCAGTACTTTAATGCGATTAAAAGTTTTTATAGTTCAAAAAAGAGGTTGATTAGATCTGATGATGATGAATATGTCACTCAAGGGGGTTACAACTGGGATCCTCATATTGTCCCTATACCGAAATCATTTCCTGATAAAGCTTCATTAGATTTAGATAAGACAGAAGCTGATTATCTTCTTCATCGGATTTCAACGAGCTGCTCAGAAAGCTTGCTTTCATTTCTCGTGAATAAAACAAAACCTGTGGATGTTGATTTTATTTGGTTTCATCCTGAGTTTGGAAGTTTTAGGGAAAAACATAAAAAAATCATTAAACATGCACGTAATTTTTCAGATACATTTTATGGAGCGTCTCTTCTCTATAACTTGATGTTGGCGCAGGAAGCAAAGATGGAAGAGAAAATCTTGGAATACACTGGTAAGCTTAATGATTGGGTTTTGCTTATTAAAAATCGTTTTGGTGAAATCCGAGCTTGGGATTTGAAAGAGTTCTGGAACATCGTCTACTATGAAAACAGCGGAATCAATAGACTGACATACCGTTTTGTAGAAAACTGGATCGATATAGTTAGGTCATTTTCGGATTTATCCAAATTGGCTAATGACGAGGGGGCAAGGCTTCTTATCAAAAAAAGAGAGGTTCGGCTTAAGGGGAAACGTTCTCGATTAAAAAATCCTCGTATGCTGGCTCAGTGGTTAGGTGCATCGGGAGCTTTTGCTTTTAGTTTCCGCTGGCAGATCGCTAGGCAGATAATAAAAGATATATTCAAAGGAATGAGAAAGAGATAGGGCTTAAAATGCTGGATCCGAACGAAAGAAAATTGTATATCGATGCATTACGCCCGCCATATGGCTTTTCTTTAGATAGAGCCATCGGGACGACATATTCGCTTAACCTTCTGACATTGCTTGCAGTTCCTTTGTCGTTTGCAAAGTTTGAGCTCAAGGAAAAAGATGAAATATTAAAGGATCCGATTTCAATTTTGGAGGCTGTCCGAAGGTCAGCAGGAAAATTCCACGTGTTTTGTCAAACCGGCGGGATTCATGTTCCTAAGATTATGAATCCCCTTTTCAATTATCTTGAAAAAACTATAATCGAGGTCAATGCTCCTCATCCAGAAGGTACATTTCATCCCAAAGTCTGGGTCTTGCGTTTTGTAGATAAAAGTGGGAAATCTGTTCTTTACCGTTTCTTGTGTTTGTCGCGGAACATTACCTTTGATAGGTCTTGGGATACAATTCTGACTATTGAAGGGGAGGTAAAAAAAAGGTTCTTTTCAAAAAATAAGCCTCTGTCTGAATTCATAAATGCTCTGCCGGGTCTATCTAAGAATCGTTTACCTCGGTCATTTTATAGGAAAATAGAAGAAATAGCTGAGGAGATCAGGCATGTGGATTTTGAACCTCCATCACAATTTGAGGATTTTAAATTCTGGCCTTTGGGATTAAGTGGGAACCGAAAATTTCCAATTATCGATGATTATTGGAGCCTGCTTGTTGTTTCACCTTTTTTGACAGATGGACTTCTGCAAAGAGTTGCTTTGACAAAATCAAAGAATATCCTTGTGTCGCGGGTCGAAGAGCTAGATATCCTTATGCCGGAAACAAGAGAAAAACATAACGAAATCTACTATATGGATGAAGCCGCAGGGGATGAAGAAGAGAGCAGTATAGAAACCTCTAGTGATTCATCTCAAAAATCGGATCTGGATAAAGAGAGTGATCTTTCTGGACTGCATGCTAAACTTTTTATTGCTGAAACCGGATGGGATGCACATGTATGGACTGGCTCTGCTAATGCGACATCCAATGCGTTCAAGATGAATGTCGAATTTCTTGTGGAGCTTGTTGGTAAGAGAAGCAGGGTAGGGATCAAGAAATTTATGGGTGAGAAAGAAGGGAACAATGATAAGAAGAAGGGAAATACGACTTTCCGCGACCTTCTCTTTGAATATAAACCACCAGAACCACCTGTGAAAGAAGATGAAAAGAAGAAAAAGCTAGAGAGAAAACTTGAGGCCATCACAAAACAGATAGCCAATACAAATTTTCGAGTTCTGGTTATATCAGACATAAAGAAGAAGACCTATACGCTTCAGCTGGACGCACAGGGAATAAAAGGAATGAAAAGTGTTGAAGATGTTAAATGCCGCGTATGGCCCATTAGCTTATCCTCTTATAGGTCTTCTTTATTTGATCTTTCAAATCCTAAGCTTCCTGTCCTATTTTCAGATCTTCCTTTCGATAAGCTTACGAGCCTGTTTGCTTTTGAGTTAAAAGTGAAGGATTTGGCTAAGAGTTTTGTATTGAATCTTCCCATTAAAGGATTGCCTCCGGACAGGGAAGAAAAAATGCTTCAGGCTATGATTTCATCACAGGATAAATTTCTACATTACCTTTTGCTTCTGCTTTTCGAAGGAGAGTCCGCATTTCTTGCTGCTCTGATGGAGACAAAACTAAAGGGGCTGCAATCGAAGGGAAGACAATGGCTTTTTGGAGAGGATATGCCCTTATTTGAAGAATTAGTCAGGGCCTACAGCCGTTATCCGGAAAAGATAGAGAGGATTGCAGAACTCGTTGATGATCTGAGTAAAACTGAGAAAGGGAAAAAAGTACTGCCAGAAGAATTTCAGAGACTTTGGGCGGCATTTCAGAAGGGGAAGAGAAAATGACTATTCAAGGAAAACGCCCTGATGTGGAAAAAGTTTTAAAGCCGCTGAAGGATTTCCAGAGAAAATCTGTAGAAAGGGCGTTTCAGAGACTGTATCTCGATCGACACCATACAAATCGATTCTTAATTGCAGATGAAGTGGGACTTGGAAAAACTCTTGTTGCACGTGGGATTATTGCTAAAGGAGTAGATTATATTTGGGATAAAGTTAAGCGTATTGATGTCATTTATATTTGTTCGAATCGAGAAATTGCCAGTCAGAACATCAATCGATTAAACATTACAGATGATGAACAGTTTGCTTTGACATCTCGTTTGACACTTCTGCCGTTGAAGATTTCGGGATTGAAAAAGCGGAAAACAAACTTCATTTCCTTTACTCCAAGTACGTCTTTTGACCTGCGCTCAAGAGCTGGGCTTATGCTTGAACGTGCAATGCTTTATTATATCTTAAGGGATAATTGGGGGATAAAAGGTGCCGGTTTAATGAATATCTTCCAGGATAGAGCTAATAAGGAGAATTGGCGCTATCTTTTAAAGATATTTCCTAGGGATTATAAAATAGACTCTGAGTTGTCGGAAAGGTTTATCACTTTTTTGGAAAAACAGATTGAGGAAGAAAAATTAAGAGGTGAGAGTGATATCAAGTCTCGATTGGATGATTTTTGTCAAAAGTTCAGTTATTTCAGAAAGAATGTTCCACCCCCAGAAAAATATGATGTTGCCGGATTTATTGGAGAGCTGAGAATGATATTGGCTCAGGCTTGTTTGGATGCGCTGGAGCCGGACATAGTTATTCTTGATGAGTTCCAAAGGTTTAAGTATCTCCTTGATGCAGAGAATGAAACCAGTCAATTGGCGCAGCATTTCTTTAATTATGTCAATAAGGATGAGGATACAAGGATTATTCTTTTATCGGCGACACCATACAAAATGTACACCATGCATCAAGAAGAATCGGTCGATAACCATTATGAAGATTTTATCCGGACAATCAGGTTTTTGTTCAATTCTGAGAAAAAGACCAAGCAATTTGAAAATAAGTTGGATATGTTTCGTAGAGAACTATTTACTGTAGGTGAGAGAAGATTTGAAGATTTAAGGAGGATTAAAGAGGAATTAGAGAAGGATCTTAAAAAGGTTATGATTAGAACAGAGCGGCTTGGTTATACGGCAGATCGCCAGGGAATGATTGAGGAAAAAAAGCAGGCCTTTTGTGATGTCAGCATTGAGGATCTTGATACTTTTGCAGTTATTGACAAACTGGCACATGAATTGGGGACATATGATATGGTTGAATTATGGAAATCAGCTCCCTATCTTCTAAATTTTATGGATGAGTATGAGTTGAAGAAGATATTTAAAAAGAAATATGAAAAGGGCGAACTCAACAGTAATATCGTTAATTTGTTGCGAAAGAATTCAGATAAATTATTAAAGTGGGAAACATTAAAGAATTATAAGGAAATCATTCCGCCTAACGCAAAGCTAAGAACATTAATTAAAAATGGATTGGATAAAGGCAGTTCAAAGCTTCTTTGGGTTCCGCCGTCTTTGCCTTATTACAAGTCAAGGGGTGTCTTTAAGGGAGTTGAACTTAAGGATTATACAAAAAGCCTTATTTTTTCATCATGGCAGGTAGTGCCCAAGGCAATATCCACGATATGCAGTTATGAAGCAGAGCGGCGAATGGTAACCAAAGATGGAAAACTGATGCCTGATTTTGATTATGAGGAGATGCGGCGAGTAAGGAAGCCGCTGCTAATATTTACGAGGAAAGAAGAGCGGCTTCAAGGTATGGCCAATTTATCTCTCCATTATCCATGTCTGACCTTGGCCAGCAAAATCGATCCTTTACAGATAGCTCTTGAGATTATGCCTGAAAATGGGCTGCCTACACTTGGCGCTATGAAGGTCGCAGTCCGGAAGAAAATTGAAGTTATTCTCAAGGATGTATTAGAGGACTATAGGGAGAAAAAAGGGAGGACTGATAAACGTTGGTATTGGGCTGCATTGGCAATGCTTGATCGGACATATCACTTTGAAGAGATGAAGAAATGGTTTGAGAGTAAAGAAAAGGATATGCGATGGGAAGACAGCGTCGTTCAGAGAAAAGAAGAAGATGGGGAATCATTTTTCATGCAGCATGTGAAACGTTTCAAGGATTGTTTTAATAATCCTGAAGATTTGGGGAGGCCTCCAAGAAGGCTGATTGATGTTTTAACTAAATTTGCACTGGCTTCTCCTGCGGTTGTGGGATTGCGCAGTCTTCTCAGGATGAGAGAGGGCGATGGGGAAGAAGATTTATCGCCTGTTCTACAAGGAGCGGCACAGATTGGGGCCGGATTCAGAGTCCTTTTTAATCGGCCGGATGCGATTTCGTTGATTCGAAATATTAATGATAGGGAACCATACTGGGAGAGAGTTCTGGATTATGGATGTAATGGGAATCTGAATGCAGTTGTGGATGAGTATGTTCATGTTCTTAGGGAATCATTGGGATTGATTGACAAGACATTCAGTCAAATGGCGCGAGAGATTGCAAAAGCCATTTATGCAGGGATATCACTTCGGACCATAAGTCTGGAATATGATGAAGTATTGGTTCCTCCGAGATCAAGGAAAGTGTTCATTAATCCCCATCGAGTTCGCTGTTGTTATGCCTTGAGACTTGGAGAGGGGAAAGTAGAGGGAGATGAGGAAGTAACGCGATCTGATCAGGTTAGGGCGGCCTTTAACTCTCCATTTAGGCCATTTATTTTGGCTACAACATCGATTGGGCAGGAAGGCTTGGATTTTCACCAGTATTGTCATTCTATTTATCATTGGAATCTTCCCTCAAATCCTGTTGATCTGGAGCAGCGGGAGGGGAGGATCCACAGATATAAAGGGCTTGTCATTCGAAGGAACATTGTTAGGCAGTTTGGTTTAGCTGCACTTAAAAGGAATAAGAATTACAGGGATCCTTGGAATTATTTGTTCGAAAAGGGAATCAATATTCGGCCTAAGGGTAAGGACGATATAATTCCTTTTTGGGTTTTCGAACCTGAAGATAAAAAAGGGATGAAAATTGACAGACATGTGCCCTGCATGCCGTTGAGCCGGGATGTGGAGAGATTACAGGATCTAAAAAAGACTCTTGCAGTGTATCGAATGGTCTTCGGTCAACCTCGACAGGATGATTTAGTTGAGTTTTTAAAAAGGTATATGGATGAAGAGGAGATAAGCCAGGCCATTCAAAATTTACGCATTGATTTATCGCCTTGATAAATAATATATAAGATAAAAGAGGGTGAATTTGAGTAAGATTTCAGAAAAAAACAAGTCTTTTTATCAAATTCTGATTAATAACACCATAAAAACAATTATCAACCAATTCTATAGGAAACCAGGTATTTTTTTAAATGAACATGATTTCCATCACTACTGCTATCATTCATTCTATAGGCAAAAGGAATTTTCGAAACTCTATACAACTCTTGATGGTAAAAAAACAAATATTTTGCATCCTGAGTATCCGACTTTGAAGAGATTCATAAGGAAAGAGCCAAGAGTTGATGATAATGGAGTAAGAGCCAGATATGATATGGCGATATTGAATCCTGACTTCGTAGAGAATAATGAATTTAATAAAGTCCGCTGTAGAGATATTTCTCTATTTGATATTCCGAAAGAGTATACGGCCAATAATTTGATCGCCGTACTCGAATTTAAGTTTATTATTAAACACAGCACTATATTCAATCATGAAATTTTGTATGACCATCTGAAACTAAAAAATGCAGATGAGGTGGAATTGAAATACATGTTGGTTTTTACGAATACAATTGACAGGGAAATTGATTATTTTAAGAACCTGAGGTTGCACAAGGATAAAGAAATAAAGAAGATTTATGTTGCTGTTTTTAAGAAAAATGGGGAAAAGAAAAGGATAGAGAAACTCTATCCAATGGATTGGTTGGATGAAAAAATCTGAGCTAATGAATTGATCCTCTTTGAGTAAAACAATGGAGAAGTTTTCTAATGGATTAAAGGCATTTATAAATAATTCAAAATAGACCAAAGATGGGGGACCTCCCCCCCATCAACATACCACCTGTAGATAGAGTGTAAATGTCAATGGAGCGCTCCCTGTTGTTTGTACTTTTTGCCTTAGGAATACAAAAACTCCTAGGCACTAATGCCACATAATTTGTATGCCTTTTTGTTCTTGACTATAATTAGGGACAAGGATAAACTATTATGGCTATGTGGGGGGACAATTTCGAATTTACCACTATTAAAAGAGAACATCAAGATGTACTACGCAAAGCACTCGTTCGCCTAAAAATTCTCGAGGAAGGATCTTCTCTTCCAAAAGCATTTCAAAAACTTACTGGAATGGCGGGAATATCCTGTGTCTATTTCGTTGCCATTCCAAAGGGGGATTCAATCATAAACCTGGTGGCTAAGTTCGACGAACCCAAACGTGCAGAACGCGAATGGGATATCCTGCAAGAACTCCAAAATGAATTTAATACGCCTCGAATGGCTGTGTTCCCTATACGTGATAACCAACTTGATGATAAAGTAATTATCTATCTTGATGCTACATGGGATTGCCCAAGTGGCAAAATCTTCTGTTTAGGCGAGTTGTTGGAGAAACAGCTTATCTCAAATCCTACAAATTGCCTAAATGCCTTGGAATTGACGTGGAAGACACTAGACGAGTTCTATCGAGACGAACCCGGATCAACAGGATCAGCCAGGAATGGCCTGATGCTTAAGTGGGAAAGCATTTTTCCGGATATTGGCCATCAACAAAAAACCCTCCGTGAAATCGCCAAAAAACATTGGGCTGAAATCGAATGGAATAATCCTTACATAGAACTTCCTGAAAGTCTTTCCGAAAATCATCAGGTTCTTCCTAATCCCCTGCATAATATACAAGAAAAACTTTCTCAAGACATGGGTATTGTTATGCTATCTCGAATCCATGGCGACCTCAATATGTCAAATGTTCTCGTTGGTCTGGAAACTGACTACAGTGCCTTTTGCGTCTTCATCATTGATCTTGCAAATTCACAAAAGGAAACTCCAACAGCGATGGACTTCTCTCGACTTGAGAGCGAATTCTGGCATGAGGTTTATGCAAAAAAAGTAAAAAACGAAAACAAACTCCTTCGTGGTTATATTTCCGTAAGGGACTATCTTGAAGGTCGTACAGAAAACTTGCCTTCTCGTAGCTCCTCACTTGTGGAACATTCGGGACGATTCGTATGTGCCATACGCAGACATGCCAATAGTATGTTACGAAATGGTTTGGAGTCTTACATTCTTAGAGACTACTTTAATGCGATTTATTTTCAGCAACTTAAGGCAATTTGCTTTAAATCTGTAAAAGAGGATCAAAAGAAAGCCCGATTAGCCATACTTGGGGCCGCACTGTCGCTTCAGTTTCTTAAGGATCTGGAGGAGGGTAGATATGCTATAGGAGCAAAGAATCGACTCTTTTTGCGGTTAGAGGACTGTGAAACTATTTCAGCAATAAAGCCGAAAATTCCTAGAGTTTTTTTTATGATAGCTATTTTGCTTTGTTTAATTGGTATTCCTATAATCATATTCTTCATATTCATTCCCACCCTGTCCATCCCATCTTTTCCAAATATGATTGAGATTGATCAAACTACTTCAATTAGCATGTACGAAATTTCAAATAGGGAATATAAAAAATTCTATAGGTCATCAAATTATCATATTCCTGATTTGCATGATATAGAGGAATATAATGACCCTTTACAACCTGTAGTCGGAGTGTCATGGAATGATGCAATGGTATATTGCCAATGGCTTAGCAAAAAAACCGGAAAGGAATATTCTTTACCAACGAAAGCACAATGGAAAAAAGCAGCTGGTTGTTCGGCGGGGATGCTATATCCATCCGGAAATAAAGTTCCTGATAAAAGCTTTGCCAATTATGGTGGATTTTATGATAGGCCTCTCAAAACTAATCGCGCAAACTCTATACCTTCAGATTATGGAGTTTATGACATGGAGGGCAATGTCGCTGAATGGTGTATAGACGAAATAGATTCTCGTCGTGTTGTTTGCGGAGGTGCCTGGAATGATAATCTAGTGGAGAACTTGAAGTGTTCATCAATTAGAACTTTCCCATCAACTGAGAAAAAGAATTTTATCGGTTTTAGGATAATTGAAAATAAATAATTAAGGGGGCAATGAAATGAAAACAAAAAAAATCGTTTATTTGATGCTTTTAGTGTTCTTCTCAATTTGTTTTTTGAAAATTATTCAAGCTCAAGAGAATTCGCAAAAAATAATTAGTTTGGACATTGGAGCACAATTTTATGCCACAGGTTGGATGGGCGATGGAGAGATTGGCGACAAGCATATACAATTGTTGGAAGCATGCAGCGAAGATCCACAGACACAACCCTATTGTATCAAAATTACTTATCAAAGTTTCGGAATTAAAGCCTGGGGAGGAATTTATTGGCAAAACCGCCCAAACAATTGGGGAGATGAACCGGGAGAAAATTTCTCAAAAGCAAGATATAAATATGTCATTTTTTGGGCAAGGGGAGCCAAGGGAGGAGAAATTGTAGAGTTCAAAACGGGGGGAATTAATACGCCAGGCAAAAAATATAGAGACTCATTTGAAGCTAAAATTGGAAAAGTGGTATTGAACAAAGAATGGAAGAAATTCCGCATAAGCTTGGAGGGGAAAAATCTATCAAGTGTTATAGGTGGATTTTGCTGGGTAGCTAGCAAAGCAGGAAACCCTCAAGGACTAACTTTTTATCTTGACGATATAATGTTTGTATCCGACGATCCTGGTTCTTATTAAGCCTGATAAATCTCTCTACAGGTGGTATGTTGATGGGGGGCAGGTCAGATACCGGATTTTCACTTCTATGCCCTAGCCGATGGTGTTTGCGAGTACCTTTTCGGCCGTCAGAGTGGCTTAGATGGCTTTCATAACCAGTGGATTGAAGAAAATAAACAGTTCAGCTTATTCAATCCATGAATTTTTGGGGGAACTCCAGTTTATATACATAGCATTGACATTTTTCGTGTTTGACTTTGAATTTTTGCTGTGCTAAATCCTTAAGTGGGTAAAGATAAAGAAAAAATAAGCTTTTCAATGTCAGGAGGGGACTTATGACAAAGAAAGCTCTAATCATAATTATTTGTTTATTGGCTGTTCAATTAAACTATGCCAGTAATAGGAGTGAGCAGTTTAATGGGATTTGGGTAAATAGAGATATTGCAAGACATCTCTATGAAGTGACATCTATATTTAAGTTAGCGTTTAATGAACTGAACAAAATAGTAGAAAACAATAAAGTAATTGATGTAAAAGCATTCGAATTACCCGATACCAAAACTATTGATAATTTTTTAACTGCACTTAAAAAAGATATCGAAACATCAACCGATGAGAAATTTGCGTTTTTGAGGTCATATACTCTTGAGCAAATAGGAAATTTCGGCATAGGGAAAATTCCGGAAGTAGTTGATGTATTAAAAAATGCTGGAAAATTACCCAAGACATTTAAATTGCCTGCAACCTTTGGAGCAGAAGATTTAGTAACAGCGATTTCTCGCCACATTGGCAGTGGCAGAGCCGATGTTGAGACAATTACATATTACCTTGATGGAATAAACAAGGCTTGCTGGGCGGTTGTCGGCTATATGGTTGCTGGCCCTGAAGGAGCGAGGGCATATCAATATATAGCTGGACAGACCGCAAAAATTTTAAGAGAAGCAACACAGCCTTTATTTAACAAAGCAGTTATTAGCTGGAGGCAGTTGCTGAAAAAGTGGCAAACCTCGCAGGAAGAAAGATTAAATAAAGGGCTTCGCGTTCAGAGAATTACTGAAGTCTATAGTGAACAACATCTCCTAAAAAATGGCATGATTAAAGACGATATAAAACAAATTAATACAATCTCTGGTAGTGTAAACCGGGACCAACTCCGTATGAAGGGAGATCTGAGCATTGAAAAGATTCAGGCATTTAAGCAGACAAAGAGATTAGAGCTTGGAGGTGTATATATTAATCCAGAACTGGTCTATGCAGGTAAAGGGGGTTTTGAAGAGAAAGAAACAGTATTAAAATCCCGTCCGTCAAAAGATAGTTTGTCCTGGCAAGTCGAGTCGAAAGAGAGCGTAAAGATAAAAGATATAAAAGATCAAGTTTTTGAAGGAAAAGCAATTTCACTCAGGATCCTACAGGAAAAGCTCAGGAATTCTCAAAGTAAAAGTTCCCTCACAAAAGAAATTTTTCAACAGGTTGGGATTACAAAATTTATTGGTTATGTTGTAGATGAGCCTAACCGTGATCTTATTCTTATTGGCCAGTGTGCTCCGGTCCTGCCTGATATTTACCTGGATGATTTTATCATTGCCTTAAGAAATATCTGGAATAAATATGCTCCCTTAAGAGGAAATACTTATTACTATTCTTACCCTGGCTGCTCCATCGATCCTGAGCCCAATGTCCTTCAGGGTCTTGAGGTTCTTGCTCAGGATATCATTGGTGGATCATATAGAGGGAAGATTGAGGAGGGCATCCAAAAATGGCACAGCATCTGCAGATCAGCTCAGAAAGTTCGGGTTGAAGGGATCCCATTTGATACTAATTTTGCCAGGGTAATGGTTAAGGCTGACTATGATATGAAGAATTTGGTAGATGGGACTGATAGTCTCGATATTCCGGGATTTAAATCCCTCATGGATATGACTCTTGAAATAGCTCAAGAAAACATCATAAGAGGAGGATCTTTATCAATTCCTATTTCCAGCATGAACCGTTTCTGGTTCTACCCTGGAGAGAACCAATATGTTGAAGATAAAGGAGTTGTAATTTTAAAAAAATGCCAGGTGGTCCTTCTAACAGAGGAGGAACATCTGAGCAGAAGGGGAAAAGTTATTGGAAAAGGGCGCCCTAACAGATTGGCTCAAAGTTTTGCAGATAGTTTTTCAGCCCTATATACTGAAGTAGCAAAGCAACGCCCTATTTACAGCGAGCTGGAGGCACTTTTCCGCTTTGTTGCCCTTGCCAAAATTATCAAGTATAAATCTCCCCATAAGCTGGCAAGTTTGGATTTAGGGTATCTCTTTGAAGAACACAAAATTTCAGCCACACATGTAAGCAGACTTCTTCCAGGGCGCTCAAATGTTAAGAGGTTTAAGCATCGTAAAGATTTCTCAGGTGGCTATCAAGTATCCCAGTTATGGATCCCGAGCTGCGGCGGTGTAGGAATCAACATCCAGGTTAATGAGAGGAATTTTATTAGAGATACTGAAGGTATACTTTTGAAATTGAAGGAAAATATTCTAATTGCCAGGACCTCCTCTGGAACAATTTCCTGGAACTTTTCCCTAAGTAATTTCAATTTCTAATAGAAGGCAATGTAATTTTTGACTTCAAATTTTCTATGCCATACGATATATTGAGTTGGAGAAGGAAAAGCTCTAAATGCATATTACAAAATATAAAAAAGCCAGAAAAAATGCCCTTACCAAGGCTGCTCTACTGTCTTAGAAGCCCCCAAAAATAGAGATGGAACACCAATTAATGTGGGAATATGCGTAGGCTGCGATAATTACCATTTTTACCTTTTTCCTTGAATTCCCATACTCTGAGTCCCATGTGTGTGTTAGATCTGTTTCCATGCAGACTAGAGCTCATCGAGAACTGTTTTGTTTCCTTATAAGGACTGGAGTTTTATGGTAAAATATAAAAAATAGCAAAAGATCAAAACATGCAATGTACAAAACACAATAGAATAGTGATTGAAACTTTTGCTCTCCAGTAAAGACATAGGTGCTATGAGCCAAAACGAAAGAAAGCATGATCTGGAAGAAGAAAGGTTTGAATTAGAAAAAGACAAATTTAAGCTTGAAAAAACCAAATTTTTAATTACTACTATTGCCGTTAGTATAACTTTAGCAACTCTATTATTCGGATTATTTAAGTTCTTTAGTGATAGAAAACAGGAATATAATGCTTTATATCGAATTACATTAGCAAAAGTGCTTTCAGGTGATGAAGAGATCCAAAAAGTAGCTTTGATAGAAATTTCAAAATTCAAAGATAAAATTGATGAATACGTACCAGTTTTAATAAATTTATTGAATGATTATCACAAAGAAGATTATATAACACTTGATAAATATTTTATTATATCTTTCATGTCAACTGGGAAACCGATGATTGATGCCCTAGCCTTATCAAACAGCGATGCTCAAAAAATTTATGACTCGGATCTATGCAAAAGCACCGGTTGGGCTATTTGTCAAATGTTAAAAAATAAAACTGAAAAAATGATTTATAAATTTAATTTAGACAGCGTTTTGCTAACTGATGACGACCTACATAACGTAAATATCTCAAACGTTTTAATCCGCAACTCGGAGTTAAATAACATTAATTTTGATAATTCTGTATTAAAAGCGAGTGATTTTTCCAATACGATTTTTAGAAATTGCAGTTTCTGGAAGACAAAATTCTCTCGTGATGTTAATCTCGAGGGGACTCAATTTATCGATTGTAATTTGCAAGAAAGTATATTTGAGTGTAATATAAAAAAGACCATTTTTAAGGGGTGTAATGTACTAGATTTACTGGTGACAGATAAAAACAGTATGAATGAAGATACCTTTGCGTTCTGTCAAAATTCAAACACAGTAAAATTTAAACAAATCTAGAAAATGATATATTATTTTTTAAAGGGGGTAAGATGAAAAAATCAAAATTTTATTATTTAGTCATTTTCGTGGTATTCGGAAGTTTATTTGGAATTACACATGTCCAAACTTTATTACCTCAATCCAATACATCGTCAAATTTAAAAATTATTCACCCTGCTAATGAATCGAATGTTAATCAGTTTGGCGAATATATTGAATTTCGTTCTAACTCTGCAATTAGTAAATCTTATGTTCCTGTAGTGTTTATCAAAGACCCTATTAATCAGTGGTGGCCATGGCTGCAATCAAGACCTTTAGATGAAGGTAGAATGAAATGGCGTCTAAAGAATGTTCAATTTGGCAGTAACGAAGATAGCGGGATTGAATTCCAGATTCAGGTATTAGTTATACCAAGGGGGGATGTTGATAATGGAATTATTACTCAAGATGGGAGTAGCATTTTTATTGAAGCGGGAGTGCAAATTAGAAATAGTATTTTTGTAACAGTTTTGAGAAATAGATATCCTACTCAGTCAAATGTAGTTGTTGTGACAAGAAATTGATATAAAGTCATAGCGATATATTAATTTGAAAAAATGAGTTCATTTAAAAGAACCATATTTTTAGCAGTTTTATTTTTATTGGTTGGTTTTTATTCTGAAGCATGGCGAAAATGTGTGAAGGTTATTGATGGAGATACGATTTTACTGGATGGTGACGAAAGTATTCGTTTGATTGGTGTGGATTCTCCAGAATCAAAGGATCGCGATGCCCCCGTTGAGTATTTTGCTGAGGAAGCTTTTCAATTTACTCGAAAATTAGTAGAGGGAAAGAAAGTAAGACTAGAATATGATTTTGATAGAGTTGATAGCTATGGGAGGACCCTTGCTTATGTGTATTTGGAAGATGGTACTTTCGTGAATGCAGAGATTGTAAAGCAAGGTTATGGTTATGCTTACAAAAGATTTCCATTTAAGTATTTAAAAGAATTTGAGTTAAACGAAAAAGAAGCAAAAGCAAATAACAGAGGGATTTGGGCAAGAATTCCTACTAATACATCTTTTCCTTCAGGAAAGACTGTCGTTTATATTACAAGAAGTGGAAAATCTTATCATAGAGAAGAATGTAGCAGTTTGTCTAAAAGTAAAATTCCGATTCTTTTGGAAGAAGCAAATTCCCGTGGATTTAAGCCTTGTTCAATATGTGATCCTCCCTTGGTAGAAAACGAAAGCGCAGTGATTGTTTATATTACAAAAACGGGCAAACGATACCATAAAAATGATTGTTCATATTTAAAAGACAGCAAGATTCCAATTCCATTAGAAAAGGCATGTGAAAAGGGATATTTGCCTTGCTCAAAATGCCGCCCTCCAAAATGCAGGATTTTATTTAATTAGAGATTGATGTCCACAATGATTGTATGAATGACTGAGTTCAAATGAAGGTGTCGACTCTTCATTAAATCTGGTTAATATAT